>Ga0306924_10002579_pt1 | contig 17119 bp, 20 predicted proteins | sample sta12Can44000111_FD_203756 | JGI IMG/M metagenome (GOLD analysis project Ga0306924, IMG submission 203756) | Lab enrichment of tropical soil microbial communities from Luquillo Experimental Forest, Puerto Rico - statanox.12C.anox.44.000.111 (v2)... | ecosystem: Environmental > Terrestrial >... | reverse complement strand
ACGCGGGCACGATCTGCGGCCGGAACACGCGCTTCAACGCGAACCCGTGCTTCGCGCAGAGGTCGCGGAACACGTCCTGGTCGGCGGACGCCGCGGCCGTGGTCTGCTCCACGCTCTGGGTGATCGCCGGTTTCACCTGGGTGAGCGTGTAGTGTCGCTGGGCGAGCGCGGTGTCCATCATGAGCTGGGCGTTGCGGAGCACCTGCTCGCGCGCGTTTCGCTGAAGCAAGCCGTAGAAGAGATATGCCGCAGCGGCGAGCCCGATGCCGAACACCACGACGAAGATGAGGCTGAACTTCGCGAGCAGTCGCATTCACTCTCCCGACGGAGCGCGAGTGCTCCGCTTGCCGTCGCGCGCGAGCGATGGATCGTCATCGCGTCCAGGCAGTCGCATCTCGATTGGACTCCATGGGCTGCGACATCTGACTCGCTCAGATGGGGTCCATTCGTCGTCTTCGTCGGGCCCGTGTGAGCGCGGTCCGGTCGTAGGCCACGTGGACCTCGACGCCCGGCGGCAAGCCCGGCTCGATCCCGGCCAGCGGCTCGCGGCTACCCCAGCGTGTGCTTGTCTTAGACGACGACCCCAGCGTGCTCGGCTCGATGGGGCATGTGCTCGCAAACTTGGAGGCGTGAGCGTCGCCACTGCCGATCACGTCCACGTGGATCGGCGCGGTGTCGCCGGCCACGTCGAGCACGCGCTTCCTCACCGCGCCCCCGGTGATGACGCCCGAACCCTGGGCCTGCTCGAGCTTCTGCGCGTACCGGCGGAGGTCGCGGCTGCCGGGGACCTTACGGGCCCACGTGCTCGCCTCGCGAACGCGCAGGTTGAGGAGCCGCAAGAACCAGCGGAGGATCTCTTCACGGACCGTCATCGGCTCCCCCCTTCATCGGGGTTGCGCCCGAGCTTCTTCAGCGCGGAGGTGCGCGCGAGCAGCAGCATGCGCGCGCGGTTCTCGATCGCGGCCCGCGCTCCGGGAGTCTGGCTCGTCGCCCGGATGAGCGCGTCCATCTCCCAGAACGCGCGGATGCAGTACGAGGCGACCACCTCCAGCTCGGACGGCTTGAGCATCTGCATCAACTCGTTGATCGCCGCTCTCTGCTTCTGGCCCATGGCCTTCAGCTTCTTGGTCACGGCGCCCTCCGAGCGAGGATCTCGCTCACGGTCGCCTTGCGCAGCGCGGCCGGGTCGACCGTCCCGCGCTTCGCGCGCGGCAGGCGCGGCGCCTTCGGCGAGGCGCCCTTCGCGTCGAAGCCCTCAGCCGCGAGTCGCTCGACCTCGGCGAGCGGGATCCGGACCGTGCGGCCCCAGGGGATTACGCGCAGCGCCCCGGCGCGGATGAGCTGGTTGAGCCTACGACCGCGGTCAATCCCGAGCAGCCGCGCAGCCGCGCGCTTCGAGAGAGCGAGTCGTTCGGACGGGGTCGTGGTTGATGAACGCTTCGCGGATGGTGAAAACGCAGACATGGCGAACCCTTCCTTCGAGGTTCACCACGCCGGCACGGATTCCGCGTAGAGATGGGTCTCGCGCCGACGCAGTCTGCCAATCAGCCGTGGTGCTGTCCTGGCCTGAGGCTCTCTGCGTTTTGCCTACCGCCCTCGGTGAGTTTGGAGGAGACCGGCCCTACCGCGGCTGCCGGCGCTCCCCGAGGATGGGGCGCGAGCTACTTGCGACTGCGGTGACGACATTTAGCCGGGGTGTCGTGCGGCTCCTCCTTCTTCGCGCTTCCCACGAGCCGCAGCGCCCCACGCTTCGTCTGCCGAACCTCCGCGCGCTCCTCGTGCTTCGCCTGCCGCTTCTGCTCGTCGGCGCGGAGGCGCTCGATCACCAGTTCGATGTGGTCGCGCGGGACGACCTTGGACCGGCGCCACTGCTCGGGCGCGGGCGGCGGGGCCGTCAGGTCGAGTGTGCAGTCCTCGGCGGACGTGAGCAGGTGCGGTGCTTCCGCAGCCACGAGAAGAATGCCTTGAGCACCGCGATGCGACGCGACCGCGACGTCGCTCCCTCGAGCGCCGGAAGGACGTGGTCACGCACCGAAGCCCGCCGCAGGTCGACGCCGCGAAGCTTCTCCATCCACCACGCGAGTACGGCCTTCTGCTTGCCGACCCACTGTTTGGTGTTGCCCTTCTCGCCCGCGGACCACGCGATGAAGTCCTCGGTCAGATCGTTGTCGAGGAACAGCGGCGCCTCGCGCGGCGTGCCGCCGGGCGCGAAGGCCGCGGGGTCCGCCTCGAAGCGCTCGAGATGCTTCAGCGCCGCGCGCCGCGAGGTCCCGACGCGGAAGCTGTGCCGACGCCCGTCCACCATTCGCTGCAGGTGGAACGTCACCGTGCCGTCGGCCGCGCGCCAGATCCGGCCGCCTTCCCACGTACCGATCCAGCTACCCCGGTTGTTCGCCACGTCCGCGTCCTCCGCTACGTAACCGCTGCGTAACGGAGCAAGGCATGGCGGGGGGTCGCTGGGAACCATCCAACGAAAAGAGCCCGTCGTTGCGGGCTCTTGGAGAGTGGTGAGGGGGAGAATCGAACTCCCGACCTAGGGATTATGAGACCTCGGCTCTGCGCTGGGCCTCAACGAAAGCGTATCAAGCGGGCACAAGAGCGGGTACAGTTCCCGCCGCTCGACCTAGGGACGGGAGGTCACCATGGCGACGTTCGTGAAGAAGCACCTCGACGGCAAGGTCCGGTGGCAGGCCATCGTCCGCAAGCGCGGGCTCAAGGCGCAGAAGAAGACCTTCGACCTCCGAGGGCAGGCAGAGGCGTGGGCCCGCGAGGTGGAGCGCGAGGTCGGGTGGTCGGAGGCGGGCGTTCGCACGACGAAGCTCACCTTCGAGGCGCTCGCCAAGCAGTACCTCGACGCAGGGCTGGGGCGAGAGTCGCGCGTGAAATTCTGGATCACCGCGCTCGGTCCCCGGAAGCTCACCGACATCAAGCCCCAGGACATCAAGGCGGCGCTCGATGCCTACAGCTCCGCGCCTGCCGAGGTCTTCGTCGGCAACGGGAAGACCCGGGCTCGGGCGAGCGGCAAGAAGCGCGGCCCCGCGAGCCGCAACCGGCTGCGCAGCACGGTCGCGAGCATCTTCCGGTACGCGCGCCACGAGCAGCTCTTCACCGGCGACCCGGTGCGCGACGTGGCCCCGGCCAAGGAGCCCGGAGGGCGCATCCGCTTCCTCTCCGACGAGGAGGACGCCCGGCTCCGCGCTGCCGCGCAGAAGCCGGAGCGCTGGGAGAAGCTCCACCTCCTCGTGCTCATGGCGCTCGCGACCGGCGCCCGCGCGTCTGAGCTGACCGAGAAGGTCCGGTGGGAGCGCATCAACTGGAGCGAGCGGACGGTCCCCATCGACGACACCAAGAACGGCGATCCGCGCGTGCTGCCGCTCCCGGCTCCGGTCATCGAGGAGCTGATGAAGCACCGGCCCGTGGATAAGCACGGCAAGGTCATCGACAAGCCGACCGGCCTCGTCTTCGGGCGTGCCGGCAACCCCGAGCAACCCTTCACCGTCCGTAAGCATTGGCTCGCCGCGTTGAAGGAAGCCGGGATCACCGACTTCCGGTTCCACGACTGCCGCCACACCGCCGCCTCGTGGCTCGTCTCCGCGGGCGTCGATCTCTACGCCGTTGGGCAGGTGCTCGGGCATCGCTCGCCGCAGTCCACGGCGAGGTACGCGCATCTGAGCGTCGCGGCGAAGCAAGCCGCGGTGGACCGCGTGATGGGCGCGCGCCTGCGGAATCTCGACGGAAAGTGACGGGCGTCGCTCATCTTGCTTGACGGCAGGCCCCGCTAGGGTACAGTTGTCCTACATAGACTCTGTGCCGCCAGTCCCCGCCGTAACCAAGGAGACCAGCGGGGAGGCGAGCCGGCGCGAGCCGGCAGCGAGGATCCACCCGGCCGCGACCGGGCCTCGTAGTAGCCGCGAATGTAGGGGCACAGGGAGACCCGCCGCGCACTCCCACCCGGTCTAGGCACGGCAAGCACGCGATCTCGGATTCCGAGGTCGCTTGGAGCTTGCCATGTCGTCTGCCGCCGTAACCGCAACGCCGATCGACCCGCCGGGCGAGCTGATCAACGTCGCCGGCAAGACGTTCGCCTCGCACGAGCGCGGCGCGTTCCTGCTCGGGCTGGCGCCGCAGAGCTTCTCGTCCTCCCTCTCGCGTGGCCGCATCCAGCTCACTCGGTATCCGCGCGGTCGGGGCTTCATGTACGCCCTCGACGAGATCGAGCAGCTCATCTTCAAGCGCGCCGTGAAGGCCGGGCAGCGCGTCCGCTAGGGCTCGACGGGAGGGGAACCATGAACGGCAAGATCTGCCGCCCGACCCGTGCCTCGCTCGAAGACACGGCGATCATCATCGAGACGCGCGTCGTCGCCGAGACACGGAGGGGCAAGCTCTTTCTGGCCGACGGCGAGGGCCATCTCAGGCCCGCCACGGCGGCGGACCTCCGCGCGGTGCCCGGGCTCCGGGATCATGAGCGGCGCGAACTCATGGCCGCGATGACGCGGTGGCGACGTGGAGGGGCGGATCCGTTCGAGGCGGAACTCATCGTGCCGCTCCCGCCGATGTCCGAGTTCCGGTCCCACACGCGCGTCTCGCCCATCGCGAAGTTCCAGGCGTGGGTGGAGGCACAGGCCGGGGAGTGGACACACCCGAGCGACGTGATGGTCGCCCGCGAGGATCTCAACGAGCTGCTCCGAGAGGAGCGCGACTGGATCCGGGCCCGCCACGACCTCCGAGGCGAGAAGCTGTCACGCGCCGTCAGCTTCGCCGACATGAGCGGCGGGCCGCTCGCCGCACCCCGGGGCAGGTCGATCGTGCCGGGGTGGGTCTTCATCCGCTCGACGAAGAAGCGGCGGGAGGGCGCGCATGAAGGCCGCTGAAATGGAAGTGCCCGCCGGGCAGGGCGGGCACCGAGGTGAAGCTGACGAGGGGGTCGTCGAGATGAAGGCTACTGCGCCGCGCGCGGTTACGCCACCCGCCGCGCCGGCCGAGGCCGCCGTCGATGCGTTCCTCGCCGGTCTCGGCGGGCTCGTGGTGCTCTGCCACCTCGGGAAGCAGGGCATGAAGGGGTTCACAATCGACGCCTCGGACCCCGCGGCGCGGGCGAAGGGCGTGGAGCTTGTGGCGTCGAGCAACCGCAAGGGCGAGCAAATCTACTTCGGCGTGAACGCGCCCACCGAGCGGATCTTCAAGAAGGCGACCAAGGACGAGATCGGCGCGGCCCGCTTCGCGCACGTCGAAATCGACCCCGACGCCTTCATGGAGGCGAAGGGCGGGTACGACGCCGCGCGTGTCTACCTCCACGAGTCCGTTGCGGAGGAGCTTGCATCGAGCCCGACCCCGCCCACCGTCATCTGGAGTTCCGGGAACGGGATCTCCGCGTTGTGGCGCCTCTCGGAGGCCACGGACCACGCGACCTTGGAGCTGCTCAACCGGCGACTCATCGCGCGGTGGGGCGGAGACGAGGGCACCTACAACGTCGATCGCATCCTCCGCCTCGTTGGGACGGTGAACCACCCGACGAAGAAGAAGATCGCGAAGGGGTATCCGAAGGTCGCGCGGCTCGCGACCGTGCTCCACGCGAACCCGAGCGCCAACTACACGGTCGAGGCGCTCTCTGATGGCCTGCCCGAGGTGGCGGCCGAGGAGCCGCCGACCGCGCCGGGGGCCAACGCGGGCGTGGCCGAAGACGCGACTCCGCTCGACGAGGGCGAGCAGGCTGTGCTCATGGAGCGGCTCGCACAACTCCGCGAGAGCGACCCGTTCATCCGGGCTCGGTGGGAGGGGCGCGGCGTCGGCCTGAGCGACGACAGCCGCTCGGGGATCGACATGAGTCTCGGTGCCATGCTCAAGGCGCGGGGGCTGAGCTACCGCGAGATGCGGCACACCCTCCGGGTTTGCCCCGCGGGCGCGGGTGCGGAGAAGGCCGCCGAGGGCGATGAGCGCTACTTCGAGCGGATCTGGACGCGGACGGGGTTCGCCGCGGTCTCAGTCAAGGAGGTGAGGGAGATCCTCGTCAGGCTCGTGCTCGACGCGCACGATCGCGACGAGACGCTCTCCACCGAGGCGTGGGCGAGCGTGCTGTTTGACGCCCACCTCGACGCCAACGGCCGCGAGGAGGTGCTCACCTTCCTCTCCGAGAAGATGAACCTCGGGAAGAAGCGGGCGATCAACCAATCGTGGAAGGAATACTTCGCGGCGCGCTCCGAGAGCTACAAGGCCGCGCGGGCGAAGGACCAGCTCGCGATCGTCTCCGAGGGCCGCCCGGAGATCCTCTGGAACCCGCTCGACTACAACGGGATGCTGCCGAAGATCGAAGCTTCGCTCGTCGAGGACGGGCTCATGCGGATCGACCGAGCGTATGTCCGCGTGGCGGAGGACGTGCTGCCGGGAAGCGATCACCCGGACAACGCGGGGCGGCCGGAGCACGAACGACAGCCGGTTCCGAAGCAGATCCTTTTCGTGCCGCACACGAAGGTGTCGATGCTGCTCGCCATCGAGAAGTCGGTGTGCCTGTACAAGCGCGGCGAGAAGGGCACGGTCATCCCGATCGAGGTCCCGTTCGACAAGCTGCCGCCCTTCATGCTGGACCTCCCGGAGAAGCGCGCGCCGCGCGTCACCGGGCTCGTGCAGCATCCGATCATCGCGAAGGATGGGCGCCTCATCTCTACTGAGGGGCTCGACGCGGCCACCGGGATCTACGTGGCGCTCGGCGGGTGGAAGTTCCCGGAGGTGAACGGGGCGCCCACCAAGGACGACGCGGTGGCGTCCGCGAGGCGCATCCGTGAGCTGCTCCTCGCAGAGACCATGCTCAAGGACGACAAGATCGACGGGGCCGCCGCGATCGCCGCGCTTCTCACCGGCATCTCCCGCAAGGCGATGAGCCAAGGCCCGGCCGTCCTCATCAACGCGACCGTCCAGGGCACGGGGAAGACCACCCTTGCGCGGATGATGCACGTGGTCCTCACGGGCCGCGAGATGGCGGTGCAGACGCTTCCGGAGGACCAAGGAGAGGCGGGGAAGCAGATCCTCTCCACGCTCATCCGTAGCCCGGCGATGGTCTGCTTCGACAACCTCGACGACGGCTCGACCATCAAGGGGCAGGTGCTCGCGAAGATTATCACGAGTCCCACGTTCGGCCAGCGCATCCTCGGCATGTCACAGGACGTGGAGGTGCCCACCTGCTCGCTCCTCGTCTTCACCGGCAACAGCATCGGGGTGGCGTCGGACCTCATCCGCCGCTTCGTGAAGATCGACCTACTCGCCAAGGAGGCGCGTCCCGAGCAGCACCGATACCGGAACGCGGATCCGGTCGGCTACGCGCAGCGGGTGCGGGCGGAGGTCGTCCTCGCTCTCCTCACCATCCAGCGGGCGTGGTTCGCGGCCGGCGCGAACGAGGAAGGGCCAAGCCTCGGGCTGGGCAGCGACGTGGACCGGCTCGTCACGTGGCCGCTCGCCTTCGCGGGTGAGGAAGGCATCTTCGAGAAGCGGGACGAAGTGGCGCAGACGAGCCCCGAGGAGAAGGCGAAGGTCTCGGCCCTCGACGCGCTCGCCAAGGTGTTCCCGGACGCGACGGAGTTCACGGCCGTCGAGGTCGTTCGGAAGATGAACGGCGGGTCGGAGTTTGTCCCGGCGGACACTCACGAAGCGGCGCTGCGCAACGCGATCGAGGAGATGGACCGGCGCCGCGTCCACTCCGCACCCGTGCTCGGGCTCTTCCTGCGGACGTTGGTGGATCAGCCGCTCAAGGGCCTCGACATCATCGTCCGCTCCCGAATCGTCCGGGGGAGCACGCTCTACCGCGTGGAGACCTTCGAGCCGCCGTGAACCGGCGGGGTGGTGGTGGGAGTGGTGGGAGTTGAGGGGGTTCTTCCAACGCAGAAGGTAAATGGACCTCAATTTTTGGACGGGGAGAGAGGGAGAGGGCGGTGAAAAGATTCAGGGTCGAGGGAGGTAATGGAGAGGCGGGAGGGGCCGAACTGCCACCACCCCCACCAGCCGGGAGAAAAGGTGAGGGCGAGCCGCTTCCGGTGGGCCAGCTCGGGCAGGAGCAGCTTGAGGAGCGCATCGCGGTGCTCTCCGCGGGCTGCACGGCGAAGGTGCAGCGGTTCGCCGAGGAGGTCGCGAGCGGCGCGACGAAGGCCGCCGCAGCTCGCGCCGCTGGGCTGTCGTCGAAGGGCGGTGCTCCGTGGCGCGTGCTTGAACGGCCCGAGGTCGCCGAGCTGGTGGCGCTGCTGCGCGAGCGCGCCGGCCGCGACGCTCGGGTGACGCTGGAGAGCCAGATCGCGCGCGTGCAGAAGCTCGGGCGCTACTCGGAGGATGCCGGCGATGTCGGCGCTGCGCTCCGGGCTGAGGACATGGTGAACCGCCTCGCCGGCCTCTACCCCAAGGACTCCTCGGTGATCGTCCCCGGCGCCGCGGTGCAGATCGTCGTCAACACCGGCTTGCCGGCGCGTGAGCCGCAGACCTTGCTTGTGGGTCCGAGCGTTCCGACCGAGCTGCCGCCGGCTTGCGTCGAGCGGGTCGTTGTACCCGAAGATCAACCCCGAGAGCATGAAGTGCCTGTGCCCCAGGCGAAAGCTGGGGATGCTCAATCCCTAGATCGAGAACTCACGGTCGAGGAGCTGTTCTCATGAAGGCCCGCGAGATCGACCTCGGTTACCGCCCTCGGCCCTGGCAGGAGGAGGTCCACCGGACGCGCCGCCGCTTCACGGTGGCGGTCGTCCACCGGCGCGGCGGCAAGTCGGAAGCCGCCATCGCCGAGTTGGTGGACACCGCCCTGCGCAAGGCCGGCTCGCTCCTCGCCTACGTCGGGCCGACCCGTGCCCAGGCGAAGTCCGTGCTCTGGCAACGCCTCAAGGACTTCGTGCGGCCGGTGCCGGGCGTCGCCTTCTTCGAGCAGGAGTTGAGGATCACCTTCCCGAACGGCAGCGCCGTGTTCCTGGCCGGCGCTCTGGACGGCGCGGACGGGCTTCGCGGCGTCGGCCTCGACGGCGCGGTGCTCGACGAGTTCGCCCTCATGAGCGACGAGGTGTTCCCCTCGGTGATCCGCCCGGCCCTCGCCGACCGCCAGGGCTGGGCGATCTTCATCGGTACGCCCAAGGGCCGCGATCCGCTCTACCGCTTGATCCAGAAGACGCGCGGCCTGCCGGATTGGTCGCACTTCGTCTTTCGGGCCTCCGAGACGAACGTCCTCCCGCCCGAGGAGCTGACGGCAGCCCGGGCCACGATGCCGGAGGACGCCTATCAACGCGAGTTCGAGTGCAGCTTCGAGGCGGCGCCACCCGGCTCGATCTTCGGCCGCCAGCTCGAACAGCTCCGCGGGGCAGGCCGCATCCTCCCCTCGATCCCCTTCCTCGACGGCATCGAGACGTGGGCGAGCCTCGATCTCGGCATCGCCGACGCGACCTCCGCGTGGATCGGACAGCACGTGGGGGCCGAGGTGCGGCTGCTCGCCTATCGCGAATGGACGGGGACGGGGCTCGCCGACACGGGCAAGGCGCTACGGGACCTCGGGGTCCGCACCATCTACGCCCCTCACGACATCCGCAACCGCGAACTCGTGTCGGGCCGATCCCGGCGCGAAGCCCTGGAGTCGCTCGGGTTCCACGTCGAGATCGCCTCCCGCTGCGACGTGGAGGAGGGGATCGCGGTCGCCGCCGCTCTCCTCCCGCATTGCGTCTTCGACGAGGAGTTCTGCGCGCAGGGGCTCGATCGCCTAGCCATGTACCGACGCGACACCGACGACCGGCACGGTGGCTACGGTCCGCCCCTGCACGACATCAACAGCCATGCCGCGGACGCCTTCCGCTACCTCGCGCTCTGCCTGTCGGATCGTTCGTCCCCGGTCTTTCAGGATCCCACCACCGGCCGCGTCTACGAGGAGCCCCGGACACTCACCGTCCACTCGCACAGCGGCGTCCACACCATCACGACCAGGAGCAATCGCTATGAGTGATCCGCGGAAGAAGTTCATGCTCCCCCAGCCCGACTCGAAGCCCTCCGCCCCGGACCTCGCGATCGCGGCGAGGCTCCGGGACCCAACGCCGTCCCGCGGAGTGCTCTCGCTCCAGGCCCGCGAGGTGGAACGGCTCGTTCGGCTCGTCCGCGGCGGCGCCTCCTTCGAGGACGCGGAGGCCACGCTGGCGGAACGCATCCACCCGACTGCTTGGGAGCATTGGCGCGCGGACATCGAGCGGGCCGCGACCGAGTCGGGCCCCACCGAACCGCTCCCGAAGGTGAAGAGGCCGCCCGAGTCGGTGGACGAGGGGAAGGCCCTGGACGACTGGCTCCGCTCGCTCCACAAGTCCAGCGGCATCGCCGTCCATCGCTCGCTGGGAAGGGGGCGGCGATGAGCGAGCGTCGCATCGACCTCCGCGCGGTGCCTCCGCGGCCGGTGCAGCCGGAGCCCGACCAACGACTCGTCGCGGCCGAGGAGGCCATCGCGGATGCCCGCCGCGCGCTCGCCCGTGCCGCTCGGTACGAGACGCGCCACCGCCGCGAGATCCTCGGGCACGCCGAGCTTCTCGAACTGCTCGGGCGCGCGATGCTCAAGGAGGCCGCCCGGTGAGCATCGCCCGTCCACCCGGCGCGCCGCGCCCGAGGCCGCCGCCGCCGAGCGCGGTGGCGTGGGAGGTGCTCGAACTCGAAAAGTTGATCGGGCCGGACTGCGCGATCCTCCAGGAGGCCCGGTCGCGTCCCGCCATCGCAAGCGAGATCGAGCGACTCGAAGCAGAGCGCCACTACCACGCCCTCCGCGCCGGTGGCATCGGCTCGGTGGAGGCCCGCCGCCTCGCAGGGGAGCGCGTCCACAAGGACGAGCGCACGCTCCAGCGCTGGGGGCTCATCGGGTAGCCGCTGGACACCTTCGGTCGCCGGTGTCCGGCCTTCCCGCGGGACTCTGCGCGGGAAAGGAGGAACACCGAATGGAACTGGAAGCCCTGAGGACGAAGTTGGCGGAGCATCGCGCCAACGCGGAGCGCATCTCGAAGGACGAAGCGGCGGCGCGTGAGCAGTTGGCCACGATCTCGAAGGCGGCGAAGGCGGCGGCTGGCTACGCCAACGAGAAGGCGATCTTCGCGGAGATCGACACGAGCCCCGAGGCGAAGGCCACCGCCGAGAAGGCGACGGCGACCTACGCCACCGCGTTCGCGCGCCAGACCGAGATCAGCGATCGGCTCCCGCTCCTCTCCGCGGCGCGGCAGAAGCTCGACGAGGAGATCGTGGAGATCTCCCGCAGCATCAAGCTCGCGGAGAACAAGCTCGTCGGGGACACGCTCACGCCGAGCCTCGATCAGATCGACGCCGAGATCGTGGCCGTCACCGGGAAGCTCCTCGCGCGGGCGAGGGCGATGGGCATCGAGGGGCGCGAACTCCCGGACCTCCTCAAGGACCGCATCCAGGGATCCGCGGACGCCACTCGTCCGCCGCTGCGCGACCGGATCTTCGCGGAGGCCGAGAAGGTCCGCGCCACCATCACCGCGGCGAGGGCCTAGCTCATGGCGAAGACGATCGAAGAGTACGCGCGCGAGATCGCCGCGTCCTACGGCTTCAACGACGAGCGCGCCGCGACGTTCACCATCTTCGCGAAGAAGGTGGCCGCCCTGGACCCGCTCCAGGTGCGCGAGGCGTTCGCGTCGAAGGATCTCCCCGATCCGCTCGCGCGCCTCCTCATCACCGCACGGCAGATGGAGATCTCCGGCGAGCCGCTCTCCGACGACGACAACGAGGCGCCCGACTACTCCGCGAACCGTGCGGCGGCCGACGAGCTGGAGAAGGCGGGCAAGAAGGAACTCGCGGCCATTCACCGCGCGGCCATCGCCGCCGCGGAGGCGCAGGACCGAGGAGATCCGTAGCGCTCGGGCTGCGGACGAGGCGACCGGGGGCGACTCCCTGCCCCGCCCCGGTCGCTTCACTTCGTATTGGCTCCTACGGAAGGAACTCGTCCGCGATCGGGTCTTCCTCGGTGAGCGGTTGGCCGTCAGCACCGACGTAGCTCATCCCACCGGATGGCAAGTGGAGGACGCTCGGTATCGGCTGGAACTTCTCCAGCCCTTCCACACCGAGCTTCGCCGGGTTGGCCAGCAACCGAGCGCGAATGGTGAACCCCCGGTCCGTCGCGCCCAACTCGAATGGAAGGAGCCCTTCAAGCCGGTCCCGAACGCGATCGCCGTCGGAGCCTCGCCTCAACGCAACCGAATCGGGGCGGCGCACTAGGCGGGTAGGCCCGGCGGGACCGCCCGTCGCGTGACTGATCGGGATTCGGAAGGCCCTTGAGCCGTAGAGCACGTCTTCGGCTGCGCCGAACAGGTTGCCGGTGTCGATCCCCTGGAGGGCCACGATCAGGGGGAACTGGTACTTCTTGAGCTTCTCATCGAGAGCGGTGCGCACGCTCGGTGCATCATCGAACCAGATCGCCTCCCCGTTGTGCCCAAAGAACGCCGGCATTTCGAAGTCGAGCGGAGGCAAGTGCAGCTCAAAGCAGATGAAGATCCCGGGCTCCCGGTACTGTTGTGGGCCAGAGGGCCGCTCTTCGAGCGCGCGCAGGAGGCACTTGCGGAAGCCCCGCAGAGAGGCGCCGCCGTCCACCTCCATCGTGGAGAAACTCACGGGTGTTCGTGTTTGGATGCCGGCCAGTTCAGCCTGAAGCCTCGGATATGCTGAAGGCAGACCGAAGTCCCCAACAACTTGGCGTGCCTCGACGAGGAAGGTCGCTCCGCCCTTGCTGATCGCGAGATCGGGAGTCACGCCAGCGATCTCGGGCTCGTGCTCCACGATCCATCCCTGATCCGTGAGCACCTTGGCGAGCAGCAAGACGCCCGCGGCGACCGTCGTCTGTTTCTCGTCCCCACGGATCAACGGCCCGATCACCCGAGGTCGCTTCTCCACGGGGACGAGGGCCGCCGCAGCCTCCAGTTGGAAGCGACACTCCTCGGCTCCCGCCCGATCGAACAAGGCCCAGCGCTGGATTAGGCGGCGCCTTGCTTCCGGCTGCGCCCTGGCGGCGGCGATTAGTTCATCGGTGAAGATCAGACGCTCGGTGGTCATGCGAGTGAGTTCGTCGCTCCGGGGCCCGCTTCCACGCTTCCGGCGGCAGCGACCTTAGGAAGCGATCGACGCGCCCGAGCATTCCGTGCTCGGCCGCGTATCGGAGTTGCGCGTCGAGGATCAGCGCCTTGAACAAGGGCGGGACGGCGTGCCAGCCGGTGAGGATCGCGATCGGTGGCGAGTCGGGGCCGAGCATCCGGTGCAACTCGTTCCACGGCCCCGGCATCGGGCAGACGCGCTCGCCGTCCGACACGTAGCGCCGGAGGCGATCAAGGCGGGTGACGCGGCCGGTGGGCGACACGCAGAGATCATAGCTGACTGAGCAATTCGCGAGGCTCGCTCCCGGTGGGGCTGATCGCGAAGGGCTTGTCGGACCGGGGCTGTATTCTGCCTCGGGGTGACCGTATGGCCGACGAGAAGAAGCCGCTCGAAGAGATAGCCGTCCTCGGAACGATCAAGGAGCTAGGTCGCATGGCGAAGCTCTTCCCCGAAGAGCGATTCAGTGCGGTCAGCGGAGTGATGCGAGCACTCCACGATCAGTTCAGTAGCCTGGATCGCATGGCGAAGCTCTTCCCCGACGAGCGGTGGGCGGGTATCACCTCCGCGACGCGGGCGATGGACTCGATCACGAAGAACTTCGCCGAGCAGGTGAAGGGCATCACCTCCGCGACGCGGGCGATGGACTCGATCACGAAACACTTCGCCGAGCAGGTGAAGAGCATCAATCAGCTCACCACGATGGACTCGGCCGCGAAGCACTTCGCCGAGATGGTGAAGGACATCACCGCCTTGCCGGCGATCAGCGCCACACAGGCGCTCCACGACTCGATCGGTAAGGCGTACAGCACCTCGCTTCTCGCCGAGCAGACTTCTGCGTATTCGAGGCTCCTCGATCAGATGCGGCCTACGGTTCCCGCGTCGTTCTTTCCCGCGCTCGATCGCAAGCTCATGGATGTGATCGCGCCTTCCGCCGCCGTACTCGGAACGCTGGGCGAGAACTCCGGCGTGCTGACGAACCTTGATGGCGTCGATGACGTGTTGGGAACCGTCTCGTGGGTTGCTCCAGCGGATGACGCGCACTTCGTCCACGCTGCCGGGATTCTGGACCACAAGCCGGGCGTGGGTGAGAGGCTCGACATCGAGGTCGAGATCAGGTGCGGGTTGTGCGGGGAGTTGATGCCCGTTCCTCAACGCTCGGTCGAGTGGCAGTCGCCTACGAAGGCAAGGATCGACGTGAGGGTGCTGCCCGTCTGCCCGCGCTGCGTGCATGAGGTACAGGGGTCGCCCGAATACTGGATCGAGAAGTTCAACGAGCTGGGACGCCCGCAGCTCAAACTGATCCGGGGAGAGGCCGAGAGCCCCGACCTCGCGGGGCGCGGTCATCTTCGACTCGTGGAAGACCAGGAACACGAAGACTAAGGGGAGAGGCAATGCCTGGACCGCACGTTCGCGAGATTCGAGAGTTCCGCCTTGAGCAAAGGAACGGGCGGTGGGTGGAGATCTGCCTGTATGTGAACACCGCCGGGCAGCTCATCCGGTACGTGAAGCTGGCGAGCCCCGATGATGTTCGCCGCATCCAGGAGATCGGGGAGAAGCTCCCAGCTCCCGGTGAGGAACTCGACCCCTGATCTAGCCTCGAAGGGTGTCGCGAACTCACGAGCGCGACGCCCGGCGGAAGCGTCTTGGTAGAGCGGCGGCATCTCCGAGAGCGCGCCCGCGGATCGATGGTGCGCGCCAGCTCGTCTACGCGCTCACCATCGATGCGGAAGCGGTAGGCTCGGGGGCACAAGGCGCCCGGGAAGGCATCCAAGCATGAGCATCGAGAAGCGATACCAAGTCTTCATCTCTTCCACGTTCAAGGATCTCATGGAGGAGCGGCAGGCGGTATTGAAAGCCGTCCTCGAACTCGACCATATGCCCGCGGGCATGGAGCTGTTCCCCGCTGCGGACGAGAGCGCGTGGCAGCTCATCAAGGACGTGATCGATCGCTCCGACTACTACGTGTTGATCGTCGGGGGCAGGTACGGATCGCTGGACGCGGCGGGGATCGGGTACACGGAGAAGGAGTACGACTACGCGCTCACCACGAAGAAGCCGGTGATCGCTCTGCTGCATCAAGCCCCGGAGAAGATCCCGCGCGAGAAGACGGAGACAGACTCCGCGGCGTGGGAGCGCCTCAAGAAGTTCCGCTCGAAGGTCGAGAAGACTCACACCTGCAACTACTGGACGAGTGCCGAGGATCTCAAGTCGAAGGTCATCGTCGCCTTGACTTCGGCGACGAAGCGAAACCCCCAGGTAGGATGGGTTCGCGCAGATCAGGTTCCTCAGAACGCAACCCTGGCGGATGTGCTCGCGCTCAGGCAGCGCGTGGCCGAGCTTGAGGCGCAGTTACAGAGGGTCAGGACCGAAGCTCCTGCCGGAACCGAGAACTTGGCATCCGGCGAGGACACCGTGGAAATGGAAGTTGGGTTCAGGGTCCGTCCGGCCGGCGCCGCGGCCTACGTCCGAGGTGAGGCCTATCACGGGCGGATCCATCCGTCGTGGGACGGTGTATTCGCGGCGATCGCGCCGGCGATGATCAACGAAGCGTCCGAGGCCGAGTTGAAGCAGGCGTTAGATGCTTTCGCTTGGGGGCCCACTCGGAGTGCGTTTGGAGATGCGAAGCGCATCAAGGGCATGGAGATCGCCGACGTTTCGGTGAGCCGCGCCGATCTGGAGACGGTGATCGTACAGCTACGGGCGCTTGGTCTCATTCGACAGAGCGAGCGCAAGCGAAGCGTGAAGGACACGGGCTCGTACTGGACGCTTACGCCTTATGGCGATCAGCTCATGGTGAAGCTGCGGGCGATCTCGCGCGAGGAGGCAGCGGAGGGCACGAGCGAAGCTTCGCCGCGCGAGCAGGACGAGGAGACGAGGGCGGAGTGATTCGGCGACGCCGCGAGGGATCTGACACCCCCACGTCGGGAGCGGGATCACCGGGTACAAAATCGGGTACACACAGCGGGCAAAACTCGTCGAAAATGGGCAAGCCTCGTCAACCCTCGTCAATGCTCATCCGAGGAGAATCGCCTGTGGTTTTCGGGGCTTTGCTGCGGAAGTGTTGGTGGTGAGGGGGAGAATCGAACTCCCGACCTAGGGATTATGAGACCCTCGCTCTAGCCGACTGAGCTACCTCACCGAGAGCCTGAGAACGCGGGTTTATAGGGCCTCGGGCGCAGGCGGTCAAGCGTGGAGCCGCGCTCGGTGCGGGCCGTGGGGGACGTCGCGGACTCCTCGCTGCTTCGGGGTGGCGCCGCGGGTTCGCCTCGACGGTCGGTGCTGCAACGCCGCGGTCGGGGTCGTGGGCGAAGTCGGGGCGGGGTCGAGGTCGAGGTCGCGGCCGACGCACTCCCGCCCGCCCGCATGTTCGCCGGCCGGCCCCGCGCCGCGCCCCCTGCCGGGCCACCTGCGTCCCCGGCGAGAACGGGATAGATGTTCAGGGAATCCCCGGAGGTCGCATGGCCAAGCCGGCGAAGGAGCTCGGTCCGAACGCACCGTCGAACCGCCGCGAGACGCCCGCGGCGCCGGAGCGGGCGGACCACCCGGTCTACTCGCGCGAGGAGCTCGAGCGGATCCTCGCCGCCCGCGAGACCTGGACGAAGGGCGAGCTCGAGGAGGTGCTGGAGCGGCTCCCGCGGCGGCGCGAGCGGTTCGAGACCGACTCCGGCATCCCGATCCCCGACGTGCTCGACCCGGCGACGCTCCGCGAGCACGACTACCGGCGGGACGTCGCCTACCCGGGGCGGTACCCGTTCACGCGCGGCCCGCAGCCGACCATGTATCGCGGTCGCCTCTGGACGATGCGCCAGTTCGCGGGCTTCGGCACGCCCGAGGACACGAACGCCCGCTTCAAGTACCTGCTCCAGCACGGCGTGACGGGGCTCTCCACGGCCTTCGACATGCCCGCGCTCATGGGCTACGACGCCGACCACCCGATGAGCCGCGGCGAGGTGGGGAAGGAGGGCGTCGCGATCTCGACGTTGCGCGACTTCGAGATCCTCTTCGACGGCATCCCGCTCGGCGAGGTCACCACCTCGATGAC
>Ga0306924_10002578_pt1 | contig 17125 bp, 15 predicted proteins | sample sta12Can44000111_FD_203756 | JGI IMG/M metagenome (GOLD analysis project Ga0306924, IMG submission 203756) | Lab enrichment of tropical soil microbial communities from Luquillo Experimental Forest, Puerto Rico - statanox.12C.anox.44.000.111 (v2)... | ecosystem: Environmental > Terrestrial >... | reverse complement strand
GTCAGTCGTCACGGAATCGCCCAATAACGCTAGCACGCGCGCGCCCTGGATGTCCTGAAGCGGTTCAGGCGTCACCGTCATGTCCGTGAAGAACGGCGGGTGCTTAACGTATGTCGAGTTAGCGTCCCACGCGAAGCGCTCTCCCTTGGCGACATTGAGGGACTTCCAGCGCTCGTCGCCCCGAAATGCGTCCGCATAGGTCCGCCGGAACATGGACTCAGCGACGCAAGCGGCGACCATCTTGCCGATCTCTTCTGACGTCGGCCATAGGTCTTTGAGATAAACCGGCGTGCCGTCATCCGCACGCCCGAGCGGCTCCGCGAGGGGATCGAAATCCATCGTGCCGGCCAACGCATAGGCGACCACCAACGGCGGCGACGCCAAGTAGTTCGCTCGAACGAGCGGATGGATGCGGCCTTCGAAATTTCGATTGCCGGAAAGGACCGCGCAGGCGACCAGCTCATGCTCGGTGATGCAATTCGCGATTGGCTCATCCAGCGGACCGCTGTTGCCGATGCATGTCGTGCAACCATACCCGACCGTATAAAACCCGAGCTGCTCGAGATATTTGGTGAGCCCCGCCTTGTGCAAATATTCCGTCACGACTTGGGATCCTGGCGCGAGGCTTGTCTTGACCCACGGCTTGGACCGCAGACCTTTTTCCACGGCGTTCTTCGCGAGCAGCCCGGCACCGATCATAACGCTCGGGTTTGAAGTGTTCGTGCAGCTCGTGATCGCCGCTATCACAACGGCGCCATCGTGCAGCTCAAGATTGCCGCCGGTCGCGCCGACGTAGCTCGCCTTGCGGCGGATGCTCGGCAGGGTGGCGATGCTTCCACCACCCTCACCGACCATGCGCTCGACTGCTCGCACCGGCGTCCCTACTGGACCCCGGCCTTTGGCAAACGCCTCGAGCGCGCTCTCAAACGAGCTCTTGGCCACGCGTAGCGGCACACGGTCTTGTGGACGCTTCGGCCCGGCCAACGACGGTTCAACCGAACCCAAGTCGAGTTCGAGCACGTCAGTGAACAGCGGGTCCGGCGAATCATCCGTGCGGAAAAGCCCTTGGGCTTGTGCGTAGGTCCGCACAAGTGCGAGATGCGACTCAGAGCGGCCGGTCAACTTCAAGTACTCGAGTGTCGCGTCGTCGATCGGAAAGATCGCGCACGTCGACCCATACTCGGGCGACATGTTGCCGATGGTCGCGCGGTCGGCCACCGAGAGCGCGCTCAAACCCGTGCCGAAGAACTCGACAAATTTGTTCACGACACCGCGTTTACGCAGCATCTCGGTGACGGTAAGCACGAGATCGGTAGCAGTGGATCCATCGGGAAGCCGACCGGTGAGCCGAAAGCCGATGACCTCTGGCACAAGCATGGTCAGCGGTTGGCCGAGCATTGCCGCTTCGGCCTCGATCCCGCCCACGCCCCAGCCGAGCACGCCAAGCCCGTTCACCATCGTCGTATGCGAGTCGGTGCCGACGAGGCTGTCCGGGTACGCTAGCGTCTCCCCATCCCGCCGTTCTTCGAAGACGACCCGGGCCAGATATTCAAGGTTCACTTGGTGCACGATTCCGGTGTCGGGGGGCAACACGGCGAAGCGGTTGACTGATTGCTGTGCCCATTTGATAAGCTCGTAGCGTTCTCGATTCCGTTCGAACTCGAGATCGGCGTTGATCTGAAAGGCACCGGTATTGCCCCATGCGTCCACCTGCACGGAGTGGTCGATGACCAGTTCAACGTCTTGCAGCGGGTTTATCTGCTTGGGATCTCCGCCGAGACGGGCCATGGCATCACGCATCGCCGCGATGTCGACGACGGCAGGAACGCCGGTGAAATCTTGCAGCAGCACGCGAGCTGGCTGCATTGCGATGTTGGTCGCACGGACGTGTTTTGGATGCCACGAAGCCAGGGCTTCGATGTGCGCCGCGGTGACCGAACGACCGTCTTCGCGCCGCAACAGGTTCTCAAGCAGGACTTTGAGCGAGTAGGGAAGCTTGGATGGATGGCCGATGCCGGCGCGCTCAAGTGCAGGCAGGCTGTAGAACGCGATCGTGCGGTTGCCTTCCCTAAAGGTGGCCTTGGTTTTAAATGTGTCCATCGTGTTGAAACTGTTCGCTGTCGGACCCGAAGGTCCGTGCAGCGTCAACTTGCCGGTCCCGCCGAGTAGCCAGGCACACCGTCAAAGTTGTACAGGTGTTCGGTCTTGATAAAATCGTAGCCCGCTTGGTTGATGCGGCGCAAGAGTTCCAAGATGTCGGCATGATCGAAGGTGCTGCCATCCTTGGCCAGGTAGCGCGCGCGCCAGTGATCGGTGCAAAACGTCTCGGGCAGGCCGCCGGGCCAAACCACCGTGCCGCGATTGAACACCGCTTGCAGCCGTGCATGCTCGCCGCTCAATGTGGCGAGTGCGGCGCCCAAATCGTCGGGCTTTCCTTTTGTCCAGTCCAAGTAGACGTCGACGCCGACGAGCGTCTTGGTCTGCGGTGCCGCAGCCTTTGTCGCGGCGGCGACCCCTTTTGTCGAGCTCGCGGAACCGTATTTCGCCGCGGGTAGCGTCACCGGCGTTTGCCCCATGCGTGCCACAACCGCGCGCGCGAATTCAGTCGTGCCAACCTTTTCGCCGCTGACCCCTTCCTTATAGATGTCGTAGGTGTGAATGCCGTCCTCGATCGTCTTGAGCCACGCGTTTTGTACGCGCGCGGCAACGTCCGTCTGCCCGATATGCACGAGCATGAGCACCGCACCTTGGAGGAGCCCGGACGGGTTGGCAAGATTCTGACCCGCGCGTCGCGGTGCAGACCCGTGGATGGCCTCGAACATCGCCGCCACGTCGCCGATGTTGGCCGAGCCAGCGAGCCCTACGGAGCCGGCGATCTGCGCCGCGACGTCGGACAAGATGTCGCCGTATAGATTGGGGAGGACGAGCACGTCAAAAGCTTCCGGCGTGTCGGAAAGCTTGGCTGATCCGATGTCGACGATCCAAAATTCGTGCTGGAGATCCGGATACTGCGCGGCGATCTCATCGAAGATCTTGTGAAACAGGCCGTCGGTGATCTTGAGGATGTTGTCCTTGGCAAAACAGGTGACTTTCTTGCGCGCGTTAGCCCTCGCATACTCGAAGGCGAAGCGCACGATCTTCTCCGTGCCCGGTCGCGAGATGAGTTTCAGCGCCTCGGTCATCTGCTGCGTCTGCCGGTACTCGATGCCGCCATAGACGTCTTCTTCGTTCTCACGCACGATGATGACGTTCATGCCTGGATATTTGGTCTCGACGAATGGAAAGTATGCGACTGCTGGGCGGACATTTGCATACAGACCAAGCGCGGTACGCGTCGTCACGTTGAGGCTCTTGTAGCCGCCGCCTTGCGGTGTCGTGATCGGCGCCTTCAAAAACACCTTGGTACGCCGCAGCGACTCCCATGCACTCGGAGCGATGCCGCTCGGGTTGCCGGCTAGGTAGACTTTTTCGCCGATCTCGATCTCTTCGATATCGAGTTGCGCGCCGCCGGCCAAGATAATGTCGAGTGTCGCGCGCATGATCTCAGGCCCGATACCATCACCGTAGGCGATGGAGATAGGCGTATTCTTCGTCATATCGTTCCTTTTAGTCACGTGACTTTTGGTGAAGCAGTTCCGGCCGTCGCCATGCTTGTTCCTTTGCTACGCTCCACCAATGGCGCAGCGTGGCAGGGCCGAACGGCCGCGACGGGCAAGCTGCGGCAACGGATGAACAAGGGCAACTACGTAGCGGCCTCGTTTCCGCTTCTGGGCTACGCCACAGGCGCCATCGATTGGTTTCGCAATCAGGCTATCGACGCGAATGCTATCGCGGTCGCTGCGGTCGCACCTGACGGCCGGCTGCGCGCACCGCAGCGTGGCGATAACGAACGCAACGACCTGCAGTGGATCGTCGCTCTGGATTTGAGCAAAGCGCGCATACCGCGCGCCGTCGCACTCGCCACGTTCGCGCGCGAGGGTGGTAAGCCGCTGGCGAGCGTGCCGGACATGCCGACATGATTGTCGCCATAGGACGAGAGCTCGGAGCCGGCGGGCGTGAGGTGGGCGAACTGATCGCCGAACGTTTGGGTGTCGAGCTGCTCGACAAACAGATCGTCGATTTGGTTGCGGCGCGGCTGGGTGCACCCGCGTCGTACGTCGAGGCGCACGACGAAAACGTCGAGGGGTTTGTCGACCGGTTGTTTCGGGTTATCACATCGGCCTATCCCGAGGCGTACGCCGCCGAAGGCATCCCTGATTGGTCAGAAGAGCGGCTGGTCGAGCTCACGGGGAGTATCATCAAAGAGCACGCGGCCACACACTCGCTGGTAGTAATCGGGCGCGGCGCGCCCATGCTGCTGCGCGACCGCCGCGACGCTGTCCGCGCGTTCATCACCGCGCCGTTTGATGTGCGCGTCCAGCGCCTCCAAACTCGCACCGGTTGTGCGCTTGACTTTGCAACTCGCGAGGTCAAAAAATCGGACCAGCACCGGCTGGCCTACATGCGCCAGCATTACAATGTGGATTGGCGCGACCCGGGATTGTACGACGTCGTGCTCAACACGGAGCACCTTTCCGCCGAAGCCGCGGCCGAGATCGTCATCGCTGCCGGCAATCGTTTGCCGGTTGAGTCGCGATGGTAATAGGCCAGGGATCCTATGAGAACAATCTCGAGGAACTAGGAGCGGACGACGGCGAGCGCAGGCCCTGCACCGATCGCACACACCGCAGCGCTATCCCAGCGCAGCCGTTCGCGCACAAACGCGTTGAACTCGCGTGCGCCGATATGCTGAAGCTGCATCAGTTCCTCGGTCGGCGTTACGAGCTTCTGGTCGAAGAGCGCGAGCTCCGCATAGCGTGCGGCGTTGGACATGTTCCACTCCGCCATCAGGTCGATCTGCGCGCTGAGCGCATCTTTGCCGCGAGCGACCTCGTCGCGCGAAAAACCTCGCTCGATGGTGCCGGCGAGGATCGCCTTCGTCTCGCGCATGGCTGTTACAGCGCGGCCTCGTCCAACCGCAGCCATGGCGCTCATCACGCCGACCTGCGAATAGAAGTCTAGCGTAGCATAGACATCATAGGCTAAACCAAGCCGCTCGCGCAGACCGTCCCACAGACGGCTGCCATCACCGTCACCGATAAGCGTCTGGGCCAACTGCGTCTTCAGAACGGCGTCGTGACCATCCGGATACGACGGCGTCGTCGTGGAGATCGAGAACCACACTTGCTGGCTGTTCGCGCGGCGCAAGACCTTCGAGCGACGGCTATGCCGGACTTCGAGGGTTCGCGGATCGATCCACGGACGCTGCGGCATGCGAGCGTGTACGGTGCTGCGCCACTCACCGAAGTACCGGTCGGCAAGCGCAATCATCTCGTCGGTAGACAGCGGACCGGCCATACTCAGGACAGTGTTTTGCGGATGGAAGTAGCGGCGATGGTAATTGCGGATGTGATCGCGCGTGATCTCGCGGACGCTTGCGGGCGTACCGCCAGTGTCACGGCCCATCGGATGCTTTCCCCATATCGTCTCATCCGCCAGCGTTTCGATGCGTTTGCTCGGGTCGACATCGCAATCTCGCAGCTCCTCGATGACCACCTGCCGTTCCGTCTCGAGATCCGCGGCATCAAAACGAGGGCGCTGGACGACGCTTGCCACGAGCCGTAGCGCCTCCTCGGTCTTACGCATCGGGACCGTGCCGGCGATGGAGATGATCTCCTTGCTCGTCGTGGGATCAAAGCGGTTACCGCAACGCTGCATAGTGGCGGCGATGTCGCTGCGCGTGAAATCTTCCGTCGACTTAAAGATGAGATGTTCGAGGAAGTGGGCCAGGCCGGGCGCCTTAGGCGGGTCATACACCGACCCCGCATGTACGGCAAGCGCGATACTAAGACTGCGCGCGTTGGGCATCGACGTCGCGACAACGCGAAGCCCGTTGCTCAGCCGTACGAGGGCGGGCGTTGGGTCGGCTTGGCGGCGCATGGCGGGTTGGGCTTTCCTAGGGTCGAGGGGTGATTGACTCGGGCTCGCTTCCTATCACGCGCCCGGACTGGAAGTATTCGCCGGGTCCCCTCCCGGTCCGCGCCCTCAAGGGACGAAGTTATAAGGGGGGACGTCCCGTCTAGGGGATTCTTTGAGATTTCCCGGGCTAGTGCAGTGCGATCCCGGTCGGATTGACGAGGGTCGTGTTTCCGCCGCTGACCGCTCCGTTCGGGAATGGTCCGACGCAGCCCGTGCCGCCACCGATGTTGTTTCCAGCAAATGTAGCCTCGTAACCCGGTGCGCCGCCGAACGCGGAATTGACGACAAACAACGTGCCCTGCGCATTCACCGCAAGGCCTGTAGGATTGTTGACGCCTGTATTCGGGCCGCATAGGATGTTCGATGGCGCTTTGTTGCCGGACAAAGGCGGTGAGAATATGAGCACCGCGTCGGGAACGCCCAGCGGGTTGTTGATTGCGACATAAAGACGGCCTGCCGCATCGAAGGCGATGCCTTGCGGACTCGCCAGCAACGTATTCGCCCCTGAGATCGTGGCCGCCGGCGGCACGTTGCCATTGGCAGTTTTTAGAAATTCCTCCACGCTGTTGCCGGTCTGGTTGGCGACCCAGATATTTCCAGCAGCGTCAAGCGTGACGTAGCCCGGCGTCGACAGACCGGTTGCGGGTCCAGCAATCGTGGCGCTTGCCAGCGCGGACCCGGCCGGATACACTTGAATGCTCATCGTGCCGACGCCCGACGAGGCGCTATTGGCTATGTAGACGTTGTTGCTCGAGTCCACGGCAACACCGATCGGGTTGGCAAGACCGGCGATCGTAAGGCTTGGTTTGACATTGCCCGAGAGGCTGCCGGGATATTTCGTCACGGTATTCACGTTTTGATTGGCGGCGTAGATGTTTGCGCCCGTATCGATGGCGATGCCTTGCGGCCCGGATAACCCCGTATTTGCGCCGCGAATGATTGCATTCGGCGAGCAGTTGCAGTTCGCGCCTTGGTTCCAGCTGACTATCGCATTGTTCACGAAGTCGGTGATGAACATGGTCCCTGACGCGGCTGGCGGCCCGGGAGGCAGCGTCGTGCCCGATGACCCGCCGTTGCACGCCCAAAGACCGAACGCCACAGCTGCGGCGGCGAGCAACTCTTGGGCCGTACGGAGGCGGCGGTTTCCGGTGCGAGTGTCCATGGCTTTAGCTTAAGCCATTTCCCTCAGCTTTAGCTTAAGCCGTTTCCCTCGCCCGTTCGTTTGAATCAATATGGCCACCATCGCGTTCCGGACCCTCCGTCTGCCCTGCCGGCTATTGCAAGGCTTCGCTGCGCGGGCGCCAGAAGCGGTGCACGGCGTGACCAGCGAGCGCACGACTCTCGACAGGCTCGAGGCTGGCGATCGGGCGGCCTTCACAGCACTGTATGATCGATACGCTCCGATCGTCTATGGTATTGCCAGGCGCATCCTTAACGATCCAACGCAGGCCGAGGATGTGACGCAATCCGTTTTCACGATGCTGTGGACGCGCCCGCAAGCCTTCGCCGGCGGTAGCTTCGGCGCGTGGATCAGCAGGGTCGCTCGCAACGCGGCGCTTGATGTTGTGCGCAGTGCGGCCGTGCGCACGAGAGAACCGGAGATACCTGAGGATCTCGTAGCCGATGATGAACTTGAAGAAGAGGTCTTCTCTCGGCTTGACGCTGGCGCCGTCAGCGCGGCGCTCCAAACATTGCCAGGCGAACAACGCGAGGCGATCGAGCAAGCCTACTTCGGCGGGCTTTCGTACAGTCAAGTCGCGACGCGCATCGGCGCCCCGTTGGGCACGGTGAAGAGCCGGATTCGAGCGGGCTTGCGACGGCTGTGGGAAGCCCTGCACGAGAAGGCGACGACATGAGCGCGCAACACGACGAAGCGATGCTCGATATGGTGGCTGCCTACGCAATTGGAGCGGTCGACGCCACCACGGGTGAATGCGCAGTGGTCCGCGCGCACCTCGCGGAATGCCCGACCTGCCGCGAGGAATTCAGCATCGCCAAAGCTGCGACGGCAGCGTTAGGTCTGTCGGTCGCACAAGCACCACCGCCGCACTTACGGGATCGCGTCCTTGCGGCGTTGCCTGCGCGGTTTGCCCCGGCTCAAGTACGGCGCGCGCGCGCGGTGTCGTGGTACGTGCCCGCAGCTGCTGCCGCAACGGTTATCGTCGCAGCAGGGATGTGGTGGAACGCGCAGCACCACGCGCTGCAGAGTTGGGCGGCAACGTGCGTGCCCTCGGCCACGAACTGCCACGCGTACGGTACGGTGTCGGTCCACGGTGGTATCTTGCACGTGCAGCTGCAAGGCCTCGCGGCGCTGCCAGCCGGCAAACAGTATCAGGCATGGATGATACCGCCGGGTGGCGCACCCAAGCCGGAACCTGTATTCTCACCTGACACGAGCGGCGCGGGAGCCGTCGACATGCAGGAGTCGCCAGTCAAGGGCGGCATCGTGGCGATAACGGTCGAGAAAAGTGGCGGCGCAACAGCCCCGACGACGAAGCCTTTCTTGGTGGCAAAGCTCGACTGAGACTGGCAGGCTACGCGACGACTGCCGCTTGCATCGCGCGGTGAACGTCGCCTTTGGACGTTGCAAGCAGTAGATCGGCAGGTGCCACGCCATCTGCGACGTGTTGGGCAAGCAGGTCGAGATGATGAACTTCAGACCGCGCGATCCTGCCCAGGCCTTCGCGCGCAAGCGAAACGACATCGCGCGCGAGGTGCAGGACGTCCACGCCCTCACAGCGCGTACGGAGTCCGTGCCGGGCCACCGCCATCTGCAGCGAACGGTATGCTGACTGATCCAGGTGCGGCGCTACGTCGAGCGCCTGTGTCAGCGTCAGGCTATCGTAGGTGAGCCCTTTCCATAATGCCAAGAGCGCGAGCGCCAGTTGCGGGGAGCCGCTGTCCGCGCTGCGCATCTCAACATATTCGCGAACACGCGCCTCGGTGAAGACCATGCTGAGCAGATCGCGGAAGTCCTCGACGCGTGCATCCTCGATGTCCGTTAGACGAAGGCCTGGGCAGGCGACGAGTTCGCCGTTGCGGATCACGTAAAAGACCGGCACATCGAGCAGCGCGGCGGCAAGCGCGCGCACGTCGAACCGATCGCAAAGTGACAAAGGCCCCGGGCCTGTGCGGTCAGGATCGGTGTCCAGCCATACGGCGTAGCGTGTGGACATGAGACCAGTCGTGACGCCGCCGGCAAATGGCGAGTTGGCGAACATCGCCGCCACGATGGGACCAAGGCGATTGCCGAGCACATACTTGCGACCGAGGTCACCCAAATCACCGTAGTCGAGACTGACCTGCACAGCGGCAGTTCGTGTCATCATGTCCCAGGCGTGTCCGCCGCGCTGTCGCAAGTACGGGCGCATGATGCTGTAACGGCGCTTGACGATCCACGACTGCTCTTCTAAAGAACGCAACGGGTCAAAGCCGAGACCGATGAAGTATGCGCCGAGCTCCTCTGCTTGCTCATGCAGATCGATGAGAAAACGCCGCATCCCGCTGTCGACGCCTGCAATCGTGTGCTCGGGAAATCCGGAGAACTCGATCTGGCCACCCGGTTCGAGCGTAAGCTCTCCATATGGCAGCCGCACGGAAATGATGTTCGCATCTTCAAAGTGCGGGATACCGCTGCGTGCGCACATCGCCTGCAATAGCCGCTGCACGGTGGCGTGATCGATGCGTTGATTTGTTTTGCGATCGAAACCGATCAACTCGTATTCAAGGCCATGCCGCCATTGCGAGACTGGCTTGGCATGCGCTTGTAAATATGCGCTAGCGCTGTCGAGATCGAGAGCCCCGGGGAGCAGCGTTGCGGCGGCGCTAGAAGTTCGAGGATTCGGCTGTTGATTCACGTAAGGTCCTTCGATGAGCACCCAGAGCCTTGCGCCAGCGACACGAGCATCTCTGCGATCGATTCGGTCGCAGACGCTTCAACTTTTCGACCTGGCGACCTCTGATGATGTCCTGCGCAATGCACCGATGGCTGGTTTCCGTCCCCTGCTATGGCATCTTGCCCATATCGGCGTGTATCAAAACTATTGGGTTCTGCAGCGCTTTGCAGGACAGTCGAGCATTAATGTGGCGTATGATGTCCACTTTGACCCCATCAAGACGCCGCGCGAAGAGGCCCCAGTGCTGCCCAGCCGCACTGAGATCGAAGAGTATTTGAGCGAGACCCTCGAGCGCGCCGAACGCGTTTTTGACACGACATCCTCCGGCACCGTTGGCGGAGATCAGCTCAGTGTCGAGTACGTGCGCGGACTCGTCGTCGAGCACGAGTTGCAACACCAAGAGACCATCGCATTTGTGCTGCAGTCGCTCCCGCTCTCGGCCAAACGCAGAGGACCAGCTCCACCGGGTGGACTGCGAGCTCAACCACCGTCAGAGATCGCCGTGCCGGCAGTGCGCGTGAGCATCGGCGCAGATGGCAATGGATTTGTCTACGACAATGAATCGCCAAGGCACGAGGCAGACCTCGCCGCGTTTGTCATCGACCGAGACCTCACGACCAACGCTGAGTACGCTGATTTTATCGAACACGGCGGTTATGACACGCGCGAGTGGTGGACGGATGCAGGCTGGGAGTGGAAAGAGCGTGAGGGCATTCGTGCTCCCTTGTATTGGACGGGCCCTTCATGGTGCGAGCGCTCGTTCTTTGCCGAGGAAAACCTTCGACCGGATGCGCCCGTCACTGGCGTTTCCTGGTTTGAAGCGGATGCCTATGCTCGCTTCCGAGGAAAGCGGCTACCCACTGAACTCGAATGGGAAGCTGCCGCTGGTTGGGATCCCGCCGCCGGTCGCGTCCGCCGTTATACATGGGGAGATGAGTTTGTCGCGCCTGGTACGTTAAAACGTGCGGCGTGGGGGACGCTGCCGGTAGGTACCCGCGCAGAGCATCGTAGCGCGCTAGGGCTGAACGACACGTACGGCAATTTGTGGCAGTGGACGTCATCTGAATTTCGTGGATATCCGGGCTTTGTGGCCTATCCATACCCGGAATATTCCGAGGTCTGGTTCGATGGCGATCACTACGTCGCGCGGGGCGGCTCGTGGTTCACCGATACGAGCTTGGCGCGCGTGAGTTTCCGTAACTTCTACCGGCGTCATTTTAGGCCGGCATTTCTTGGCATCCGTTGCGCCCGTAACGCGCGATGACGCGTGGTTAACGCGCGCCATCGACCGTTACCACCAACTGTGCGCTAACCCTGCGCTCGCAGGGCCTGCGGTCGTTGCGGAGTTCGCGAGTGCGCAAGCCGATGCCGGACTCACTTTTGGTGGCGTCGTGCAATGCCGGTCGCTGCGGCCGGCGTTCATCACGCGCGACGGCCTTGAGCAGCTTCGTAGCGCGGTCGGGGCGCTCTCGTCGGCATTTGCGGTCGTAGAAGCGCGAGCTCCAGCGGACGCTGCACTCGCGGTCGAGCTCGGATTGAGCGCCGATGAACAAGCGCTGATATCGATCGATCCGGGCTACGCTGGCGCGACCGTCGTCTCGCGATTGGACACATACTTCGACCTCGTGCCACGCGTGCTCGAGTATAACGCAGATAGTCCCGCCGGGATGTCCTACCAAGCTGGTCAAGCCGCACTTATGCAGGGCCTTCCGGTCATGGAGCGATTTGCCGAGGAGTTCGAGCTTGAGGCGCTCCGAGCGGACGTGGCGTTGCGTCAAACGCTGCTTGCTGTGTGGAGCGAGTTCGCACGTGGCATGGGGATCACCGACCGCGGTGTGCCCTCGGTCGCGATCGTTGACTTACCGGGCGTGGCGACGAGCGCTGAGTTTCGGTTGGTTCGCGACGATTTAATGGCGCACGGTGTTCCCGCGATCATCGCATCGCCCGAGGAGCTGACCTACGACGGCGAAGTCCTGCGCAGCGGCGGCCAGCGCATCGACCTCGTCTACAAACGCCTTCTGGTAGCCGACTTTCTCGCGCATTACGATTTACGGCATCCCCTCGTTCGTGCGTATGCCGACGGCGCTGTGTGTGTGGCAAGCTCGTTTCGCTGCTCGATCGCGCACAAGAAAAAAGCGTTGTCGGTTCTGCGCGATCCTGCTCGTGCCAGTTGGTTCTCTGTGGATCAACACGCGGCCATCGATCGGCTTATTGCAGAAACTATGCCCTACGGGCCGGCCCATCGAACCGCGATGGAGGCCGAACAAGACCAGTGGGCTCTTAAACCCAACGATGCGCATGGCGGTGAGGGTGTCACTCTTGGCTGGGAGTGCGACGCAGGTGGTTGGAGCGTAGCCCTCGATCGAGCTGCGACGGGCGAGTGGGTTGTGCAGGAGCGCGTTGAGCCAACTTTCGGATCCTATCCCGTCTTCGATGCGCATGCAATGAAGCGTGGCGCACAGGTGCGCCGCCTCATCGAGGACTGCAACGCCTATCTGTTCCGCGGGGCACTTGGCGGCATCCTCACGCGGCTCTCTGAGACAGCTGTGATTAATGTCTCCCAGGGCGGCCAGGCGATCCCCACCTTTGTGATCGCACCAGCATAGCCCGCTGCGCGGAGAATGCTAACTAGCCCACGCCGAGCTTATGCCGCGCGAAAAACAAGCGCAGCGTTAAGACCGCCGAAGCCAAAACTGTTCGAGAGCACGAGCCGCTGGCGCAACGCGGTCGCGGCTGACGGAGCGTAGGAGAGATCGCAACCCTCCCCCGGTTGTTCCAAGTTCACGGTAGGAACGACCGTGCTGCCTTGGATGCCCATGGCGCACACGGCGGCTTCGACCGCTCCGGTCGCCCCCAGCGCATGACCCATCATGCCCTTGATCGCGGAGATCGGCATGCGGCTTGCGTGGTCACCGAATACCGCGCGAATAGCTCGACTTTCCGTCGGATCGTTGAGCGCCGTGGAAGAGCCGTGCGAGTTCACGTGATCGACTTCGTCCGGCTGCGCACCCGCCTCACGTAACGCCGCTTGCATGGCGCGGATAGCCTCGCGGCCGTCCGCACGTGGCGCGGTCATGTGATCGCCGTCGTTCGTCAATCCGTAGCCGATAATTTCTGCGTACGGCACGGCGCCACGCGTGATCGCATCCTGCTCGCGCTCTAACAACAACAGGCACGCAGCTTCGGCCATAACGAATCCGTCACGACCTGCGTCGAACGGCCGGCTCGCGCTCGCGGGATCGTTATTGCGTGTCGACATCGCACGGATGACGTCGAACGCCCCAAAGGTCAACGGTGCCAGCGGCGTCTCAACGCCACCGGCGATCGCCGCATTGCAGATACCATCGCGGACCGCGCGAAACGCGTCGCCGATCGCGACGGCCCCCGCGGCGCAGGAATTTGAATTTGATACGGACGGACCGTGCACGCCGAAGTGGATCGCAACGTTGCAACATGCAGCCGCGCCGAATACACTCAATGCGAGCATGGGATGCACGGCCTTGATGCCACGCTCGTAATACGCGGCATATTGCTGTTCGGCATACGCCACGCCGCCGAGCGCAGTCCCGATCCAAACGCCGAAATCACCGTCGCCGCGTTTGGGCGCATAACTGGCGTCGTCAAATGCGAGCTGCGCTGCGGCAATCGAGAATTGGCTGAAACGATCCGTTCGCTGCGCTTCTTTGCGCTGCAGCAAGGCGGCCGGGTCGAACCCGTTCACTTGACCGGCCACCTTTGATCTAAATGCGGTCGCATCGAAACGATCCACCGCTTGCACGGCGCGGCGACCGCCCCGAGCGCCATCCCAGAGATCTGATCGCCCAACGCCGATCGGCGTAATTGCGCCGATGCCGGTGATGAACACGCGATTAGCCATCGGTTGACTCCAGTGCCCGCTTCATGCCTGCGAGCGTTCGGCTGGCGATTGGGGTGATGAAGTAGCGCGCCGCGATGCTCCTCCCGAGCCGTGTGCGCACAATCGGCACCGCAACGGTGACCAGATCATGCATGATCTCGATCTTGGTGCCGCTTTCGGTGGGGTCGAAGAGCCATGCGACGCGCATGCCGCGAGCCCACCCGCCCGTATGCGTGAACTCGATGCGGGGAATCGCGGGCAGGAGGCGCTGCACGGCCGTCCAGCGGACGAGGACCCACGAGCGCCACGCTGCCATGATCAGGGTTCGTTCGTCGTCGCGCTCATCGAGCACGCGCACCCATGCATAGTGCGATAAGAGCTGCGGCCAACGGCTCACGTCCTGCGCGAGCGTGTACGCATTCTGCGGCGTTGCCTTTACTGTGATAGACTGATGCGTCATCATGACGCAAGCAACCGCAAAAGCGCTGCGGGCGGCAGTGTTCCAGCTGCCGGCCAGTCGCCGCTGACAGCGGCCACGATCGCGTGCGCAGCACGAGTATCACGGCGCATACCATGCAACGCACGCCGCCGCAGCCATGGGTTGTGGATGAGCGCGTGGACCAATCGCGTGAGCATTCTGCGCGGGCCGACGATGCTGCGCCACCGTGCTGCATAGCGCCGCTCCACGAGACTATCAGGTTCGCCGCGTAACAGATCTTCGACGGCGGCCGCAGCTGGTGCTGACAACGTAAGCGCAGCAGCGACGCCTTGACCCGTGAACGGATCCAAGAGCTCCGCAGCATCTCCGGTCAGCAAGATGCGTCCCTTGGCCACCCGGTGGGCCCGGTAGCGGAGTGGTCCAATAGCAACGATGCGCTGCATGCGCGCACTTTCGAAGCGCAGCTTACCGCCGCTCAACTGGTCCACAAGCGTCTCAGCTGCGTCGCGACGCGGTGGCTTTGGCGCGACCAGCATCGTATTGACGGTCTTTGGCCCAAGCGGGTTGCGCGCGTAATAAGCGTCGCTGCTAATATACATGGTCAGCTCATCGCTCCCGGCGTGGTCGTGCAGCTCACCACCAATGGCCCAGGGCCCGGGTGAACGCCTTTGCCTGGCGAGGCCCGCGTTTCGAGCTACTGCCGACCACGCCCCGTCGGCGCCAACGAGCACCCGGGTGCTGGCCTCACACTCGGCGCCGTGCGCGTCGCGGTAGACAACAGTCACATGCCCCCGTGCTGACCGCGCCCTTACAAAGGCGCCGCGTTGCAGCTGCGCGCCGGCGCGTTGCGCCGCCGCAAGCAAACGTTCGTCCAAGAGAGCTCGTGGCAGTGATGCGGCGCCGCGGCCGGGTAATGGAAAGCGTGCGTGCGCTCCGAATGCGTGAAGCGCGACGGAGCGGATAGGATGTGCATCGCCCAACACTTCGCCGGCGACCTCCAGACTGACGAGCGCCTCGATCGCGCCTTTGCACAAGTAATCGCCACACACTTTCAGGCGTGGAAAACGTGAGCGCTCGAGCATCATAACCTGGCGGCCTGCACGCGCCAGGCGCAATGCGAGCGAAGCGCCGGCGGGACCAGCCCCCACGATGAGGACGTCGTTCATCGCACGCCGCCTCCGGCCAACGTCATCCGGTACCCCGGCTGCTTTCGCACCTCAAAGCGATGCCAGCCTGCATTGCGCGCGAGCAGCTCGAGTTCAGACGGCGTGTACGCGCGCCGAACGGAGATGGGTCCATCGTTACGTGTGAACGGGTTGCTGGTGAAGAACGGAAACACAACGCGCGCAAACGCCCACGCTATCCAACTGCGCCGCAAATCGTTGACGATGACCGAACGGCCAACGCGTGCGAGCTCGCGTAGCACGCGCGTTGCGTCCGGTGGATCAAAATGGTGCAGTGCCAGGTTGCAGGTGGCGACGTCGAAACTGCGGTCGGGAAACGGCAGCTCTCGCGCATCTGCCTGCACGAACGTCAGCTGCGTGTTGCCAGTCCGCATCATTTGCGCAAGTCCCAGGATGCGAGCGGAACGGTCGACGGCAACGCAGGTTGCACGCACACCTCTGCGTGCGAGATGATCGAGCACCCGTTCGGGCAGATCCGCGCCCCCCGTTGCCACGTCGACGATCGAGTTCGGTGGATCGGGTAAACGCTCGAGCTCGCTGCGCAGCGCATGCCAGCCGCCGAGCCAAGTATTGATCCGGGCGAGATCGCCCAGGCTCTGGCGCCACAGCGCGGGCGTCCCGATCGATTCGTCGTCATCCATCATCTCCCGCGCGATGGAGCGTCGCACTTCTTATCCCTCTCTCCGGCTACCATACGCCCAGCCGCTAAAAAGTGCGTGAAGAATCACGCTCCCAGCTGGCTTGCCTACTAGACCTGCCACGACATACTGTGATACCCGTCCGCGGTTGGATGATATATGATGTGGAGACTCCCTCGTCATATGGTTCTTGCGGTGATGCCATGCCAACACTGAAGAAACGCAAAGAAGAGCGTCAAGCCCAGCCGACCCCGCTGATGAACGGCTCCGGCGTCATGGCCGTGCCCACCATGGACCCAATCGCTCGGGCACGCGAGTGGGCTGCGGCCGTGAGCCTGCTTATCGGTGCCGCAAAAGAGCTCACGGGCGTCGAAGTCGGCTTTCGCGTCACGCCGTTACTGAGCGGCGTCACGGTCTCGTGGGAGCGCCGCAGTCTGCCCTCGCGCCAGTGGCTTCGCGACCTCGAGCAAGAGATCATCACCTACGGCATCTGCAACGGCCTGCAGATCTGGTTCCGCGAGTATTAGACTTTTTCCGAGACTGATTTTGCCTGCAAAAACAGCAGGAGATAGTCCGGACCGCCGGCTTTCGAATCGGTACCCGACATATTGAACCCGCCGAAGGGGTGCACGCCGACCATCGCGCCCGTACACTTGCGGTTGAAGTACAGGTTGCCGACGTGGAATTCAGCGCGTGCACGTTCGAGCTTGGCCCGGTCGCGCGAATAGACGCTGCCAGTCAGACCGAACTCCGTGTTGTTGGCAATCTCCAGGGCATCATCGTAATTTTTAGCTTTGATGACCGCAAGGACCGGGCCGAAGATCTCCTCCTGTGCGATGGTATCATCCGGCGCAACGTCGGTGAACACGGTCGGCTCGAGAAAGTAGCCGTCGTCGCTGATGCGCTCACCGCCAGTCAGCAGTGTGCTTTCGCTCTTGCCGATCTTGATGTAGCTCTCGATCTTGTCTCGAGAACGTTCGTTAATAACGGGTCCCATCGAGTTCTTGGAATCGGCCGGGTCGCCGACGGTGATAGTCTCAACGCGCTCCGCAAGCCGCCGCACGAAGTCATCGTATATCCGTGCTTCGATGATG
>Ga0306924_10002573_pt1 | contig 17150 bp, 16 predicted proteins | sample sta12Can44000111_FD_203756 | JGI IMG/M metagenome (GOLD analysis project Ga0306924, IMG submission 203756) | Lab enrichment of tropical soil microbial communities from Luquillo Experimental Forest, Puerto Rico - statanox.12C.anox.44.000.111 (v2)... | ecosystem: Environmental > Terrestrial >... | reverse complement strand
CGGCTCGGAAAAGATCGACAAGCACGCTCTCGCGGCCGAGCTCGCCGCTGGGGATCCGCCGCTGCCCTCCCTCGCCGTGGCGAAGTTGTAGGAGAGCGATGCGCGCCTGGCGCCCGCCAGGCGCGCATTCTCGCCGCCGATGGCGCGCAGAGACGGCTTTACACGGCAGACGCCGTGCGCTCCGTCTCTGCATGCCGTGGACGCCCGGCCGCTGTCTCCGGGCAAGTTCGCGGCCGCCGACGACCAGAGTTCACGATGCGTCAGCGAATCGGATTCCTCGCCGCCAGGCTTAGGGTGGACGTGGGGCGGGCCGGCAGCTGCCCGCCGCGTGAGACAAGTAGCAGATCCAGTGCCGGTCAGGCCACGGCGATGGTCGAAGTGTCGAGAACGAACCGGTACCGCACGTCACCCGCCGTGAGTCGGTCGTAGGCCTGGTCCAGTTCCTTCGCCGCTATCACCTCGATCTCGGCCTTGATGCCATGCTCGGCACAGAAGTCGAGCATCTTCTGTGTCTCGGGCATGCCGCCGCTCATCGAGCCGGCCAGCTTCCGCCGGTTGGTCAGCAGGGTGTAGGGGTCGATCCGCAGCGGCTCGTCCGGCACCCCGAGGTTGACGAACGTGCCGTCGAAGTCGAGCAGGTCGAGATGCGCGGAGAGGTCATAGTTCGACGGGACCGTCGACACGATCAAGTCGAACGAGTCCCGCGCGGACTCCAGGCCGTCAGTCGTCCGGTAGTCGTCCGCCCCGAGGCGCTCGGCGTCGGCGCGACGATCGCCGGTGAGCTCGAGGACGGTCGTGTGCGCGCCAAGGGCGTGCGAGATCTGGACACCGATGTGCCCCAGCCCTCCGAACCCGAGGATGCCGACCCGGCGGCCGGGCGCGGCGCCCCACAGGCGGAGCGGCTGGTACATGGTGATGCCCGCGCAGAGCAGCGGGGCGGCGGACTCAAGGGGCAGGGAGTCCGGGATACGGGCGACGAACCGCTGGTCGGCGACCACGCACTCGCTGTAGCCGCCGAACGTCACCGCGCCGTCACGCCCGATCCCGTTGTAGGTGAGCACCTTGCGGCGGCAGTAGGACTCCTGCCCGGCCAGGCAGCGGGCGCACTCCCGGCATGAGTCGACCAGGCAGCCGATGCCGGCGTGGTCTCCGACGGCCAGGCCGGTCACCTCGGCGCCGACCTCACGGATGACGCCGGCGATCTCGTGGCCGGGGACGATCGGGTAGTGGGTGTGCCCGAACTCTGCCCGGGCATGGTGGACGTCGGTGTGGCAGACACCGGCGTAGGCGATGTCCAGCAGCACGTCGGTTGGTCCGACGTCGCGACGCTCGATGGTGACGGTGCTGAACGGAGTCGTCGGGCCAGTCATCGCCCGCGCCTGTGCAGTGATCACTCTGGCTCCTCCAGGGGGCTCGGCGGGTGCGGGTCTTAGCTGATGAGGGACTGGTACTCCAGGTACTCCTCGATCCCGTACCGGCCCATCTCCCGGCCGATGCCCGAGAGTTTCAGGCCCCCGTGCGGAGCGCGCATGTCGATTGGTGCGCCGTTGATGCGCACCCGGCCGGTGCGCAGGCGCCGCCCGACGTCCATGGCGCGCTCGGGATCGGCGGCCCAGACACCGCCGGCGAGCCCGTAGTCCGAGTCGTTGGCGATGGACACGGCGTCATCCTCGTCGTCGAACGGGATCATGACGTTGACCGGACCGAAGATCTCCTGGCGGGCCAGCGTGTCACTGTTGCTGCCGCTGAAGACGGTCGGTCGCACGAAGTAGCCCCGCTGAAGATGCTCTGGGGCCTCCGGGCCGCCCGTGACGAGCCGCATGCCCTCGTCGATTCCGGTCTGGATGTAACGGCGCACGCGCTGGCGCTGGATGTCCGAAACCACCGGGCCGAGGGTCGTGGCCTCGTCGAAGGGGTCGCCCATGACGAAGCCCGCCGCTTTCGCCGCGGCGATCTGCTCGGCCTCGGCCAGCCGCGACCGCGGGACCAGCGTGCGGGAGAGCCCCCCGCAGACCTGGCCGGCGTTGCGGAAGGCGTCCGTCAGGCCATCGGTGACCGCCTTCTCCAGGTCCGCGTCCTCCAGGATCAGGTTGGCGGACTTGCCGCCCAGTTCCAGCGCCACGCGCTTGACCGAACGCGATGCCAGCTCCATGACCCGGCTGCCCGCGCGCACCGACCCGGTCAGGGACACGATATCGATCAGCGGATGGGTCGCGATCGCCTCGCCGATCTCCGGCCCGGTGCCGCTGACCAGGTTAAGCACCCCGTCTGGCAGCCCCGCCTCGGCGGCGGCCTCGGCAAACAGGAACGAGCTCAGCGGGGCCACCTCGGTGCCCTTGAGGACCAGGGTGCAGCCGGCGGCGAAGGCGGCGCCCGCCTTCAGCGCGATCATCCGCATCGGGCCGTTCCACGGGGTGATCGCACCGGCGACGCCCGCGGGAATACGCCGCACGATTGTGCCGTCAAACCGCTCCTCCCAGAGGATGTCCTTGATGCTCGCGGCGGCGATGCGCAGGTCATTGATGGGGGTGGCGACGTGCGAGCTGCGGGCGAGCGCGATCGGCGTGCCGATCTCGCGCACGGTCGAGCGCGCCAGCTCCTCGGCCTCAGCCTCAAGGATATCGGCGATGCGCATGAGCAGCGCGGTGCGCTCCTCCTGCGAGGACCGCGACCAGGACTCGAACGCCCGGGCGGCGGCCTGGGCGGCGCGGTCGACGTCGTCGACGTGACCCCGGGGCACTGTCGCGATCGGCTCCTCGGTCGCGGGGTTCACGACGGTCAAGGTCCCGGTCCCTGCTGACTCGACCCACTTGCCGTCGATGAAGATCGTGTCTCGCTCGATCACGCTTGTCTCCCTCACGCGAACACCGTCGTGGGGCACAAGCGCACGGAGGAAGTGTTCGCATATAAGAACCGTTATTCATTATTACGACTAGATCGTATAGCGCCCTTAAGTGCCGGTCAATGCGCAACCGTGCGGCCAGCCGCGTGGTCAGGCGTTCGTCCGCCGCGCTCGCAGGCATGCAGGCGACGAGATCACAAAGGGCTGGTGAGGTCTACGACCCGGTCCGGGTGAACAGGCTTGAACTTCCGCATCACGGCGGGGTCATGGCCGGGGACAACCGAGGTGTCCGGCCGTGCATTGAGGTCCCGGAAAAGCTGATAGGCCCGATAGGTGGCCTCCAGGTCACAGAAGAACCAGAAGGGCCGGTCGGCCTCCATCTCCTCGTAGAAGTGGATGGCGTCGGAGGCCAGGATCACCTGTCCCGAAGTGCCGGTCACCTCGGTCATCAGCTGGCCGGGGGTGTGGCCGCCCAGCCGTGTCGCCCGGATTCCCGGGAAGAGTGTCTCGGCATCGTCCACGAAGTGCAGCCTTCCCTCGCGCAGGAGATCCTTGACCAGGCCTACTTCGTCGGAGTCGACACTGGTCGCCGGGAGCTCGCGGGCGCCGTAAGGGCCGGTCCAGAAAGCGAACTCCTCGCGAGCCATGCTGAACGTCGCATTCGGGAACCGGTCCACGTTCCCCACATGGTCTTGGTGCATATGCGACAGGACGACATGGTCCACGTCACCAGGCCGGACACCCAGGTAGGACAGGGTCTCGAGCGCATCGTTATTCGGGCTGTTCTGCGTGTACCGGCCCTTCTCCCTGGCCCGGTCCTTGCTGTAGCCGCAGTCAACCAGGATGGTCCGGTGCTCGTTGCGCGCCAGCCAGAAGAAGTAATCCAGCGGACACGGCCCGCTGGGTTCCCCGTACCTGTGGAATCCGTAGAATTCCCGCGCCTTTTTCCCTTCCCTGGAGGCATATCGCAGGGCGTAAACCTCATACGTCTCTTCGCTATCCGGCACGACAAACTTCCTTCACTGAGATGCTTTTGCCGCGAGCATGGACCCGGGGGGCCCGCTGCGTAACCGCGCCGCGGGCCCCCGGGAAACGGACGTCAGGCGCTCGCTTTGGCGACGACCACTTGGTCTAGTTCGTAGCTGCGGGTTTCGCGGAGGCTCAGCACGCAGACCAGGCTGATCAGGCACAGGGCGGCGAGGATGAGGCCGAAGGCGAACCCGCCGGCGGCGGGGATGACGGTGGAGGCGATGTAGGGCGGGATGGCGCCGCCGATTACGCCGGCCGCGCTGTAGGAGAACCCGGCACCGGGCCGGTCGCGAACCCGGCGATGAGCGTGGTGACCGGGACGCCGAGGGCGAAGGCGAGCGGGGACTTGGTGTCCAGGATGGGGAACAGCACCAGCGACCAGGCGGCCGCGACGGCGACTGCGCCGGTGATCACCGGGCGGCGGCCGACCCGGTCCGACAGGAGCGCGCCGGCCACGACGCCCAGGGAGATGGCTACTCCGCCGGCCACCGCGACGGTGAGCACGTAGGTGCGGGCCAGCTTGAGGGTCTCGGTGCCGTAGCTGGTCATGTAGGCGCCGCCGATGTAGGTCAGCACGTACACCGCGCCGATCGCGGTGCCGGCGGCCAGCAGGATCCGGCGGGGCTGACGGCGGAAGGCCTCGATGAACGGCACCCTGGTGACCCCAGCGCGGGCGACCTCCTGCTTGAACACGGGCGTCTCGTCGATCTTCAGCCGGATCCACAGGCCGATCGCGACCAGTATGACGCTGGCCAGGAACGGGATGCGCCAGCCCCAGGCGGTGAACGCGGCGGCGGGCATGAACAGCGCGGTGAGCAAGAACGTGACGTTGGCCAGGATGATCGCGCCGCCGCCGCCCAGGTTGGGGAACATCGCCCAGGCCCCGCGGCGGGCCTTCGGCGCGTTCTCCGCCCCGAACAGCACCCCGCCGGCGTACTCGCCGCCGGCCGCCAGGCCCTGCAGGATCCGCAGCGCCACGATCAGGATCGGTGCCGCCACGCCGATCTGGGCGGCCGTCGGCATCACGCCGACCAGCAGCGTCGCGATGCCCATCGTCAGCAGCGTCGCGATCAGGGTCTTCTTGCGGCCCAGCCGGTCCCCGAAGTGCCCGAACAAGATGCTGCCGAACGGCCGGGCGACGAACGCCACCCCGAGCGTGGCGAACGACGCGGCCGTGCCGGCCGCCGTGCCCAGCGCCGGGAAGAAGATGTGCGGGAACACCAGCGCGGCCGCGGTGCCGTAGATGTTGAAGTCGTAGAACTCGCACATGGTGCCGACCGCGCTGGCCACCGCGATGCGCCGCATGCCCGCCGGCACCGGCGCCTGCCCGGCCACCGGACCCGCCGCAGCCGCGACAGGAGCACTCGGGCCTTGCTGTTGTTGCGTCATGGATACTCCTTGATTCCTGCCCGCGGCTTGTTACTGCCGGTAGCTAGTGGGCGTGTCGCTGAGGACAAGGGTCTTGGTTTCCAGGTGGAGCTGCAGGGTGGCTGCTCACTCATTCAGCCCGGAGGGGATGTTATCAAGTTCGTAATTACGAACTAGAAGACTTATATAAGAACCGTACGTTACGACTTTCTTGCGGTCAAGACCCAAATTCCCGGGCGGGCATGTCAGGTGCCCAAGAATCCGAACGGGCGGCAATCATCGCTCTGGCTCCCGAGCGTGGTGGTCGCTAACCGGGAGGAAACCGGAAGCTAGACGTCATCCGGCTGGGGGAGGCGGGCCTGGCGACGTGGACTGACGCTGGGAGCGGTTGAGCGCCCGGGCGAGTGCATGTGAGCCCACGAAGACCGCCAGTGCCAGCGCGGTCCCAGGCACGATATCGCGGGCCGACAGCTTCTCCCAGCTGCCGGCAGCCTTCAGCTGCCGCACTGCCCATGCCGCGAACGGCGCCGCGACGAGCGATGCGGTGACCACGCCAGGGGTGTAGCCACGGGCCCCCATGGCGCTCGCGACATGGCTGACGGTGTGCAGCCCGAATCCGGCGAGCATCAGCTGGAAGTATCTCGACCGCCCGCCGGTGGCCTGCCCTGCCGCAGAGGCCGTCGCCATCAGCACACCGGCGAGCGCGACGGCGAGCGCGAAGTCCTGCGCGCTGGTCGATTCAAGCCGCTGCCAGACCAGGCCGGGAACACGCGGGAAACGCGCGCGCAGGCGCGGGACGGCCGTACGCTTCCAGCGCTCGAAGGTAAGCACCTCCTCGAGGTCGTGGACGGCCCAGGCGAGCAGCAGCCCATAGGGCACCGCCGGGGTGACCGAGGGATCCTGCCGTTCACGCACGTGATCAGTATCTGGATGAGCCGGCGGCTGGGGCAAGGCTACGGCTAGAAGCCAGCGACGCTGCGGCCTGCGAGCCGGTCGGCTGCCGGCAGGCGGCCTCGGACGGGCTGGACGACATGTGGGCCAGGTCCCGAACTTGCTCTCACGTGGGTCCAGCACTCGTGATGCCGAAACCGGCCGTGGAGCGGGTCCTGACTGCCTCCCGTGTGGCCCCAGCATGGCTTGTGATACCACGTGGCAGCCTTCAGTCAGCGAGCGGGAACGAGATCCTTGGGGATCTGGACCGCGTCGGCCAGCAGCGGTCGAACGCGCCATCGCCTGGGTCATGCGCCAGCTTGGCCTTCACTGAAGCGATCGCGCCCCGGCGGATGAACGGCGGGTACGGCGCATACCATTCCGTCGCTGAAACCTGCTGAGCTGATGCCAAGGGCCAGGTTGAAGCGGCCGCGCATGTTTTCCAACGCGATGTGGTGGGTTAGCTCAATAATCTGGCCGTCGTCGAGATGCTGGCGAAGCTTGCTGAACAGCTCGCCGGGGACGGTGGCCGGGGTGCAGCTCATGCCCACGGCGTAGTCGAGGACCAGCTTGTCCAGCTCGGAGAACAGCGGGCTCGTCTGATAGCCGGGGAGGGCCAGGATCTCCTCGTCGGTCAGGCCCCACTGGCGGGAGATGGCGGAGCCCATGTCGATGCAGTACTCGCAGTGGGTGAGGGTGGCCGCCTTCAGCTCGGCGAGGGCGCGGAGCCTCTTGTCCAGACGGTGCAGATTGGCGGTTGCCTGTTCGAGCTTGGCGTAGCCCTTGAAAAGCACGGGCACGTGGGCGTACATCTGGAGAGGCTCGATCATCCGCTCCGTCTCCCGCCCGGTGAGCTTGCCGATGCTGCGCCGTGTGAAGTGGAAGGCGATCTTCACGTACAGCCCGGCTTGACCGGACGAGACTCCTTTGATGCGAGCCATCTGGCTGGTCCTTTCGCCGGCGATCAGTGAACGGCCCTCGGCCTCATCATGTGCGGCCGGCCCGGCAGGCTCGCCGGGCGTCCAGGGGTGCAGCCGAGGCAGCCAGGCGGGCACGACGCGCCGGTAAGCCCGATACTCGGCTCCGAACCTGCGGGCCAGGATGGGCTCCTCGTAAAAGCGCACGGCGGCCACCCCGATACACCAGGCCACCGCGGTGTACTCCAGCATGCCCGGCGAGCCGAACAGCAGTGCCTGCCCGATCAGGATGACCAGGAAGCCGACGTAGATGGGGTTGCGCACGTAGCGGTAGAACCCGGTCACCACCAGGCGCGGCGGTGACGCCATCGGTACCGGCGTCCCGCTTGCCTTCAAGAACTCGATGAACGACTGCACCACCGGGACCAGGCCCGCGCAGATCAGCAGCACGCCGACAGCCCGCGCGATCCCCCAGTAGGGCAGCGGCCGGCCAAAATGCCAGTCGTTGAGCAGGTAGGGGAGCAGGCAGCCGAACGTGCCTCCCATCACCACGAACCACGCCAGGCTGGTGGCCGCCGTTGCCGGCTTGCGCATGACCGACTCCTCGATCCCGTAATCCGGCCGCTTAACCGCGCCGCCCGCCCGGGCGCAGCACGTACAGGTTCGCCGCGTAACACAGCAGCGCGATACCGGTCAGCACCGACATCGCCATCGAAGCGGAGTTGTCGCCGGTGCCGGTGAAGCCGGTCCCGGCCACCGAGGCGAAGACCAGCGCGAGCAGGCCTGCCGCCGACAAGGCGACGACACCCCAGTGGCGGGCCATGACGGCCTGGGCCAGCAGGCCGAGCGCGCCCAGCCCGAGCAGCAGCCCGATCACCGCGTGCAGGCTGAGCGCCGCCGGCCCGTTCGAGATGGCGCCCCCGAGGCTGCCGCCGTGGTCAGCCTTGGGCACGGTGACATACAGGTTGACGTACATGCCGATCGCGTACTCCACCACGACGAGCACGAGGACCGCTAGGCTGCCGCGCCGCAGCCGGGCCAGGCCCCTCGCCGCGGCGGTGCGCGCCAGCCGCGCGGCGGATTCCGTATCCACGTTCATCTCGCCACCTCGCTGTTCGTTGCGTTCGTTGTCTGCTGAGGCCTCATGCCAGTGCCGGTGAACTGGCCGGACAGCCTGCTGCTCAGCCTGGCGGACGCGACCGCGCCTGCCAGCAAGAACACCAGCCATAACTACGGTCACCGCCGCCTTGTAGCAGAGCACGAACCGGGATACGCCGGGCATGACCGGGCCTCCCGTACGTCGGGCCAGTAGTGCAGCAACACTACCTGTAGCATAACTACCTATTCTTAGTAGGGTAGCATGGCTACATATGAGGGCGGAAACACTGAAGGGCCACCTGGACGGGATCCTGCTCGCGGTGCTCGAGCCAGGGCCGCGCCACGGCTACGCGATCATGGAAGCGCTGCGGGTGCGCAGCGGCGGCCAGGTCGACCTGCCGAACGGGACCGTGTATCCGGCCTTGCACCGGCTGGAACGAGCGGGCCTGGTTCAGGCCAGCTGGTCTGAGGCGGGCGGGCGCCGCCGCCGCGTCTACCAGCTCACCCCGGCCGGCCGGCACGCCCTGGACACCGAGCGCATCACCTGGCGGGACTTTTCCGCGGCGGTCTCCGCCCTGCTCCAGCCCGCGCCACTGGCAGTGAACCCGTCATGAACCGGCCCGGCGCGCCCGCGACGGTCGCCGTGCCAGCGGTGGAACGCTATCTCGCCGAGATCACGGCCCGGCTGCCCGGCCCGGCCAGAGCCCACTCCGGCATCGTGGCCGAGCTGCGCTCCGGGCTCCTGGACGCCACCGACAGCCACCAGGCTGCCGGGCTGGCCCCCGCGCAGGCCGTGCAGGCAGCGATCAACGAGTTCGGTTCCCCCGCACTGGTCGCCGATGGTTTCCGGGCCGAGATCGCCGCCAGCCACGCGCGGCGTGTCGCGGTGGCCCTGCTGGCGACAGGCCCGCTGGTCGGCCTGCTGTGGATCGCCACGGCCGCGGCCAGCCACCTCTCCATCCGCCTCACCTCGCTCAGGCAGTGGACCAGCCCGCCAGCCGGCCTCGGCGCGGGCATCCAGCTCGTCGCCGTCGCCGTCGCCGTCACCGCCTGGGGCGCGCTGCTGAGCATCGCCGCCACCGGCCGGCTCACCCGCTGGCTGCCCGCCAGCCCGCGCCGGGCCCCGACCGCTGCCGCGGTCGCCGGGTTCGCCGCCGTCGGGGCCGATGCGCTCGGCCTCGCCCTGCTCGCAGCCGCGCTGGCCACCACCCCGGGAAGGCTCGCCCCGCTCCCGGCCGCCGCTGCCACCGCAGCCAGCCTGACCCGGCTGCTGCTCGCCCGGCGCGCCGCACACCGGTGCCTGGCCATCCGCGCGAGCTTGACCTGAGTGACCCAGCGCATGTGGGTCATTTGCCCCAGCCGCCACCGGAGCGCCAAAAAGGGGTCCACCGGCCCATGCCTCGCCGACGCCCGGGCGCCATCTGGCCAACCCAGCCGCATCCGCTCGGTGCCGAACCAGCTGGCCCGGTCCAGACGCCAGCCCGCCAGGCCAGATACGGCACGCCACACTGTGCCCGCCCGGCCGCCTCTACCGCCGAGGACCTGGACCGATGGCGGCAAGCAAAGCCCGGGCACCTCGATAAGCAACCAAACGCCAGTTATGCACGGCCACCGCCCCAGCGGATCAGCGTTCGCGAGCCGACCATATCGGCGGATCCGGCGTGGGGCGATTTCCCGCTGGCGGTTACCGTCGGTGATTGACAACTGCCGGCGAATACGAGGAATGCGGCGGGCGGGGGTCGTGGGGTGGGTGTCGTGGTGCGGCATGTCAGTCACCATGAGGTGAGCCACGACCAGGCAAACGTGACCGGCACCTCGGCCCGGGCCGTCGACTCCGAACCCCTGGGCCGACGCCGCAGCGGTGGCGTCTGGAGGCGTCGGGCGTCCCGCCGGATCGCTGCCCCGGTGACCGCAGTTGCCGGCAAGGTCGTGGCCGTGCCGGCAGGCAGTGCCGCGGCCGGGAGCACACCAACGTCGGCACGGATAAGTGGCATAGCCACCGAGGCGGGTTGCAGGGCTTTCCCGGTCAGCCGCTAACAGGCCAGGTGTGCACTGGCAGCCCGGTATCCGCGCATCTGAGGTAGCAGTCGAACATGACGGCTAGCGCTCGGTCCCGGTCATGACGCCGCTCGGCGGCGGCCAGCGTGGCGCGCTGCCAGGCCGCGCCGGTCTGACCCGAGGCCGCCCGGGCGGAGATCACTGCGAGCAGCCCGTCCGCCTCTGCTGCTGCCACGCCCGCCTGGAGCAGGCCCTGCCGTGCCGGCGGCACCAACTCGGCCACGAGCTTGGCAGCCGGAAGCGTCCGCATCTGATCTCGGTGCCCGGCTGGCCAGCTCAGCTGGGCGGACAGGCCTTGCTGGGCGGCGCGGTAGAAACCATGGTCGGCACGCTCGAACGGCAGCGCGTAGGTCCACTGCTGGTCCTGCCCCGCCAGCCACAATGACAGCCCGATCAAGAAGGCGGCGTTGGCCAGCATGTCGATGACGGTGGGGCCAGCGGGCAGGGCCCGCATCTCGATCCGCAGATGCCCTCCTGACGCGGGGTCGTAGATGGCCCGGTTCCAGCGCCACACGGTGCCGTGGTGCAGCCTGAGCTCGTCCAGCGGCGGGACCTGCCACCCGGAGCTGGCGGCCGGCGGGCCCGGGCCGCTGAGCACCGGCAGCAGCGGCTGGTACAGCCGGACGCTCTCGGTGAACAGCTCCAGCGCCCCGCCCCGCAGCCACCCGGTCCCCAGCGCCGTGCGGGCCAGCCGACGGCGCGGGCCGTGGGCCTGGCGATCGTCTACGGACTGCTTGAACAGGGCGATTCTGGTTTCCTCCCAGAGCCGGTGACCCAGGAAGGTGGGCGAGTTGCCGGACACCGCCAGCACGGGTGCGGTGGCCAGCTGGACCGCGTTGTAGGTGCGCGTGAAGTCGGCCGGATTGACCCGAAGATGCACTTGGAACGAGGTGTTCGCCCCCTCCAGCGCGACATCTTCGGACGCCAGCTCGAGCGGGTCCTCACCGGCGATCCGGATACGGAACGGGTCCTGGCGCAGCCGCCGCAAGCCGCTGCTCAGCGCCCGGTACCGCGGCACATCCGTCATGACGCCTGGACCGAGGTCGGCCCGCGTCAGGGTAGGCAAAATGCCAATGAGCGCAAGCCGGCCCGCGTGGTCTCTGGCGGTATGGGCCACGTGATCAAGCAGGACGTTCAGCTCGCCCCCGAGCGTGGCGAACGGCCGGCCAGCCAGCGGGGCGGGCGAGGCGTTGAGTTCCAGGTTGAACCGGTCCAGCTCGACGGTGATCCGCGGATCGGCCGCGGCGGCGCGGATGGCCTGGTTGTACCGCAGCGGCCGGGCCGCGCCGTTGACGAGGAACAGTTCAAGCTCGGCACCGACAGTAGCCGGGCCGACGCCGAAACCCGGCCGGTCAAGCAGCTGGCCGAGTACGGACAGGCATTCCTCGAGCCGCTCGGCGAAGTGGGAGTAATCGCTCTCGTCGAACTCTTCTTCGCCTATGTCCGTTCCCATGGCCGGACCTCACCGTCATCGGGAGAGACTACGGCCCGGAGCGCTGGGTGCGCCGCGCCGATTCGAAGGGCCCGCCGGGTGCGCAGATCCGCCGGCCGGTCAGCGCCGCGGGCAGGATGCGCACGTAGTGCGCCTTGGCGCCCGGTGCCCACGGGTGCAGCGGCAGCTTGCGCAGGCGCGCGAGCTCTGCCGGGCCGGTGACCTCTACGGCCTCACCGCGGATCACCACGCTCCAGCCGGTGCGGGTGGCAGCGTCGGTCCCGTCGATCTCGAACGCGACCCGGCTGCCCCTGATCGCAGCGTCTAGCTTCGTTCCCTCGTCGGCACGCAGCACCACCATGTGGCGGTCGAGGACGAAGTTGACAGGAAACAGGATTGGCCCGCGGTCGTCCACGACGGCCACCCGGCCCAGATGCTCCCGGGCCAGCAGCTCGAAGCATTCGGACTTCGACAGCTCCTGCCAGCGAACCTGGCGCCCCGGCCCGTCACCCATGGCTACTTCCAAGGTGTGCACCGCCGCTTGGGAACAGGACGCTGGCGGGCGGGCGCCGGACGCTGACCGCGGTCTGGATGACCGGCCCGAGGCGGAGCAGCAGCTGCGGGTAGCTGCCATCACCCAGCCGGGTGCGGATGGATGCGCGCAGCCAGGCGAGCTCAAGCGGCTGGCTGTGCAGTGCCGCCGCCACCCCGCATACGGCGCTGGTGAGCAGGACCCGTTGCAGCGCCTGCCCGGCATTCACCCAGTCCACCGGGCGGTCACCGGTAGTCGTCAGCAGGCAGACGACACCGGCCGACCAGACGCCCGCCAGGCTAAACCTGGGGAGGCCCCAGCCGCGGCCATTGGCGAAGCCGCGGCTGGGGAAGTGCGGGCAGGTGCGCTCAGGACGCGCCGGGTAGGCGGTATGGGGTACCCCGTCCCGCCGGGTGCTGCCCGGCGGGGACACCCTGCTCGCCAGCTCCCGAACGTACGCACTGTCGAGCCGCAGCGCGCGCTCAGCCGTCTCGACGGCCGCGGCGAGCACCGCCCGGTCCCCCTCGCCTGTCACGATGCGCAACCTTGCGCCTTCCCCCGCGGCGCCCTCTCGCAGCGCGGCAAGCAGCCCCGGCGCAAGCGGCAGCGGGTCGAAGCCGCCGCGGTGCGTTCGCCGCCGCAGCACCTGGTCAAAGAGCCGCCGTTCATACTCGGTGGGAGCAGCTCGCCGCTGCCAGCTCACCCGCGCGACCAGCAACGGCTGGCCCGGATCGGGCAAAACGCAAGCCTCGGGAATGTAGCCAAGTGACCGCAGGGCGAGCCGGGCAGTGAACAGCGCGGCGCCGCAGCTGATCGTCATCTCGCGGCCGCCGGGATCGGCCACCATCAGCTGTCGGCCGGCGTCGGCGTGCAGGCTGATCTCCGGCCCGTCAGCAGTGAACCACCAGGGCTGGGTGTTATGGACCGAAGGAGCCCGCACCGCCGCCCCTACGACGTACGTCGCCACCTTCTCCGTGCTAACCAGCTCCCGCCCGGCTGGCCGTTCAGCGGGCAACGAGAGAATGTCCATGGCTCCTCCCCGATCGCAGCGGGAGGCATCTGCCAATGCCACCAGCTGGCCCCCTGGCCGAGGTCAGAGTACAGGTGCGGAGGTCCGCCTTCAGCGGGACCTTCGTCGGCGACCGGCAACTAGCGGTGACCCTGCAGGATACTCCTGGCCACGCCCAGGTGCCCGATCAGTCCGCACGCTCACCGGTGCCATTGCCATCATCTGGAGGCCAGAAGCTGGTCGAGTACTGGACCTGCATGGTGGAGGGTCATCCTATGCAGGAAATCGACGTCTTCCGGCTCGACTCCTGAGGCCGGATGACCGACCAGACGGTACTGATTCTGCCCCTGGCCGGTGGTCACCCTGCCCCGCGACAGGGCCATGGCCAGCCAGCTCCCCTTCCTCACAGCCAGCTAGCTACTGTGTCGTCTCGGTCAACGGGCCGCCTGTGCTGAGTCACTCTATCGCGTGTGTTGCACGGGTCGCTCCGGTGACCAGCCGTTCGAGCGCTCCGATGATGAACGGCCGGAGGTCGGCGGCCTGGATCACGTGGTCCACAGACCCCACCTCCAGCGCCCGCCGGATGTCCTGAACACTGTCAAGGCACAGTGCTCCGCTATGCTCGCAGTCCCGGCGCGTACCAGGCCCAGGCGCAGGTGGCGATAGCGCCGAGCGCAGAGCGTGACGTAGCGGCGGAACGGGTTCCGTCGTACTAACTACGCCGACAGGCCAAAGGTCCTACGCGCAGGGACGTTGGTCCGTGGCACCTGCTTCCTTGGCGGGGTGGACTTACCAGTGACGAGAGGGCCCCATGCAGACGCGGAGCAACGGATCAGATCCGCGCACCGCGCAATCGAGATCCGCGAGAAGCGGAGACGGGCCCTCTCGCCGAATCCTGCCCGAACTTCCTCGCGCACCAGCCGCCTCCGAGCGTGAACGACGCGTCGGCTGCATGCGCCTTCGGCCCATGGACACGCCGAACGCCCAGGCCTGGGTAGCCAGCATCATGAACCCCATGGGAGCCCGAGTCCCGCACGGATCGACCATTCCGGTGCGGCGCGGACGGCCAGCCAGCCACCCCACCGATCCGCCCCGAACGGCGGCATTGTGCGTCTGAGTGTGCTTGCTCTTGATGGCTGGACGCGATTCCTGGAAGACAGTCGCCGGGTCAGTGGGCGACGGCTGTGTTCTGGGGCTGGCGGTCGGGCGCCGGTGGCGCGGTACCGCGCCCGCTGTCGGGGCCGGGGGTCCGGCCGGCCCAGGCGGCGCATTCGTCGATCGCCCTGGTGAGCAGGTCGTACAGCACCTGGTCCGGCTGCGGGATGCACGCCTGCGCGATCCCCTTCACTGCGGCATGCACAGTGGCGGGCGCGGAGTGCCTGCGGAAGGTCTCCGGTGAGGCCGTCTTGCCGCCGGTGAAGCCGCGGGCCCACCGGGCGGCCAGCGGAACCTGCGCCAGCACGGCCCTGCTCGGTGCGTCCAGCCAGCCAGCCGGCCGCCCGTCCAGGGCCGCCAGCACGCGCTCGCACGCCAGCACCGACACCGCCATGACCTGCTGCTGCCCGGCCGCCACGACCGGCAGCGCCGTCTGCGCGCACACCAGCGCGATCCGCGCATCGATATGCAGATCCTCGCCGGCCAGCCCGATCACCGACGGGACCAGCCCCGCCAGCTGGGCCCGGCCGGCGTCGGAGGTGTAGTCGTTGACATCGCGGGCGAGCGCGGCCAGCAGCGGATGCGTGCAGGCCGGGTCGTCACTCCATCGCTCTCCCGCCAGATACGATGCCAGCTCCATGAAACACGCGCCCTGGCGCGGACCGCGATGGTTGCCCCGCGACAGAACCGGGACCAGCTCAGGCACCGGAGTCTGGTTACCAGGCACGGCCACCTCCACAGCGCCGGCAGACCTGCTATGACCAGTTTGCGCCCCTTCGATACCCGCCAGCACCCGGCCCTAGCCCGGTGGGCGCTCCCCCCCGGTACCCCTGTGACGGCAGGTGAGCTGAATGGCCACGCCGCTGGCCACCTGCCGCCACGCGCGGACAACGTCGCTGATCGTGACTGCCTGCGGCCACCGATCCCCTGCCAGCAGACCCAACCCGCCGACCGGGCGGTCCGGCCAGCCCACCGACGACCGGTCGCGCATCGTGAACAAGGCCACCCGGCGGCACACCCCGATCGATGCTCCTACGCATTGTCAAGGCCTTCCTACGCGGAAATTCGGCGGGTTTGCTGTCTGCTGAGGGGCGGACAAGACAGGGAAGGGCCGCTCCTGACGGAGGGCAGGCTCTTATCAGGTCACGGGATTCAGCAGCGTGCCGGAAGGGGAGCCCGGGGCGGCCGGCGGATCGATCGCAGGCCAGCACCGGTGGCGGCAGCCGATTAGCGGGCCAGGCCGCCCCGGGGAGCTAGAGGTATCAGCCGCCGCCGCGCAGGTGATGGTAGACCTCGCGGGCGACGTACCGCTTCAGGCAGCGGATGATCTCCTTCTTGGACAGGCCTTCCTTGGTGCGCCGGTCGACGTAGGCGCGGGTGGCGGGGTGGGCGCTCATCCGGGTGATGACGATCCGCCACAGGGCGTGGTTAGCCTCGCGGTTCCCGCCAGGGTTAAGGCGATGCCGCCGGACCTTGCCTGAGGAGGCCGGGATCGGGGCGGTGCCGCACAGGTGCGCCCAGGCGGCCTCGCTGCGCAGCCGCTCCGGGTGATCCCCGGCCGCGACGAGCAGCAGGGCCGCGGTGTCGGGGCCGACGCCGTAGAGGCTGAGCAGGCCGGGCGCGCGGGCGGTGACGAGCGGGACGATGAGCTCGTCCAGCCGCTCGAGCTGGCCGTCGAGGAACTCCGCACGCCGGCCCAGCTCCCGCAGCGCGACGCGGACCGCGTGCCCGGCGGCGTCGCCGGGGCGGGGCCGCAGGGCCGCGATCCCCTCGGCCAGGGCGGCCGCACAGTGCCCGGCGAACCGGGCCCGCAGCTCATCAGGGCCGGTCAGGATCAGGGAATGGGCCTGGTTGATCACCTGGGTCCGCTCGTTGCGGGCACTGCGCCTGGCGACCATCAGCGACCGGATCGCCTCCACCGCGCCATCGCGGCCCTTAGGTGCCCCCGATGCCCGCCCGGACTGCACGGCACGGGCGGCGCTGACCGCATCCAGCGGATCGGACTTGCCCGCCCGGCGGCGGTCCTGCCGGTCGGCCCGGTCCACCTCCACCACCCGGATGCCGGCCGCGGCCAGGTGCCGGGCCAGGCCTGCGCCGTAACTGCCGGCGCCCTCGACGCCGACCATGGCGACGGTCCCGAACCCGCCCAGCCAGCTGAGCAGACCGGCGTACCCGGCCGCAGTGGCCGGGAACTCCCGCACGCCCAGCAGTCCCCCGAGGGGATCCGGCGCGACGGCGACATGGGTATCTGCGTGGGTGTCCACGCCGCCGGTGATGACGCATGCGTCTTCTACGATTGTCATTGCCGTCCCTTTTCTGTGGTTGAGGGATGGCACCGCACACGCTGGCCGCCGACCTGTGAAACCCCGGCCTCTGGCACAGGCCAGGCAGATCGGACCGGCAGCGCCGGTGGGTGCCTGAAACGACCGGGACCCAGCCGACGGGCCGGTATCAAGACAACCAGGCGGCAGGCCGGATAGCAGATCAGACCGGGTCCCGGCGCCGACCCTACGCCCGTAGCCACCCAAAACCACGGAAGCAGGGCCGAAGCTCTATCCACATCCTCCCTGCCGATTACGAGCGGCTCTGTTACGGATGCAGTACCCAGCGCTGGGCGCGCAGATCGCCCGTGATATGGCGAGGCCTTTGCGCAACGCCTGACGTTCAGCCGGTGTCTTGTGGTCGCCTCGTCGATGCCGGCCGGCCGGGGTTGGCGGCTCCGGTCACGGGGGCAACGGTCGTGGGCCGCCGGGCCAGCGGTGGAGGCCGCCGGGTCAGGA
>Ga0306924_10002572_pt1 | contig 17153 bp, 15 predicted proteins | sample sta12Can44000111_FD_203756 | JGI IMG/M metagenome (GOLD analysis project Ga0306924, IMG submission 203756) | Lab enrichment of tropical soil microbial communities from Luquillo Experimental Forest, Puerto Rico - statanox.12C.anox.44.000.111 (v2)... | ecosystem: Environmental > Terrestrial >... | reverse complement strand
GCCCGCTCCTTCGGCACCCGGTGCTCCCACATGTGATCGGCGATCTCGTGGCCGCTCTCGACAACCGCGCGCAGCGCTTCGGGGTAGAGCTCGCAAATCCGCCCGGGTGTGAAGATCGTCGCCTTGAGACGCCGTGCACATCGAACAGCTCAATGAGCCGCCAGATGCCAACCCGACCGCCGAATTCGCCCTTTGCGAGCTGCATGGGCGGCTCATTGAGCAGCCGGCGCAGCAACATCGCATCGAAATCGCAGGTAAAGTTGACGGCAATGCGGACCCCCTGGGCCAGATGAGGTCCGGGATGAGCTGGTGGCGGGCGGCGTAGGCGTCCGCCGCACTCCGCAATTCCACGAGTTGCTAATCGAGGTCTATCGCCGTCATCACGCTCGCTCCGATGTTCGAGCCGGAGTGCCGTTCCGAGGGTCCATTTCTGTACCCCAAGCTCAGGCCGCGGTAGCGTTTTGCTGATCGAGCCCGGCAGAGGCCTCCACTGTGGTTCCTTTGATTGGTTATGTCGACCGGTTCTCGGCCCGTCCGGGTGAGACGATCGCCGTGAAGGTATCCAGCGAACTCGGCGATCCCTATCGCGCGGACCTCGTCCGCATCGTCCACGGCGACGCCAACCCGGGCGGGCCGGGTCTTAAATTCGAGGAGGTTCCGGCCTCTTTTGCCGGAATTTACCGATCGCGGTCCCAGCCTTTGCATTTAGGGTCATGCGGTCTTGTCCTTCCCGGCAAGCCGGTCGCGTTTCCCGATCCATGCACAGTCGTTGTGCGTATCCAGCCGTGGCTTCTCGACCATCGACGGCAAACGGTGCTGGCGGTCGAGCACTGCCCGACGCTGTGGGTAATCGCCGATGGCGTCGGCCTGACGCTGCGTGGCCGCGATCACCGGCTCGCCGCCCCGATGCTGAAGCGGCGCTGGTACGAATTGCGGATCGTCGCGGAAGGACGGCCGGGTGTGGTTACGGCAGACCGCGTTGCAACGGAGTTGGGGTGTCGCCGACTCCGGCGAAGCGGAATTCGCCGGCTCGCTCGGATCGCTCGACAAGATTGTCTTTGGCGCCGACCCCGCGGCGGTGCCCGGCCCGCGCGACAACCCCTTCGGCAAGTTCTTTAACGGGCGGATCGAGGATCCTGCGATCCTAGCCGGTGCGTGGCGTACGGCGGCGCCGCTGGAGCCGGACGATGCAAATTGTGTTGCGTGGTGGGATTTCTCACAGAAGATCCACAGCGAGCGCATCCGCGACCGCGGCCCGCTCGCGCTCGACGGCACCCTGCGGAACCTGCCAACGCGAGCGGTTCGCGGATCGCGTTGGACTGGGGAGGAGACGAACTGGGGCCACCGGCCCCGGCACTATGCCGCGATCCATTTCCATGAAGATGATCTGTACGATTGCGGCTGGGAGACAGATTTCGAGGTGACGATTTCCGACGCCATGGCCTCGGGCGTCTATGGCCTGCGTCTGCGCTGCGGCGGCGAGCAGGACATCGTGCCGATCTATGTCTTGCCACCGGCGGGTGTCACCACGGCGCCACTCGTTTTTCTTGCCTCGACCTTCACCTATCAGATTTACGGCAACCACCAGCGCGGCAATGTCGACGATGCGTTTCGCGCGCGCCAGGCCGAGTGGGGCGCCTACCCGTGGAATGCCCAAGACCACCCGGAATACGGCGCCTCGACCTACAACACGCATCGCGACGGCAGCGGCATCTGCTATTCCAGTCAACGTCGTCCGCTGCTGACGATGCGGCCCGGATATATCACCTATTTCGACCGGCGCGGGTCCGGCTTGCGGCACTTCCCGGCCGATACCCACCTTCTCGACTGGCTGACGGCAAAGGGCATCGGCTTTGACTTCGTGACCGACCACGACCTTGATCGCGAGGGTGACGCATTGCTGCGGCCCTACCACGCCGTGGTCACGGGGTCGCACCCCGGAATACCACACGCCGAATACGCCTAACGCATTGCAGGAATACGTCGATAGCGGCGGCCGCCTCGCCTATCTGGGCGGCAACGGGTTCTACTGGCGGATCGCGACCAGCGCCGAGATCCCGGATGTCGTCGAAGTCCACCGCGCCGAGGGTGGCATTCGGGCCTGGGCGGCCGAACCCGGCGAGTATTTTCAGGCCCTCGACGGCGGATATGGCGGCTTGTGGCGGCGCAATGGCCGGCCACCGCAAATCCTTTGCGGGGTCGGGTTCTCGGCGCAGGGGTTGTTCGAAAGCTCTCATTACCGCCGCGTGCCTGGCGCCGCCGACCCGCGCGCCGCCTGGATCTTCGCAGGTATCGATGACGAGATCCTCGGCGATTTCGGGTTGTCCGGCGGCGGGGCGGCCGGCTTCGAGCTGGACCGCGCCGATTTCGAGCTCGGCACCCCGCCGGATGCATTGATCCTGGCGCGTTCCGAAGCCCATCAGAGCCATCACGTCGTGGTGCCCGAGGAATTGCTGACCCATGTCACGACGGTGACAGGCGAGCGGCCGCAGGCATTGATCCGTGCTGACATCGTGTATTTCGAGACGACGGCGGGCGGGGCGGTTTTCTCGGTCGGCTCAATTACATTTTGCGGCAGTCTTTCGTACAATAACTACCAAAACAACATCTCCCGGATTCTGGAAAACGTTCTGCGGCAGTTCCTGACCAAGTAAACTCGTGCCTCGATCCGATGCGGCCGCTCCGGCTCCGCCGCCTGCCGGGAACATGACACGGACCCTAGCGAAGCCGCCGCTGCGCCTTGGCTTTTTCACCCGCTTGCTCGATCAGGCGGATGCAGCCGAGCGCTATCGTCTGGCCGCCGCGCAGATCATCCATGCCGAACGCTGCGGCTTTGACTCCGCATGGGTGGCGCAGCACCATTTTCACGAGGACGAAGGCGGCCTGCCGGCGCCGTTTGTGTTTCTCTCCCAGGTCGCTGCCCGGACGACGCGAATCCGCCTGGGGACCGGGATCGTGACGCTTCCGCTCGAGCTGCCGGTCAGAGTGGCGGAGGACGCCGCGGTACTCGACCTGATGTGTGGCGGTCGGCTCGAGGTCGGGATCGGCCCCGGCGGCAACCTGTCGGCCTATGACGCCTTCGGTCTCGACAGCACCGAGCGCACGGCGCTGCTGGTACGGCATCATCGCGTTCTGGTCGACGCTTGGTCGGGGCGGGCGCTGCCCGGTGGCGACCGGCTCTATCCGCCCAATCCCGGGCTGACCGACCGGATATGGCAAGCAACGTTCAACATCGAAGGCGCACGGCGTGCCGGTGCGGCGGGGGATGGGCTGATGCTGTCGCGCACGCAGCCGCGGCCGGCGGGAAAGCCGCGCCTGTCGCTCCCCGACATCCAGAACCCGATGATTGACGCCTATCTCGCTTCCCTGACGCCGGATCGCACGCCGCGCATTCTCGCATCACGTACCGTTTTCGTCGCGGACGATCGCGCCGAGGCGCTGCGCCTGGCCGAGATCGGTCTCGCGCGGCAGCGGGTCCGCTACGCAGCCATTGGCCGCGCGGTCTTTGTCGAAGGAATGTCGGTGCACGATCAGATCGCGGCGATGGACATCCATATCGGCGACCCGGATGATGTGATCGAGTCGTTGCGAGCGGACACGGTACTGGCCCGCGCCACCGACCTGACCATTCAGTCGCATTCGATCGATCCGCCTCATCCTTTCATCCTGCGGTCGATCGAGCTGGTAGCCGAGGTCGTCGCGCCGGCGCTGGGCTGGATGCGGACCGGCGCGGCGGCCGCGCGACATGGTTGATTGGAAAGCACGCGGAGGAGGGCGATGCCGCTGGCACTCACGGATGTCATCGATGCGCTGGCCGGCATCAGGCCCGGCTCCGCGCTGGACGCGGTCCGCAGTCGGCGACCGCAGGCACGCGAGCAGGCAGAGGCCAGCTTTCGCGCGCTTTTCGAGCCGGAGTCTTTTGCCGGGGTCAGCGCCGCCGAACGCTTCGCGTTGGCCGTGTTCGTCACCGGTTTGCATGGCGACGCGGTGAGCGCGGCGTTCTACGCCGAGCGCCTTGCTGCGACCGAGCCCTCGCCGGAGGTCCCGGCTGCGATCGATGCCGCGATCGCCGCCGCCACCGGTCAAGGCCCTTATGGCCGCTACCCTGCCGGGCCGCTGAGCCGCGAAGACGCGCCCGGCCCAAGCTATCATGCCGGGCCCGAAGCGCGCCGAATCTTGGGGGCGCGCCTGGCCGCCGCCTTCGATCACGCGCACCTCCTGGTCTTCCATCCGCGCGACGCCGCGCCGGCGAGACTGCAAGCGCTGCTGGATGCTGGCTGGTCCACCACCGACATCGTGACGCTGTCGCAGATTATCGCCTTCCTGTCGTTCCAGATTCGGGTGGCCGCCGGGCTGCGGATCCTGGCCACCGCCTGACAGAGGAGCCCCCGATCGTGCCCGACAAGATCGTCCAACCGCCGCTCCACACGGCTCCTGCTGTCTTCACCCATGCGCTGCTCGATTGGCTGCCCTGGCTCGAGCCGCTCGCCGAGGAAAGCCTGACCGAGCGGCAAATGGCAGGCCTGGTCGATGCCGTTCGGGCCGAGTCGCCGTATTTCCGGCTGCTCGCTCGCGATCCGGAGGCGTTGCGGGCCCGGACGCTGACCGACAAGGACATCTTCTACAACCCGGAAGCCGGGCTTCCGCGGGGTGAGCGCGAGTTGGCGGCTGCGGCGACCTCGCGTTTCAACGGCTGCATTTACTGCGCCTCGGTTCATGCGCGGCACTCGGCGACCTATTCGAAGCGCGCGGATGACGTGCAGCGGCTGCTGGACGAAGGCGTCGCCGCCGATCTCGGCGAGCGTTGGAATGCCATCATCGCCGCCTGCGTCGCGCTCAGCGCGACGCCGATCGCCTTTGCGTCGGAGCATGTGGAGCGGCTGCGCCGCGCCGGGCTGGACGATCTGGCGATCGCCGATGTCATCCATGCGGCGGCGTTCTTCAACTGGGCCAATCGGCTGATGTTGTCGCTTGGCGAACCCGCCCTGCCGGCCGAGGCATAGCAATATCAATCCGCGCCGCTACAGTCCTCTTGCCTATATGCCGATCACCAGGCCGCCCGAAGCGGGATGCCGCGCAATCAGAACGAGCAGGTGCCGCGCGTCATGACAATCGCCGTGCATCCCCTCGTGGCCGGCCAGCCGCATCGACTGGCGCTCTGGACGCCGAGCTCGAATACATCTGCTCGCACCCCGGCATGTGGCGCGCCAACAGCCGGGACATCGCGCAGCATTCCTTCTACAGACGCACCATCCCGAGCCTGCCCAGTGCCGGCAGCTTCAGCGCCGGCCTGACCGGGTCGACCCCAAGACTGAGGCCGAGCAGGTTCACCTCAAGACCCTCGCGGGCGGCGAGCAGAATACCGAAGAGCCCATAAAGCGATAGTTGAAATCCGGACCCGCTGGGTGCGGCGGCGAACAAATCGCCGCCTGGCAGGAAATCCTTGCCGACCGCATTCGACGGGAGCTGGATCGCCAGTTCGGGGACCTGCCGGGCGATGTGCGCGAGGAAGGTATTGCTGTTGGGCCCGGGCCAGGGACAGTAGCTATTGGGATAGGGATAGCTAGCCACCGCGGCGCGCACCTGCGCGATTATCTCGTCGACACCCGCACCGCGGCGGTCGAGCAAGATCTGCGGCCGAGCCCCGAACCAGTAATTGTCCGGTCCCATTCGGTCGATCCGTACCGCCGGCGCCCCATTCGCGACACCAAACCCCAGGACCTCGTAACGAGTGAAGCGGGGTGCTCCGGCAGGCTTCATGGCAATCCAGGTGTGGACCGACAAGAGACCGCGCCACGCCACGGCCGGGGCGGCAAACACCTGGATCACTGCCTCCTGCGTCACGGCGGGGTCGGGAGAGAGGCCGGTTGGATCCCGCCGCGCCTGGTGCCACGGAACGCCGCCCCGCGGGTCGGGCAGTCAGAAGCTGACCAGCACGGGGACGAGGTACAGTCCAAGCAACAGGAACGCGGCACCCCACACGCGATAGACACCTCTTCCGGACAGTGGGATTTTACGTAGCATAGCCGTGTCATGCGGGGGGCTGCCGAGCAAGGCCGATGCAATTCCGAGTCGTGACGCTCAATCTGGAACAGGATCATAAGCGCTGGAGCGACCGGCTTCCGCTGATCAGCGCTGAGATAGCCGGTTTGCGGCCCGACGTCATCGCCTTCAACGAAGTCTGCGTGCCGCTGCAGACTGCGAGATTGCTGCGCGACGCCGCAATCGCCGCGACCGGCATTCCGTACAAGCTGGTCCAGCAAACCCGCGTCAATGGGCTGTCAAAGGTCGAAGGCGAGGCTTTACTGACCCGGTTTGCGGTCCTCGAAACCGGCAATCTCGATTATCAGACCCGTGACATCGTCGCGCTGGTCGCCCGCGTCTTGATCGAGGAGAGGCCGGTCGATTTCTATGTGACCCACCTCTACATGTCGCGCGGTGACGATTCCCTGCGGCTCTTTCAGGTGCAGCAGCTTCTGCAATGGATCGACAGCCGGGCGGACGGCACGCCGGCGATCGTGTGCGGCGACTTCAACGCCACCCTCGACAACTCTTCGGCCGGGCTGATGGCCACCCGATTTCGCCCGACACAGACCCTGCCGACGGCTTTCACCCCGCTCGCCGATCGGAACGGCGCGGTCTCGCATCCTTACTGGGCGCGGATGAACCGTTGCATCGATTACATCTGGATTTCCGACGGCATCGAGACCCTCGCCAGCGAGGTCTGTTTTAATCGCCCGAGCCCGGACGATCCGTCGCTGTGGCCGTCCGACCACGCAGGTGTCTGGGCCGACCTGCGGATATGAGAATGAGTTTTCCGAATTTCGCCTCGGGTTATGGAGTGACGCGATGACGTTCCCGCAGCCGATGCCATTTTTTCCCGCCGCTGCGAATTTTGCCGCCGGCAATGACACGCCGCGCCAATTTCTCGAGCGCTGCCTTTCGCATGTCGAGAAGTTCGAACCGGCCGTTGGAGCGTTCGTCTGCCACGACATCGCCGCCGCACGCGCGGCCGCCGACCGCTCGGCGGCACGCTGGCGCGACGGCCGGCCGTTTTCGCCGATCGACGGCATGCCGCTCGGCATCAAGGACATCATCGAGACCGCCGACATGCCGACTGAACAAGGCTCGCCCCTGTTTGCCGGCTGCCGCACCGGTCGGGACGCCGCCAGCGTCGCGGCGTTGCGCGAGGCCGGTGCGGTGATCCTCGGGAAGGTCGTGACGACGGAGTTCGCCGCGACCGAGCCGCGCGGCACCCGCAATCCCTGGGACCGGGAGCGGACCCCGGGTGGGTCGAGCAGCGGCTCCGCAGCAGCGGTCTCGTGCGGCATGATCCCGGCGGCACTCGGCACGCAGGTCGTCGGGTCGATTTTGCGTCCGGCGAGCTTCTGCGGCTGCGTCGGCTTCAAACCGAGCGTTGGCCGGATCAATCGTGGGGGCAGCTATGATTATTTCAGCCAGAGCTGCACCGGCGTGCTGGCGGCCTCGCTCGAGGACGCCTGGCTCGTGGCGGTCAACATCACCGCGCGCGCCGGAGGCGATCCGGGCTATCCCGGTTTGCAGGGCCCTGCCGAACCGCCTCCGCCGCGGCGACCTCGCGCGCTGGCGGTGCTACGGACTTCCGGATGGGAGGAGGCCGCGCCCAAGGCCCGCGCCGCCTTCGAGGCAGCAGTAGCGCGGCTCGCCGACGCCGGAATCGCGCTCGCGGACCGTCATGCCGATCCGGTCATTGAAGAGGTCGAGGAAGCGATTGCTGACGCGGCTCCGCTGACTCGTTCCATAAACGCCTGGGAAGGGCGCTGGCCGCTCAACACCTATCGCGACCGCGACGCCACCAAGCTCAGCCGGTCGGCACTTGAACGCCTCGCGATGGCGGAGGCCATGAGCTTGACCGAGTATGGCGCCGCGATCACCGTCCGGCAGCACAACCGCGAGACCCATGCTCGCCTGACGGCGCGCTACGAGGCCGCGATTATCCTCGCCGCGACGGGAGCCGCACCGGTCGGGCTTGGCTCGACCGGCAACCCGGTCTTCAACGTGCCTGCTTCCATGCTCGGTATTCCGGCCGTGTCGCTACCGCTGCTCTCGATCGACGGCCTGCCGCTGGGGCTGCAGATCGCCGGTTTTGTCGGTGAGGACGCCGCGCTGTTCGCGGTGGCGGCCGCGATCCGCGATCTGCAGGGCGCAGCGGCTTAGGTTTCCGCAATTTTCTTCGGAGGCATCGATGCGCTTCGGGTGGCTCACTTTGTCACTGTCGCCTTCGCCGGAAGAGGACGCCGATCGCATCGGCCAGCTGATCGAGCAGGTGCGCTTCGCCGAACGGCTCGGGTTCGGCGATGTCTGGCTGACCGAGCATTATTTCACCGGCGAGAGCGTCTACAACGACGCGCTGCTGTTCGCCTCGGCTGTCGCGATGCGCACCGAGAGGATCCGGATCGGCTTCGCCGTCGTGCAGTTGCCCTTCCACCACCCGGTGCGGCTCGCCGTCCAGCTTGCGCTGCTCGACAATCTGAGCGGGGGCCGGATCGATGTCGGCGTGGGCAAGGGTACGATTTACAACGAGTACGAATTTGTCGGGCATGGGTTGCGGAGCGACGACAGCCGCGAGCGCATGGAGGAGGCGGTCGATATCATCGGCCGCCTGTGGGGCGGTGGCCCCGTCACCTACAATGGCAAGTATTTCCAGGTGCAGGTGCCGCAATTGCGGCCCCGCCCGGTGCAGCGCCCCCACCTGCCGCTTTGGCGCGGCGTGATCTCGCCGTCGTCGTTCAGCGAATGCGGCCGGCTCGGCGCGCCGATCCTGACGTCGCGGTTGCCGGTGGCGCGGATCAAGGAGCGCTGGGCAGCCTACGAGGCGGGGCTCGATGCCGGCGGGCATGACGCCGCGGCCAAAGCCCGCCTGCTGGCGCAGAGTGCGTTGTGGCGCAACATTTATGTCGCCGAATCCAATGCTCAGGCGAAGGACGAGCTATCGGCTCTGCTGCTGCAGACCCGCGCCCACATGATGCATGTCCGCGCCGCGTACAACCCGGCCGATTTCACGATAGACCCGGCGATGCTGAACCCCTGGGCCGATCCGGTGGTCGGCGACGACGAGGCAGTCAAATACGTGCTCGCCACTGGGTCGCTCTACGGCTCGCCGGCGCGGGTGCGTGACCAGGTCGCCGAGTTGCGCGACGCCGGCGTGCGGCACCTGTTATGCCAGACCGGCTTCGGCGACATGAGCCACCAGCAGAATCTCGCCTCGATGCGCCGCTTTGGCGAGGAGGTGATGCCGGCATTAGATCAGGCAGATCGCGCCGGACTGGGTGTTGGCCCGAACAAATTCCGCCGGGCGTACCAAAAACCATGCAACCGGCGCGGAGGGCCCGGAAGCGAACCAGGAGCTTTTCTGTTCCAGAAGATCGGTGGGGCCTGAAAGATCGCACGCTACTGTTTTTGTACAACAAACCCGCCGAGAAGTTGACCGGCGACGCCACATCAAATGATCGACGACGCGGAATAAAGAGGGCTGGGCCATGGACACCATGAAGGCTGCAGTTATCTACGAACCGGGTCGGCCGGAAGTCCTGAAGGTCGAGAGCCGTCCGATCCCTAAGCGGCAGGCAGGAGAGGTGTTGATCCGGGTCAAGGCGTTCGGTCTGAACCGATCCGCGCTGTTCACTCGCCAGGGTCTTTCTCCTGGCGTCGTCTTTCCACGGGTCCTCGGCATAGAGGCCGTCGGCCTGGTCGAGGACGCTCCCGGAGGGGAGTTCACCAAGGGTGACATCGTCGCCACCGCCATGGGCGGGATGGGACGCAATTTCGACGGCGCATACGCCGAGTACACCCGCGTGCCGGTAACGCAGGTGCAGGTGATCAAAACAAGTCTTCCTTGGGAGACCTTGGGCGCCATTCCTGAGATGCTGCAGACGGCGTGGGGCTCTCTGTTCAAGTCGCTGAGTCTCGGCAAGGGCGAGCGTGTCCTGATCCGCGGCGGGACGACATCGGTCGGGCTCGCCGCGGCCGCAATTGCCAAAAACCACGGCGCTGTGATCGGGGCGACAACGCGCCGGCCCGATCGAGAACAATTGCTGCGGTCGAGCGGCGTGGATCAAGTTTTCATCGATACCGGTACCATCGCCAAGCAGGTGAAGGAGGTGTTTCCCAGCGGAGTCGACAAGGTGCTCGAACTTGTCGGCACGACGACGCTCGCTGACTCGCTCCGTTGCGCCAAGCGGCGTGGGATCGTTTGCATGACGGGCATGGTCGGCAACAAATGGTCGTTCGACGACTTCAGCCCGATGGATGTGATCCCGACTTCCGTGTGCCTGACCACCTACGATGGCGGGCCCGAGGATTTCATGCTGACACCGCTCGATGAATTGGTCGAGCAGGTCGCCGCGGGCACGTTGCGGGTCCAGGTCGGCAAGGTGTTCAAGCTCGACGACATCGTCGAGGCGCACCGCTGCATGGAGGAGAACAAAGCGGGCGGCAAGATTGTGGTCCTGACTTGATTTGAGGGTGGCCTTCCCGCCATCCGAGCCTGGCCGGCAAAAAAGCCTATTGGTGACGGGCGGGCGTAAAGGTTTCAATCAACCTTGTGGGTCGTACTATCAAATTGGATGCCACAAAACGTTCCGGGGGACCTCCAAAAACGAAGATCGATGCAACAAAACCATAGCGCTACAATCCCCGACGCTGCCCCGGCGGTGAACAAAGGGACGACGATGGAGAAAGAAATGGAAAGCAGAACGCCGAGCATCATCGACCTCGACGCGGAAGTCGCGAAGCTGACGATGTTTCGCGGTTTGACACCGCGAACAACGCGAGACGAGCGCCGGGGCAGTGCGACGCTACTGGGCCCATATCGCGACGGTATCCTCTTCGCCGGTAAGAACGCGGGGACAAGTCATTGGGAAGACCATGCCAAGGACGAGCTGGTTCACGTTCTCGACGGCACGAAGATCCTGGACATCGTGTGCGATGACGGGCCGCCGAAGTCCTTCGAGGTTCGCGCCGGAATGATCGCCATCGTTCCGAAGGGTACGTGGCACCGCTTTCGCTCCGCAGAGGGCGGGACGACCTGGAGCGCGACGCTTCCCGGCGACCACATCGAACTCGATGTCGACGATCCACGAATGACGGAGCCGAGGAGGGTCGTGCCAAGAGGAACGCCGAGCATCATCGACCTCGACGCCGAACTCGCGAAACTGACGATGTTCCGCGGACGAACCCCGCAGTCGACGATGGCGGATCGAAAGGGAAGCGGTGCGCGGTTGGCTGCCTATCGCGACGGCGGCCTGTTCGCCACGAAGTTTGCAGGAAAAGGTCATTGGGAATCGCATCTCGCCGGCGACGAGCTGATCCACATCCTTGACGGCACTGCGACCCTGGAGATCGTCTGCGACGACGGGCCGCCCAGGTTTTTCGCGCTCCGCGCCGGAATGCTGGCTGTCAATCCGCAGGGCGCCTGGCATCGCTTCCACTCTTCGGAGGGCGTAACGCTGATGACTGCGACCCCAACTCCCAGCGAGGTTATCGAGCTCGATGTCGACGATCCGCGGACCGTCGAGCGCAAGCCGGCATGAGCAGTGACGATCACGGTCGAACGAGTTCTGGCCGCAATACAACAGAAGCCGGCCCAGCGGACCGCGCAAGTCCTCGCATTCCTGCGGGTTACTGACAGGACGGTTCGCGGGTTTGGGCGGGGTGCCTTGCCGCCGCTGGCAAGTCAGGAATTCAAGCGCTACTTTATATCGGTCGCATGTCGCGTTCGATGATTGCGGGCATTCCGGCACGGGAACAGCGGCAGGAGAAACCGATGAACGATGTCGTCGCCCCGCTGCGGAACGGGATCGACTTCAAGGCCGAGGCGCATCGAGATCCCTGGTCGGTGCCGCTCGACGAGATCGACGTCAGCAACCCCTACCTCTATTCCGAAGATACTTGGCACGGCTTCTTCGCCCGGCTGCGGCGCGACGATCCCGTGCATTTCTGTGACAGTCCGCTCTACGGTCCATACTGGTCGGTGACCCGCTACCGGGACATCATGAGCGTCGACACGTCGCACCAGACCTACTCTTCGGACGCCGCGTTCGGGGGCATCACGCTGAAAGACGTCGCCCTCCAATACCGCACCGAAAGCTTCATCGCGATGGATCCGCCGCGGCACGACGAGCAGCGCAAGATCGTGGCACCGATCGTGGCACCGCCGAACTTGACGAAGATGTCCGGCATGATCCGCGAGCGGGCGATCAGGATCCTGGAAGGCCTGCCGCGCCGCGAGGTGTTCGACTGGGTCGATCGCGTCTCGGTCGAACTGACGACGCAGATGCTGTCGACCTTGTTCGACTTCCCGTTCGAAGAGCGGCGGACGCTGACCCGCTGGTCCAACGTCAGCACAGTCAACACGCGCGCCGGGACCGAGATCGATTCCGAGGAAAAGCGCGACGCCGTGCTGCAGGAAATGCTCGCCTACTTCGCCGCGGTCTGGAAGATCCGCCAGAAAGAGCCCCCGAAGTCCGACCTGATCTCGATGCTGGCGCACGGCGAGGCGACACGCGACCTGCCGTCGCGGCCGCAGGAGTTCATGGGCAACCTCTTACTGTTGATCGTCGGCGGCAACGATACGACGCGCAACTCGATCAGCGGCGGGTTGTGGTTCCTGAACCAATTCCCCGAGGAATACGCGAAGCTTCGCGCCGATCCCGGCCTGATCCCAAAGATGGTGCCGGAGATTGTGCGCTACCAATCGCCGGTCGTGCATATGCGCCGCACCGCACTCAGCGACGCCGAGTTGAACGGCAAGCGCATCAGGAAGGGCGACAAGGTCGCGATGTGGTACATCTCGGGCAACCGCGATCCCGAGGCGATCGAGGACCCGGACCGGTTCATTATCGACCGGCCGCGGCCGCGCCAGCACCTCTCGTTTGGGTTCGGTATTCACCGCTGCGTCGGCAACCGGCTGGCGGAGATGCAATTGACGATCCTGTGGGAGGAAATCCTGAAGCGCTTCCCGCCGATCGAGGTCGTCGAGAAGCCGAAGCGAGCCTACTCAAACCTGATCCACGGCATCACCGAGATGAAGGTGCGCATCCCGGCATAAACCCGCGCGCGCCGGCCCGCCGGACCTGTCCGGCATCAGGGCGCTCGTCCAGCTGATCCACGGGGCTGCAATCGGATGGTGGCCTTCGAGAGCCCAAGGGCGACACTCAACCACATCGCCCGATCGGCACCTCGTGCTGCTCAACACCCGCGGCCGTTGGACGGCCTTTGTGAAGGTGGCCGAGTGGACCGCGCAGGTCCTCGCGTTCCTCAAGCGCTACTGGAACGACGGTTAGGGTCAAAAACCCCTATCAGCCCGCTTTTCCCAATCAGAGAGCCGGGCCGTCAGCCGCGCCTGCCCACGGCGCCTCCGACGACCCCTACGCGTGCGCGCACACTGCGATAACTCTTTACTCGCCCTGATCGGACCGGCACTATCGAATTCCGAATTCAAAACTCGCGAGCCGGATGCACCCTCTTGATCCCCAGCCGGCATTGATCGATCGGGCCTACGAGCAGTTAGTCGAGGCGATCGCCGACGGCACGCTCGCTCCCGGGCAGCGCATACGTCAGGAAGAACTCGGCCGTGCCCTCGGCGTGTCGCGGCAGCCGATCAGCCATGCGCTGCAACTGCTCAAGCAGCAGAAGCTGGTAGAGGAGAGAGGCCGTCGGGGGCTGATTGTCTCAGAGATCGATCCAAACAGAGTTCGTGATCTCTACCAGGTCCGCAGTGCCCTCGACGGGCTGGCCGCGCGGCTCGCCGCCGAACACGTCTCGCGGCGGGCCGGCGCCGCGCAGCCGCGACAAGCCGCGGAACGGGTGCTGGCAGCGGGGCTGGCGCTGCCGCCGGATGCGCCGGTGATCGCGTTCATCCAGGCCGATGTCGCGTTTCACACCGCCCTTTATCGCTTGTCCGGTAACCGGGCGATCGAAGACACCGTGGCGGCGCAATGGCCGCACTTGAAACGCTCGATGGGGTCGGTGCTCGACGATCCCGGGCAGCGCCCGCTCGTGTGGGCCGAGCATCAGGAAATTCTGCGCTGCGTCCTCGCGGGGGACCCGGTAGGTGCGGAGCGGGCAGCCCGTGGCCACACCGACCGCGCCGGCGCCGAGACGGCGCGCCGGCTGAGCCAATAGTCTTCTTCTACTTGAGGAAACCGCAATGTCGCTCCCGCCACAACAGCTGCAGCACTTCGCTGACGAAGGCTACCTGTTCCTGCCCGGCTGCTTTGCCGAGGAAGAGGTCGCCGTCCTGCGCGATGAGGCCGAGGCGATCTACGCGACGAACCGCCAGGAAGTATGGCGCGAGAAGACCGGCGCGCCGCGCACCGCTTTTGCCGCGCACACCTACAACGAGGCATTTCGGCTCCTCGGCCACCACCCGCGGCTGATCGGCCCCGTCGAGCAGGTGTTCGGCGAACCCCTCTACATGCACCAATACAAGATCAACGCGAAAGCAGCCTTCGAGGGGGACGTGTGGCAGTGGCACCAAGATTACGGCACCTGGGCGCGCGACGATGGGATGCCCGAGCCGCGGGCAATGAACATCGCTGTGTTTATGGACGAGGTCATGCCGATCAACGGCCCCCTAATGCTGGTGCCACGAAGCCATAAGCACGGCGTACTGTCGGCCGGGCACGACGAGGAGACGACCTCTTACCCGCTGTGGACGCTCGACAACAAGACGGTGACCCGCCTCGTCGATGAGGGCGGCATCGTCGCGCCGACCGGCAAGCCCGGCTCGGTGCTGATGTTCCACGGCAACCTCGTGCATGCCTCGGCGCCGAATATCACGCCCTACCCGCGCCGCATCGTCTATCTGACGCTGTGCGCCGTTTCGAACTATATCAGGAAACCGACCCGGCCAGAATGGATCGCGCATCGCGACTTCGCGCCGATCGAGCCGGTCGATGACGGCGCATTGCTCGCCTATGCGCGCAAGCATTATCACCGCGAGGCGGCAGAGTAATTGCGATGAGCCTTTACCAGCTGGCGCAAAGGCGGGCCGCGGCCGGGCGGCCGGTACGGGTCGGGCTGATCGGCGCCGGCAAGTTCGGCTCGATGTTCCTGAACCAGGTGCCGACGATGCCTGGCGTCGAAATCGCGGTCATCGCCGATCTTGACCCTGAGCGCGCCCGCCGGGCGTGCCGTACCGTCGGCTGGGACGAGGCGCAGCTCGCGCGTACGCGGTTCGTCTCGGATGGCCGCGATGCCTGTGCCGATCCCAACGTCGAGGTCGTCGTCGAGGCGACCGGCAACCCGCCGGCCGGTATCGCCCATGCCCGCGCCGCGATAGCCGCGAAGAAGCACATCGTCATGGTGAACGTCGAAGCTGACGTGCTGGCAGGGCCTTTGCTGGTCGAAGAAGCGCGGGCGAAAGGTGTCGTCTACTCGCTGGCCTACGGCGACCAGCCGGCGCTGACCTGCGAACTTGTCGATTGGGCCCGCGCCTGTGGTTTCGAGGTCGTCGCTGCCGGCAAGGGCACAAAATACCTGCCGGCCTGTCACCAGGTTACCCCGGATGACGTCTGGGCGCATTACGGGCTGACGCCGGAAGAGGCGCGGCGCGGCGGTATGAATCCGCAGATGTTCAACTCGTTTCTCGACGGCACCAAATCGGGGATCGAGATGGCGGCGATCGCCAACGTAACCGGTCTCGCGGTGCCGCAGGACGGCCTGCTGTTCCCACCGTGCGGCGTCGACGACCTGCCGCAGGTGCTGCGCGGCCGGAACGCCGGCGGCGCGCTGGATCGGGACGGCATGGTCGAGGTCGTCTCATCGCTGGAGCGCGACAGACGGCCGGTGTTCCGCGATCTGCGCTGGGGCGTCTACGTCACGCTCAAGGCGCCCAACGACTACGCCCGCACCTGCTTCAAGGAATACGGCCTCAAGACCGATGTCTCCGGCTGGTACGCCGCAATGTACAAGCTCTACCATTTGATCGGGCTGGAGCTTGGCATTTCGGTATTGTCTGCGGCGCTGCGCGGCGAGCCCACCGTTCAGCCGCAAGGCTGGCGCGGTGATGTCGTCGCCGTCGCCAAGCGGAGCCTTAGGGCCGGCGAGACGCTCGACGGCGAAGGGGGCTACACGGTGTGGGGCAAACTGGTCCCGGCGGAGCGCAGCCTTGCCGAAGGCGCCTTGCCGATCGGCCTGGCCCATAACGTGCCGCTGCGGCGCGACATCGCCGCCGGCGAGATCGTGCGCTGGCCTGATGTGGCGATCCCCGACAGCCCGGCGCTCGAAGCGCGCCGCGCGATGGAGCAGCGCTTTGCGGCGCCGCCTGCCGCAATCGCGGCGAAATAGGGGGACGTCATGGAATACCGGCAATTCGGCCGCACCGATCTCAAAGTCTCGGCGATCGGCTTTGGCTGCTGGGAAATCGGCGGCACATACGGCCGCATCGACGAAGGAGAATTTCAGCGCGCAGTTGCCCGGGTGATCGATGTCGGCGTCACCTGCTTCGACACAGCGGAAGCCTATGGCATGGGGGTCTCGGAAGAGGCGCTGGCGCCGGCGCTAGAGGGACGCCGCGACGATGTCGTGATCGCAACCAAATTCGGCGTCGGTTATGAGGAAATGCCAAACCGCCGCGACAGCAGCCGGGCGCGCATCCTCGCGTCGATCGACAAGAGCTTGCGGCGGCTCCGGACCGACCATGTCGAAGTTTATCTCGTGCATTGGCCAGATCCCAACACGCCACTGGACGAGACGGTGGCGGCGCTCGACGACATCGTACGGCAGGGCAAGGCTAGTTATGTCGGCGTGTCGAATTTCCGTCTGCCGCAGATCGCAGAGGCGATGCGGCTGCGCCGCATCGACGTCGTGCAATACGCCTGGAACATGTTCGACCGCCGCATGCAGGCGGAGATCTTTCCCTATTGCCGGGCCGAACAGATCGGGGTGATGGCGTACGGATCGCTTGCCTACGGCATGCTGAGCGGCACGTTCCATGCCGGGATGTCCTTCGACGAGAGCGACTGGCGTTCGAAAAGCGGCAATCTCGGGAGTCTGAACCTGTTCCGCACGCTGTTCGGGCCCGAGCATTTCCAGCGCAACCTCGCCGCTGTCGAGGAGTTGCGGCCGCTTGCGGCCAAATACGGCAAGACCCTGCCGCAATTCGCTTTGCG
>Ga0306924_10002570_pt1 | contig 17161 bp, 13 predicted proteins | sample sta12Can44000111_FD_203756 | JGI IMG/M metagenome (GOLD analysis project Ga0306924, IMG submission 203756) | Lab enrichment of tropical soil microbial communities from Luquillo Experimental Forest, Puerto Rico - statanox.12C.anox.44.000.111 (v2)... | ecosystem: Environmental > Terrestrial >... | reverse complement strand
TCCTGGACCATGTCACCATTGGCGTTACAGACATCGAGCAGTCGACGAGGTTCTATGATCGGGCGCTGCATCCGCTCGGGATCTCGCGGCTCTATGCAGAAGGGCATCGGTTCGCCGGCTACGGCATTGGCCCCAAGGCCTTCTTCTGGATCGGAATGCGCGAAAGTTCCCAGACCGGCGCACATATAGCCTTTGCAGCAAATGACCGCGCCACCGTGGACCGGTTTTACGAACAAGCCATCGCGGCAGGTGGCAAGGACAACGGGCCGCCGGGAATACGGCCGAATTACCATCCGAACTACTACGGCGCGTTCGTACTCGATCCTGACGGTCACAATATAGAGGCGGTTTGCAACTCCCCGCAGGGATAGCGCCCAAACATGCCCGATTTAACAAGGAATGAATACTGATGGCCCTGGCACGTGCGCGACGCGAATCCGGTTTCAATTACTGGCCAGGCTTCGTCGATGCCTTGTCGACCCTGGTGCTCTCGATCGTGTTCCTGCTCTCGGTATTCCTGGTGGTGCAGTTCTTCTTGTCGCAGGAGGTCAGCGGCAAGGACAAGGCGCTCATGCAACTCAATGCCAAGATCGCGGAGTTGAACGATCTGCTTTCGCTGGAGAAGCTCGGAAAGATCAATCTGGAAGACACGCTCACGCAGATGCGGGCAGGCTTGGCTTCGGCCGAATCCGAGCGCGACCGCGTCAAGGGCCTTTACGAAGGCCTTGCGGGAGCGGGCAACGACGCCGCGGGGCGCGCCGGCGAGCTCAACAAGGCGCTGGAATCCGAAAAGCAGGTGACGTCGCGCGCGCTGGCACAGATCGAGGTGTTGAATCAGCAGATCAGCGCGTTGCGTCGCCAGCTCGCTGCGCTCGAAGAGGCGCTCGATGCTTCCGAGAAACGCGACCGGGAATCGCAAACCCGGATCGCCGATCTCGGCCAGCGGCTCAACGTCGCGCTGGCGCAGCGCGTCCAGGAATTGTCGCGCTACCGCTCGGAATTTTTCGGACGCCTTCGCGCCATTCTCGGCAATCGACCCGACGTTCGAATCGTCGGTGACCGCTTCGTGTTCCAGTCGGAAGTGTTTTTTGACACCGGGCAGGCGCAGCTGTTGCCCGAAGGCCGCGCCGAACTCGACAAGGTTGCGGCTGCCCTGATCGACCTCGACAAGCAGATCCCGGGCGAAATCGCCTGGGTGCTGCGGGTCGACGGCCATACCGACGTGCGGCCGATCAACAGTCCGCTGTTCAAATCGAACTGGGAGCTGTCTTCGGCGCGCGCGATCTCGGTGGTGCAATATCTGATTTCGCTCGGCGTGCCCGCGCAACGGCTGGTCGCGGCCGGCTTTGCCGAATTCCAGCCGCTGGATATCGGCGTGACCGAAGAGGCCTACAAGCGCAACCGCCGCATCGAGCTGAAGTTGACGGAACGGTAAGTTTCATGTCCCGGACAAGCGAGTTGCGCGAGCGATGATCCGGGACCCAGATGTATGCATTGAAAAAGATTCTTTCGATGGGTCCCGGGTCTCGTTTCGCTCGGGCTTGCCCTCGCACCACTCGCCCGGGACACGATGAGTTTGCCCTTCACCCTGCGCCCCTATCGCGCTTCCGACGAGGACGCCGCGATCGCGCTGTGGTTGGCGACCTGGCAGCAGGCCTATCCGTCAATCGATTTCGCCGCCCGCCTGCCATGGTGGCGCGAGCGCTGGCGTGGTGAACTGGTGCCGAATGCGGCGGTCATCGTCGCGGAGCAACAGGACAGACTCCAGGGATTTGTGACTATCGACCAACAAGGCTATCTCGACCAGCTCGTGGTCGCGCCGGATCATTGGGGTTCGGAGCTTGCGACGATGCTGGTCGACGAGGCAAAACGGCTTTCGCCCGGTTCGATCACGCTGCTCGTCAATACGGATAATGCGCGCGCGATCCGCTTCTACGAGCGCAACGGCTTTGTTCACAAGGGCGAGGACGTCAACCCGGTCTCGGGCCACCCGGTAAAGAAGATGGAGTGGACGGCAAAGGCGAGCTGAGTGCGATGAGCGGGGGAACGATGACGCGAACCGAACTTTTGACGGGCTCGGCGACCTTCCTGGCCGTACTTGTTGCCGGAGTTTTGTCGAGCACGTGGGTCGATCGGCACTATAGCGGAGCCGCACAGGTGCCGTCGGCTTCCGCATCGGCCTGCGTCAGCGAGGACGGCTCGTGGAAAAACTGGATCTGGGCGAACGTGCCGATGCTTTCGCCGAAATGCCCGCCTGATAAGTAACGACTTCCTCTTCCCTCCCCCGCGGAGCGCGTGGGGAGCGTCGCCGGGGTTCACGCGCCCTCGAACTGCAGCCGCGCCAGCCGCGCATAGAGCCCGCCTGCCGCAACCAGCGACGCGTGGGTGCCCTGTTCGACGATGCGGCCCCGATCCATCACCATGATGCGATCGCACGACAGCACGGTGGCAAGGCGATGCGCGATCACGAGCGTGGTGCGGTGACGCATCAATTCCTCGAGCGCGGTCTGCACCAGCGTTTCCGACTCCGCATCGAGCGAGGAAGTCGCTTCATCAAGCAGCAACAGCGGCGCATCGCGCAGGATTGCGCGGGCAATCGCGATGCGCTGGCGCTGGCCTCCCGAGAGCGTCACGCCACGCTCGCCGAGCGGCGCCTCGAAGCCGCCGGGCAGACGGCGGATGAATTCGCTGGCATGAGCGAGATCGGCGGCGCGCTCGACGTCGGCATCGCTCGCCTCGGGACGGCCGAAGCGGATGTTTTCGCGGGCGCTCGCGGCAAAAACCACCGGTTCCTGGGGCACCAGCGCGACGTGCTTGCGCACCTCGGTGGGATCGGCCTCCCGGATCGGCACGCCATCGAACGAGATGGTGCCGGAGGCCGGGTCGTAGAAGCGCAGCAACAGATGAAACAGCGTGCTCTTGCCGGCTCCCGACGGACCGACGATCGCGACTTTCTCGCCCGCGCGTACCGAGAAGGAGACGCCGTCCACGACGAGCGTGCCGGGACGCGCCGGATAAGCGAAGCGCACGTTTTCCAGGCCGACATCGCCGCGCGCGGGCTCGCTCAAGGCGCGGGGCGAGGCCGGCGCCGATATTTCTGACTTGACGTGAAGGATTTCGAACAAACGCTCCGCAGCGCCCGAAGCGGCCGAGACTTCGCCCCAGACTTCGCTGAGCTGGCCGAGCGCAGCCGCAGCGAACGCCGCATAGAGCACGAACTGGCCGAGCCTGCCGGCGCTGATCACCCCGGTCAGCACGTCGTTCGATCCGATCCAGAGAATCACGACGACGCTGGTGAAGACGATGAAGATGATGATCGCGGTGAGCACGGCGCGAGCACGCGTCGAATTGCGGGCAGCCTCATAGGCCTGTTCGACTTCGCGGGCAAAGCGCGCATTGGCGAGCCGCTCGCCGGTATAGGCCTGCACGGTGCGTATCGCGCCGACCAGCTCGGCGGCATAGGCGCTGGCGTCCGCCAGCGTATCCTGCGCGTTGCGCGACAGCCGCCGCACCCATCGCCCGAACGCGACCAGCGGCAGCACGATCAGGGGAATCGCCAGCAGCACCAGGCCGGAAAGCCTTGGGCTCGTGATCACCATCATCGTCGTGGCGCCGACAAACAGCATGAAGTTGCGCAGCGCAATCGAGACCGAAGCGCCGGCGGCGGATTTGATCTGGGTAGTGTCGGCCGTCAGGCGCGAAATCAATTCGCCGCTGCGCGAGGAATCGAAGAACGCCGGCGACAGCGACATCAGATGCGAGAACACGTCGCGCCGCACGTCGGCGACGATACGCTCTCCGATCGTCATCACCAGGTAGTATCGCGAGGCGCTGGCGATCGCGAGCACCGCCACGACGGCGATCATGACGCTGAAATAGCTGTTGATCTTCGCGATGCCCTCCGGCGTGAAGCCGAAGTCGATCATCCGCCGCACCGCGACCGGCACGATCAGGGTGGTCACCGCCGCAATCGTCAGCGCGATGAAGGCAAGCGTGGCGCGACCGCGGTAACGCGCCACGTAGGGCGCGAGCGCGAGCAGCGGGCGAAGCCGCGCGCCGCGCTTGGCCGGCGATGTCGTGAGCGCCTCTTCGATCACCGATACCGTCTCGACGGAAGAAGCATCCGCCGAAGAAGTCCCCTCCGATGCGTGCCGCTGCGTTGTTCCGTCGCTGCGGTCTTCAAGCCGTTCCACTGCGCTCATGAGATCTCTGCACCACTCGCTTTGCCATCCCCAGATAGGCCCCATATTCAGCGCTGGCAAACCCGGATCGCCCCCGTCAGGAGACCAACCTCGGCTTGTTTTGATGGGGGGCTTGCGCTATAGAGCCGCCCAAATCCGTCACCTCGATTGCCGAAACACGGGCGCCGACGCGCCGAAGGACCTGTCATGAAAGCCGAAATTCACCCGAATTATCATATGATTACGGTCGTCATGACCGACGGAAGCGAGTACCAGACCCGTTCCACCTGGGGCAAGCAAGGCGACAAGCTGCACCTCGATATCGATCCGAAATCGCACCCGGCCTGGATCGGCGGCGCCCAACAGATTCTCGATCGCGGTGGCCGCGTTTCCCGGTTCCAGAAGAAGTTTTCGGGCTTCCTCAAGAAAGAGTGAGGCGGCACGCGCTCGTTGTTCGAGACGTCAAACAAAACGCCCCCGGCTCGCCGGGGGCTTTTTTGTTTGGGTCTCTGTCATCATCCGCGAAAGCGGATGATCCAGTATTATTTCAGGGGACCTCGCAGGGTCGGAGACGTTTCGGCGTACCAGACACCCCGCATGCGCGGGGGTATGCCGAGCCGGCTCTTCCAAGCCCGAAAACCCTACTGCTCAAACGCTGCCTTCAGGCGGTTGAGCTGGGGCACCAGCGGGTTGCCGATCGGAGGGCGTTCGGCGGGCGGGGCGTGGATGGTGGCATCGAGACGGCGCACCCTCGCCTGCAGCGACATCGATCGCGCAATCAGGTCCTGCAGGTGCTGCGGCAGTCTTTCGATGGTTTCGGGCGGCCCGGGATCGGCGGCAGAGAGTTTGACCTTGGTCTTTTCGCGATTGGCCTGGGTCAGGGTCATCTCGCCTTCCTTCACCGCGCGGTGAAGCAGGAGCCAGGAGGCGAGCTGCATCAAGCGGGTGGTCAGGCGCATGCTTTCGGTCGCGTAGGCGAGGCTGACGGCACGGTCGAGCGCTTTGGCCTCCGTGCGGCCAACCCCGTCAAGGTAGGCGGCGGTCTCTTCGACCAGGTCCATGCCCTCCCGGAACAGGTTTCCGAACGCTGCCGAATTGGTCAGTTTTTCGCTGAACTGAACGAGCGGGGCTTCGCCTTGCGAACGGTCCGACATCGTTAACGCCTCACGCCACTGAATACCCCACATATCCCGCCGTGGGCGACGAGTACGCGGCGGTTTATGATGAACAAATCATTGCGCGCTCGTGCACCAGAGTCCAGCCGCAACCATTTTTATGGTTTCCAGCGTCCTGTTTTTCGAACATCGCCAGACGCGCCCGCGCCCGAATGCGAGCTTCGGAAAAGCAAAGGGTTCCGGCAATTTGATGACTTTGATGCCGCTTTTCGCAGCCGTTGGGATCACTGCGGCGATGACGCAAAAAAAGAGCCGCCGTTTCCGGCGGCTTTTGAAGTTGATAACAGGGAGGCGTCAAACAGAGTGGACAGGAGCCACTCGGTGTCCAAAGAGGACGGCCCCAGTCATAGCTGAGAAAGCTTAATCGATCGTAAACGAACGATTCTTTTCAGGGATTGTTTGCCATTTCGGCCATTGGCCGCGCCCACCCTCTCCCCTTGCAGGAGAGGGAAGAGACTCGCGCGCTCTAAGACTTGAAAAAGCTGTTGGCGGCTTCCTTGGAGGCGCGCTTTTTCGTCGCCGCCGCCTGCAACCGCTCGATCTCAGAGGTCAACAGCGCGATCCGCTCGTTGAGTTCCTCGACCGAAAGCAGCGAGAGGTCCTGCCCGATCTCATGGGTGACTTTCTTTCTCGGCCTGTCGTCGTCCTCGGTCGCCATGTACCCTGCTCCCTGGTCAACGAAGGCATCGACTGGTTGCCAGGACTAATGCCGCTGGCTAATCAGAATGCCCCACCTTTTCAAAAAGCTTAGCGTCTGGCCGAGGACAAATCATGGAAAAAGTCCCTTCGCAAATGACCGTGATCGCGATCAGCAAGCCGGGCGGTCCGGAAGTGCTGCTGCCCGAAACCCGCAGCGTGCCAACGCCCGGACCGAACGAGATTCTGATCAAGGTCGTAGCCGCAGGCGTCAATCGGCCCGACGTAGCCCAGCGTTCCGGTTCCTACCCGCCGCCGCCCGGCGCAAGCGACCTGCCCGGCCTCGAAGTCGCGGGCGAAGTAGTCTCGCTCGGCGAGGGAGCCAGCAAGCACAAGCTCGGTGATAGAGTGATGTCGCTAGTGGCCGGCGGCGGATACGCGCAATATTGCATCGCCCAGGATGCGCAGGCCATCGCGGTGCCTTCGTCGTTGACCATGCTCGAGGCCGGCGCCACGCCGGAAACGCTGATGACCGTCTGGCACAATGTGTTCGAGCGCGGCCAGCTTCAGCCCGGCGAGACCCTTCTGATCCATGGCGGCTCGTCGGGCATCGGCACCATGGCGCTCCAGCTTGCCAAAGCGTTCGGCTCGAAGGTGATCGTCACCGTCGGGTCGAAGGACAAGGCCGACGCCTGCCTCAAGCTCGGGGCCGATCACGCCATCAATTACAAGGCCGAAGATTTCGTTGCAGTTGCGAAGAAGTTGACGTCGGGGATGGGTCCCAACGTCATCCTCGACATGGTTGGCGGCGATTACGTCGAACGCAACTACGACGCTGCCGCGACCGATGGACGCATCGTGCAGATCGCGGTGCTCGGCGGTGCGAAGGGGACCGTCAATTTTGCCAAGCTGATGGTGAAAAGGCTGCACCATACAGGCTCGACGCTTAGGCCCCGAAGCAATGCGGACAAGGCGGCGATGGTGAGCGCCATCGAGGCCAAGGTAATGCCGCTGGTGCGCCAGGGGCGTATAAAGCCCGTGATGGACAGCACTTTTCCGCTTGCAAAGGCTGCCGATGCGCATCGACGGATGGAGAGCGGTGAACATATTGGCAAAATTGTGTTGACCCTTTAACGCTCGCGAAGGATCGCCGGTCGGAAAGTCTTTGAATTCCTTCGCATTCGTGGCATCTATCCGGCACCGCCGGCCGAAAGGCCTTGGGCGGCAATAATGCTGATTGCGGAGAACTGAAATTGCGTCTGATCAGGTGCATCGCAGCGGCTCGTGCCCGCTTTCCGAAGTTCGCCCGACGTCGCCGCATTCACGCTTCGCGAACTTCGGAAGGTCATGGGCACTAGCAAAAACATGACCAGGGTGCCGCTTTTCGATTTGACGTCCCTGGCGCGAATGCGCCGCCTGTGGCGCAGGAACCTCAAGTCGGCGGCGCTGGTGCTGGGCCTCGTGATTTTCGCGGCGGCCCCGGCGCGGGCCATCGACGCGGTCAGCGTGCGCGGCGACGTGTCCGCGATCGATCTGACCGCGGTGCTCGATCATCAGCGCAGCGACACCGACCGCATCCAGGTCTCGATCGCGCCCGGCACCGACGGCATCGTCCGCCGCATCGAAGTCCGCGCCCGCGAAGGTGGCCAGAACTGGATAGTATTCGCGCTCGCCAACAACACCGACGACCAGCTCGATCGCCTGATCGTTGCGCCTCACTACCGCATCGTGTCGTCGGGGCTGTTGTGGCCCGATCTCGGCCTGTCGCGGATTGCGACCATCACGCCTTCGATCGGCGACCGCCCGGAACGGCAGGAGAGCGCGACCGCCGACATTTTCCGCATCACGCTCGATCCGGGCTCGGTCGTGACCTATGTTGCGGAGCTGCGCACCGATAAATTGCCGCAGCTCTATCTCTGGGAGCCCGACGCCTACAAGGACAAGGTCAACTCCTTCACGCTCTACCAGGGTATCGTGATCGGCATCTCCGGACTCCTGGCACTGGTCTTGACCATCCTGTTCGTGGTCAAGGGCAGCATCATGTTTCCCGCCGCCGCTGCGCTTGCCTGGGCGGTGCTGATCTATATCGGCGTCGATTTCGGCTTCTGGGGCAAGGTGCTCGACATGTCGAACAATGCCGAGCGGGTCTGGCGCGCCGGCGGCGAGGCGATCCTGGCGGCCACCTTGTTGGTGTTCCTGTTCGCCTATCTCAATCTCAGCCGCTGGCACGTGCGCTATTCGCATATCACGGTCGGGTGGCTCTTTTTTCTCGGTTCTCTGGTTGCGCTGGCGCTGTTCGATCCGGCGGTCGCCTCGGGCATCGCGCGGATATCACTGGTGCTGATCGCCTTCGCGGGCTTTGCGCTGATTGTCTATCTCTCCACCCATGGTTTCGACCGTGCGGTTCTGTTGATCCCGACCTGGTTCCTGCTCGTGGTCTGGGTGATCGCTGCCGGCATGACGGTGGCGGGCAGCGTCACCAATGACATCGTCGGACCTGCGCTGCTCGGCGGCCTGGTGCTGATCGTGATGCTGATCGGATTCACGGTGATGCAGCACGCCTTCGCCGGCGGCGGTGCCACCACCGGCATCGTCTCCGACGTCGAACGCCGCGCCCTGGCCTTGACCGGTTCGGGCGACCTGATCTGGGACTGGGACGTCTCCGCCGACAAGGTCTTCACCAGCCCCGAGACCGAAAGCCTTCTCGGCCTCAAACGCGGTGCGCTGGAAGGCCCGGCCGCGAAATGGTTGGAGGTGCTGCATCCGCTCGACCAGGATCGTTTCCGCGCAGCGCTCGACAGCGTGCTCGATCAGCGCCGCGGACGCCTGGTGCAGGATTTCCGACTGCGCACGCCGGACGGACATTTCATGTGGTTCGCGCTCAAGGCGCGCCCGGTGGTCGGTTCCGACGGCGAGGTCTCGCGGGTGGTCGGCACGCTCACCGATGTTACCGAAACGAGGAACGCCGAAGAGCGCATGCTTCATGACTCGGTGCACGACAATCTCACCGGTCTGCCGAACCGAAAGCTGTTCATCGACCGGCTGAACGCGGTTGCCAATTTCACCAGGACGGTGCCGAACCTGCGGCCGACGCTGATGGTGATCGACCTCGACCGCTTCAAGCAGGTCAATGATTCCGTCGGCATCGCGGTCGGGGATTCGATTCTCCTGACCCTGGCGCGGCGGCTGACCCGCATCCTCAAGCCGCAGGACACGCTGGCGCGGCTCGCCGGCGACCAGTTCGGCCTGATCCTGATGTCGGAACAGGATCCCGGGCGCATCACGGCCTTCGCCGAAACCATCCGCAAGACCATCCGCGCGCCGATCGCCTTCAACGACCGCGAGATATTCCTGACTGCATCGATCGGGCTCGCGCTCTCCGATCCGCACGTTCCGCTCTCCGACGAAATCATCAAGGACGCCGAGCTTGCGATGTATCACTCCAAGCGGATCGGCGGCGACCGCATCGACGTCTACAAGCCCGCGATGCGCGCGCGAAAAACCGACCGCCTGACGCTGGAGTCGGAATTGCGCCGCGCCATCGAGCGCGAGGAGATCACGATCCTGTATCAGCCGATCGTGCGGCTGGAAGATCGCTCGATCGCTGGCTTCGAAGCCCTGGCGCGCTGGGATCATCCGAAACTCGGGCGGATGTCGCCGGTGGAATTCATCTCGATTGCCGAGGAGATCGGCCTGATCGTCGATCTCGGCATGTTCGTTCTCGACCAAACCGCCAAGCAGCTTTCGATCTGGCAGCGTGCGATGCGTTCGCGCGAGCCGATCTTCGCGAGCGTCAACGTCTCCTCGCGGCAGTTGCTTCGGCACGATTTGATCCACGACGTCCGCACCGTGCTGTCGCGCTGCTCGGTGGCGCGCGGCACGCTCAAGCTCGAGTTGACGGAGTCGCTGGTCATGGAGAACCCCGAACACGCGGCCCAGATGCTGACGCGGATCCGCGAACTCGGCACCGGATTGTCGCTGGACGATTTCGGCACCGGCCATTCGTCGCTGGCCTATCTGCAGCGCTTTCCGTTCGACACCATCAAGATCGACCAGTCTTTCGTCCGCACCACCAGCCGTGGCACGCGGCCGGTGATCCTGAAATCGATTATCGCGCTTGCCCATGACCTCGGCATGGAGGTGGTCGCCGAGGGCGCAGAAACCGACTCGGATGCGGTCGAGCTCTACCAGCTAGGCTGCGAATATGCGCAAGGCTTTGCGTTCGGCGAGCCGATGGACGCCGATGCCGCGATGCGGCTGTTGACCGAAGTCCGCCTCGAGGCAGCAAGCTGATTCCGCTATAGCGACGCTCCGGGGCGGTTCGGACGCGCTTCAAGGTTTCCGCGGTATTTTCCTGAACCTCACGCGCTTTCCGTCCGGCAGCCGCGTCGCGATGTAGCCGGCAGCGAGGCAGGCTTCGCGCTGCGGCATCCTTTCCTGCGGGCTGCGCAAGGTCTCCCACCACGACGCCCGCTGCGCCGCGCGCGGCAGCGCGCCGCCGATGATGCCCTCGATCTGTTCGAAACTCAGAACCAGTTCGGGGAGCTTCCGATTCGCCAGATAGTCGCGCAGCGCGCTGAAGTCGTTCACTTGCTTTCCACGGCGAACTGGCCTCGGCAGGTCATCCCCGACGTTTAGTCGGAGTGGCTCGAACGAGGTCGTCGCTGCCTCATTGATAGTTCAGAGCGCGGCTTTCCGCAAAATCGAGGGTGCCGGCGGCCATCGTGACCTGCCACCTCCGGCCATTCCCCGGCAACGAAGCGTTAACACAATTAGGGAGCTTGCGATTGCCATTTAAGCCGACGGCAACCATTCCGAGTGCATGCGCTAAAGGACCGGGAGCAGGTGATGGAATTGCGGCAGCGCAAAGATGGAGCCAGTCAACCATGGCGGCTGTCAGCCAAGCTGCTGATCCTGTTCGCTCTCGCCACCGTCATCGGCTTTTCCGCGATTTGCGTCAGCGTGATACTCGAGATGCGGCGCGGCGAAGAGCTGCTGGCGCGCCAGTCGCTCGAAAATCTCGCCTCTAGCATCGATGCGGACATCGGCCGCAACGTCGAACTTTACGACCTGTCGCTGCGCGCGGTGGTGAGCAACATGGTCGAGCCGGAAATCGCGGAGATCAGCAAGCCCATCCGGCAACTGATCCTGTTCGACCACGCAGCGACCGCGAAGCATTTCGGCGTGATCCAGGTGTTCGACGCGCAGGGACGGTTGACCATCGACGCCTCGACGCTTGATCCGATCCGCGAAGATCGCGGCGATGAGGAGTTTTTCAGGATACATCGCGACAATCCGGATCTGGGCCTTTTCATCAGCCGGCCAATGCTGCACCACGGCGCCTATGCCATCGTGCTCAGCCGCCGCATCACTGGCGAGGATGGAAAGTTCCTTGGCGTGGTCGCAGGCTCGATCCGCTTCAGCTATTTCCATGACCTGTTCGGCCGACTACAGCTCGGCGCCAACGACATCATCACCGTTTTTCGCCAGGACGGCACCGTGATCATGCGCACGCCGTTCGACCTTGACATCATCGGCAAGAATCTCGGCGGCATCCCCACGGTGAAGCGGGTGATGTCCGAACCGAGCGGATCGTATTCGGGGATATCCTACTCGACGCAGCAGCCGCGACTTTACGTCTGGCGCGACAGCACAAGGCCACTTGTTGTCCTTGTGGGAAAACTCTGGAGCGATGTCTTCTGGCTTTGGCGCATGGAGGCGACGCGGATCGGCGCGCTTATGTCGGCGCTCATTCTTTTCGTGCTCGGCGTGACGCTTTTTCTGGCGAACGAAATCGACCGTCGCGCAGCCGCCGAGGACAAGCTTGAGGAACTTGCCACGACCGACGCGCTGACGGGCCTGCGAAACCGGCGCAAGTTCGATTCCGCGATCGATGCCGAATGGCGGCGCGCGGCACGGCAAAAGAAACCGGTCGCGTTGCTCATGATCGACGCCGACCATTTCAAGATCTACAACGACACGTTCGGCCACCAGGCCGGCGACGAGGTGCTCGTCGGTATCGCGATCTGTATTTCGGATTCGGTGCGGCGCGCCGGCGATTGTGCCGCGCGCTACGGTGGCGAGGAGTTTGCGGTGTTGTTGCCAGGTCTTGCGCCCGCCGAGGCCTTCCAGGTGGCCGAAACCATCCGGCTGAAGGTCGAGCAGTGGTGTGGCGAAGCCTCGATCACCACCGTCAGTGTCGGGGTCGCGAGCCTTGTGCCCGGGGCGTCCACCGACTGCAACCAGTTGCTGAAGGCCGCGGATCAGGCGCTGTACACGGCCAAGGCCGACGGCCGTAATCGATGCGCGCTTGCGGGCGTCTCGAATTTGTCGCTGGTAGCCTGAGGAAGCGGCATCCCGTGTCGATGCATGGCAAGGCGCCCGCCCTTGCCGTCACTCGCCCAGATATTTCTTCATGTCGGCACGGAGCCCGTCGCGCAGCTCGGGGCGCGCCATGGCGTAGGCGATATTGGCGCGCAAGAATCCGGCCTTGGAGCCGCAATCGTGCCGCTCGCCCTTGAACTCGACGCCATAGAATTTTTGCTTTTTCGCCAGGCCCGTCATGGCATCGGTGAGCTGGATTTCGCCGCCCGCGCCGTGTTCCAGCGTTTGCAGGATATCGAAGATTTCAGGCTGCAGGATATAGCGCCCGGTGATCGAAAGGTTCGATGGCGCGGTTCCCTTCTTCGGCTTTTCCACCATGCCGTCGACCTCGAAAATATTGCCGTCGCGCTTTCCGACACCACAGATGCCGTATTGATGGGTGAGATGATCGGGCACGGCCTCCACTGCGATCAGGTTGGATTTTTTATTCAGCTTTGCCGCCGCTTCAATCATTTGCGCCAGGCATCCCGGCGTGTTGAGCACGAGTTCATCGGGCAGAACGACCGCAAACGGCTCTTGGCCTACGATATCGCGCGCGCACCAGACCGCATGCCCGAGCCCGAGCGGCGCCTGCTGCCGCGTGAAGCTCATGGCTCCGGCTTCCGGCTGATCGCGCGCCAGGATCTCCATCTCCATCTTCTTGCCACGCGCGGCAAGCGTGGCGTCGAGTTCGAACATCCGGTCGAAATGGTCCTCGATCACACCCTTGTTGCGCCCGGTGACGAAGATGAAATGTTCGATGCCGGCTTCCTTGGCCTCGTCGACCACATACTGGATCAAAGGCTTGTCGACGATGGTCAGCATTTCCTTGGGCATCGCCTTGGTGGCTGGCAGGACGCGGGTGCCGAGACCGGCGACGGGGAAGACGGCTTTGCGGATTTTCATCGGGATTGGAACTGCGTTGCGAGGAGGCAAGGAAAGCACATTTTGATCGCATTGGTGGAATGGTTTTGACTAGTAGCCGCTTTGCGGCCGGGAACAAAGGCGGATGTGAGATAAAGGTTTCTGCCCCGAAAGCTCTTTTTTGGCTCTGGAACGCCTCTGACGCAAAAATTTCGCCTTTGTTAAGTTATTGGAAACCGTTACCAGGCCTGTTTTGAATGCCTTTTCGGGTGCGACATGATACGACCAGCGACAAAGCCGCCGATGAGACGGGCGGGCGCGGTACTCCTTGCGGCGATGCTGCTGTGGGCCAGTGAAGTGCGCGCGCAATCGAGCGGCGGGCCGCTCGATTTTCTCGGCAACATCTTCGGCGGCTCGTCCTCGAAAGCAAGCCAAACCCCGCCAGCGGCCCCCGCACCATCAGCCTCCGCCAACGGCGCGCCACAGCCGTGGAGCGGCGAGGATGGCGCCTCGGGCCATCCCTTGATGACGGCGAGCGCGATCCGTGAGGCAGCGGCAAATTTCGACAATTGCATCGCCTCCATGTGGCCGGACGCGGCGCGCCGCAACATCTCGCAGGAGAGTTTTCAGCGGTTTACCACCGGGCTTGCGCCGGACCTGCGCATCATGGACCTGATGGATTCGCAGCCCGAATTCACCAAGTCGATCTGGGATTATCTGGACATCCTCGTGAACGACAACCGTCTCGCGAAGGGCCGGGAAATCCTTGCCAAGTACAAAGTACAGTTCGATGCAACCGAGAAGGCCTATGGCGTCGATCGCTACGCGATCGCGGCGATCTGGGGCATCGAGTCGAACTACTCCACCCAGATCGGCGACCGCAGCGTTCTGCAGTCGACCGCAACGCTTGCCTGCATCGGCCGCCGCCAGAGATATTTCCGTGATGAGTTCCTCTCGGCGCTCGAGATCCTGCACCATGGCGATCTGCGCCCCGAGCAGATGCGCGGCTCCTGGGCCGGCGCGTTTGGGCCGACCCAGTTCATGCCGACGGCGTTCAAGCGTTATGCGGTCGACGCCGACGGCGACGGCCGGCGCGACGTGGTCGACAATCCGGCCGACCTGATCGCCTCCACCGCCAACAACCTGAAGAGGGACGGCTGGCAGACCGGCAAAAGCTGGGGCTACGAAGTCGTGCTGCCGAAAGGTTTCAATTACATGCTGGCGGATCGGGCCAAGAGCATGACATTCGCGCAGTGGGAGCATCTCGGCCTCAAGCGCGCCGATGGTCAGTCATTCCCGGCCTCGAACGACAAAGCCTATCTGCTGGCGCCGGCAGGCGCCGAGGGACCGGGCTTCCTGATGTTGCAGAACTTCCGCGTGATCATGAAGTACAATCCGGCGGAAGCCTATGCACTGGCGATCGGCCATTTCGCCGACCGGCTGCGGGGCGCTCCAGCCTTCGTGCAGCCCTGGCCGCGGCAGGAACGGGAATTGTCTCGCGCCGAGCGTTTGGAACTGCAGCAGCTTCTAGCGCAACGCGGGTTTTATCGCGGCACCCCGGACGGCCAGTTCGGCGGCGAGACCCGGGAGGCGCTGCGCAGTTTCCAGGCCTCGATTGGGGCGCCGGCCGACGGATTTGCCTCCTCGGAAGTGCTCGAGCGGCTGCGGGGGCGGTGATTTCCGGGCATTCGGCCTGAAAAGCAATCTTGTTGTGCCTCGTCGGCTCCAGACAGGAAATCGGTTCCAGGCCCAAGCCAGCGGTCTTAAGCGTTCCAAGGTAGCTGGTGACGGCCACCCTTCCGGTTCAGGAAATGTGCCCGCTTGCGGCCTGATTCAGTTATCATAGGTGGTATCCGAACAACCTTCTCGACCGAGCCGCATGCCGCAGAAAAAGTCCTTTTTGCACTTGTTTACTGAAGGCGGCCCGATGGTCGCGTTGGCTGCTGCGATCGCCCTTTTGATCGCTGTGGTAGCGCCGGCGTCGGCGCAATGGGGCTGGTTCGGTGGCCCGCCGGGCCAATCGCAGTCGCAACGGGGCTGGTTCGGCCGCGATTTCTTCGCGCCATTCCAGCAACAGCAGCAGCCGAGGCGGGTTGAAGATTTTTCCAAGGCGCCGCCGCCGGGCAAGCGCGAGACGGTCCCCGAGCGCAATGTGCTGGTGCTGGGCGATGCGATGGCGGATTGGCTCGCTTATGGCCTTGAGGACGCCTATGCCGAGCAGCCGGACATGGGCGTGATCCGGCGGCACAAGACCGTCTCCGGCCTGATCCAATATCAGCCCAAGGGCGAGCCGGCCGACTGGGCCGCCGCGGCCAGGTCCATCCTCGCCACGGAGAAGCCCGACATTATCGTCGTCATGCTCGGTCTCAACGATCGCATGGCCATGCGCGAGCCGGCAGCCGAGAAATCCGACGGCAAGCCGGGCGAAAAAAAGAGCGACAAGAAGGACACCCGCGCAAAGCCGGATTCCAAATCCGGCGACGCCAAGCCCGCAGGCAAGAGCGATGAGCCGGCCGACGCCGCCAAGCCCGACGACAAGGCAAGCGATGCGGAATTGTCCGACGATGACGAGAAGGGCGAGAGCCAGCCGGTCGTCACGCCGGACAGAAGCTCGCGTTCTCCGACCGGCGTCGTCCAGTTCCGCGACGAGCGATGGGTCGAGCTCTACAACAAAAAAATCGATGAGATGATCGCGATCCTGAAAACCAAGGGCGTGCCGGTGCTGTGGGTCGGCTTGCCGGCGGTGCGTGGCGCCAAGGCGACGTCGGACGCGCTGTTTCTGGATTCGCTTTACCGCGAAGCATCGGCCAAGGCCGGCATCACCTATGTCGATGTCTGGGACGGATTCGTCGACGAGGCCGGTCGCTTTGTGCAACAGGGCCCGGACTTCGAAGGTCAGATCCGCCGCCTGCGCTCCTATGATGGCGTGTATTTCACCAAGCCCGGTGCGCGCAAGCTTGCCCATTATGTCGAGCGCGAGATCACGCGCCTGTTGGCGGGGCGCTCAGCGCCGTTCACGCTGCCGACCGAGCCATTGACGCCCGATGCCAACGCGCAGCCGGGACAACCGGCGCCGCGCCCGCTCGCAGGACCGATCCTGCCGCTGGTCGCCTCCTCCGTCGGTACCGATCAGTTGCTCGGCGGTCCGGGATCACGCCCGGCCACGGTCGATGCGCTCGCGGCGCGAACCCTCGTCAAGGGCGAACCGCTGGCAGCGCCGGCGGGCCGCGCCGATGATTTCGCCTGGCCGCGACGCGAAGTCGGGCGCGAACAGATCAAGGGCGAAACGCCAGTGGCTGCCATTTCTCCTGACGGCACACCCGCGGCAGCGGCGCCCGCGTCGGCGCAAAAGCCGAAGAAGCCTGTTGCCGTTCAGCCGACCGCGCCTGCTCAAGCGGGCCCGCCGATTCAATCGGCGACGCCGACGTTTCGGAATTTCTTCGGCTTCGGAAGCCCGCCGCCTCCGCGTCAGCTGCAAGCTCCGCCGCGCACGCCGGGTGCGCCCGGCGCACCTCGGCCGCCGGCCAATGTCGGGCGCTCGGCAGCCACGCCGCCGGGCAATGGCAACGTGACGCGATAAGCCGCCATCTCACGGCAGACCGGGGAGCGCCGATGCCGGCACTCGCAGGACGCGGCATCCTTCAGCAGCAAAGTTTCAGGCAAAGCGCGCGATGTTTGGATGCACTCAGCCGTAGTAGCGCCAGCGCGACGGCGGCCGACGCGGGCGCGTCATCAGGAGTCCGAGCGCAAAGCCGATGCCGCCTGCGAGCAGGAGCGCGCCGATCGGATTGTCCTGCACCCTCTTCGCTACCGCTTGGGTGCCGTCGCGCAAGGTTTCGCCACCCTGATCATAGGCGCCCCTGGCGTAGTCGGCGGCCGCTTCGCCTGCGTCGCGCGCAGCATCCTTGGCCTGGCCAAAAAGATTCTGCACCGAACCGACTG
>Ga0306924_10002568_pt1 | contig 17169 bp, 14 predicted proteins | sample sta12Can44000111_FD_203756 | JGI IMG/M metagenome (GOLD analysis project Ga0306924, IMG submission 203756) | Lab enrichment of tropical soil microbial communities from Luquillo Experimental Forest, Puerto Rico - statanox.12C.anox.44.000.111 (v2)... | ecosystem: Environmental > Terrestrial >... | reverse complement strand
AGTGGCAAGCCCGCCTCGCGCAATCGCACGACGTTCCCGGACACGACGATTGCCCCCTCCACGACCATGCCGACGGCAAAGGCGAGACCGGCGAGGGAGATGACGTTGAGGCTGCGGCCGAAGAGATCGAGCACCACGAAGGTGGCGAACAGGCACACCGGGATGGTGGCCGCAATCAGGAGCGTCACGCGCCATTCGCGCATGAACCACCACACCACCACGAGCGCGAGCAATGCGCCAACGATCAGGTTCTCGGTCAACAGGCGCACCGCCCGGCGAATGAAGAGCGAGGCGTCGAAGGACTGCTCGATGCCCAGGCCCTGCGCCTTCAGCGCACCGTCGCGCAGCTCCGCCACGGCGGTTTTCACCGCATCGAGCGTTGCCAGTACGTTGGCGCCGTTGGCGCGGAACACCTGGATGCCGACCGCGGGGTTGCCGTTCTGGTAAGCGAAGGAAGTGCGCGTCGGCGGCGCGACATCAATCGTGGCGAGGTCCGAGAGGTGCACCGGCCGGCCATCGCGCCACGTCAGCACCAGCGCCCCGAGCTGCTCAGGCGAGAAGCGCCCAGTGAAGCGCAACGTGTACTGGCGGCGCCCGACATCCAGCAGTCCCCCGGAGACGTTGGTCGCGCTCGCGGCGCGGTTGGCGATATCGGGAACAGTGATGCCGAGCTCAGCAGCGCGGGCGAGGTCGAGCGTGATGCGTACATTCTCCAGAGGTCCGGCGTTCACTTCGACCGCCGCGACCCCCGGAATGGACTCGAGCCGCGAGCGCACCGTGTCCTCGATGAAGCGTCGCTGCGCTTCGATTGGTCCGGGAGTACCCGGCAGCAGCTGCACGAAGAACCACGAAAGCGTCTCGTTGGTGTTGCCATCACCGCCGAGCCGGACGCTGGGACGGTCAGCATCGAGCGGCAGCGGCCGCAGCCGGTTCAGGCGCCCGATCACCTCGACGAGCGCATTCTTCATGTCCGTGCCGAGCGCGAAGCGCAGCTTGAGTGTGGCGCCTTCAGCGATGGCGTTGCCCTCGATCTCCTCGATGCCCGGCATGCCCTGCATGACATTCTCGAGCGGCTCGAGGAGCTCTGACTCGACCTCTTCGGGTGAGGCCGTGCGCCAGCCCGTCTGGACGGTCAGTTCGGGCTTATTGATGTCGGGGAAGAGCTGCAGCGGCAGCCGGGTGAGGCTGAGGAGACCCACGAGCCCGACGAAGACGGCGATGACGATGAGCCCGATCGGGCTGCGGCTCGACCAGCTGAGACTTTCCATGGTTCGGACTTCCATGGTTGAGGCCCGATGTGCGTGCGAGGGACCCATCCCTGCAAGCTTGGATGCTACTGCCTGCCGCGACGTTTGAATCGCGCCACGCGGCGGGCCGTTCGCCCCGTGCGACACGGCGCGCGCTGAACGCGGGCCGCCGGCGGGAACGGCGGGGAGCGCTCGCGTTACGGTGAGCGCCGCACTGCGCTCGGCCCTGGAGCGACATCAGCTGGCGCGCCTCGGAGAAGACGTTGCCGCGACCGTCAGTGACGTCCCGCGAGTGCTGCGTTCAGAAGCTCACGTAACCGTGCGTGATCGCATACGCGACCACGCCGGTCGCCGAGCGCACGCCGAGCTTGCGCATGAGGTTGGTGCGGTGGCGTTCTACCGTCTTGTGACTGACCGACAGCAGTCCGGCCATCTCGCGGGTGCGATATCCCTCGGCAATCATAGCCACCACTTCCTGTTCGCGTTTGGTGAGCATTGCGGCGGTGTCGCTGCGCCGCACCGCATGCGCCGGCGTGCGGCCGTTGGCGCGGGCACTCACCTGCAGGACCGAAGTGCTGATGTAGTGCTTGCGCGCGGCGAGCGCTGCGATTGCCTTGAACAGCTCCGCACTGGGGTCGCTGCGCAGCACGTAACCGTCGGCACCGGCGCGGCGCGCGGCCTCGATGGTGGCGGCTTCGCCATTCGGGCCGAGCACCAGGACGCTCGCGCGCGGCCAGCGGCGCTTGAGGTGCAGGATGGTCTGCGGTCCGGTCTTCATGGCGGCGGAAAAATCCGTTACCACCACGTGCGGCTGCAGGTTGCCACGGGTACGTACCGCGCTGCGCGCGTTGACGAACGCGCCGTCGAGCTGCAGCGACCCCTCTTGCTGCAGCAGGGCGCACAGGCCATCGCGCAGAAAACCTTCTGCGTCGATTACCAGGACATGGGTCTTCTGGCGACGCACCACGGCCGACTACCCCGTCGCTGCCTGAGCTGCGAAGTCTACTCCCGACCGGAAGGTGCGCGTACAGAACAGGCGGTAGCCAGGGGCGCGGCTTTGGTTAGAATCACCCGGCAACCCGTGCCTGGGTGGCGAAATTGGTAGACGCAAGGGACTTGAGAAAGCTTGAGCACCCGGTTCGGAAACGGCCGGCGTGAATGGGGTCAAAGTCGGTGGAACAGCAGCACGTGAGGGTGGCTGCAATACCGAGCTAAGCACTGGTCAGGCGACGACTTGAGGCCGCCTCACCAGAGAAAGTGTAGAGACTTGACGGCCCCTGCCTAATCCGCCGAGGCGCGAGCGCGTGCGGGATGGCAAAGGTAAAGTCCAGACCACAAATGCATGTGCTTCGTGCATGCAGCAGCGAAAGCTGTAGGGGTACGAAAATCCCTTGGGGGAACCCCCGTGCCGGTTCGAGTCCGGCCCCAGGCACCACATCACCCTCCGCCCGCGTCCACCGTCGTCCTCGCTGCTGCACAAGCAGTTCGGGTGGCCTTTGGAAACCCTCGCCCGCACGCTCGGGATCGGCGAAGGCAAGCACGCGCTTCCAAGGTTCGCGGCAACTCGTGGTTCGTCGGCGGCGAGCAAGCCCGGTGCAGCCGCCAGCTCCTTAGGATCATCAGCGGCGAACTCGTGCTCTCCCAGCCGAACAAATTCGGCCGGCGTGACGCCGTCATCGCCGATCACCCGGTGCCCATCAGAAATCCAAGCCGCATGGCGTACGACATGAAGACAGGCCGTCTCGTGTTGCGCACCATTCCCCTACCACAGCCAACTTTGCCGTCCTTCACAAACGCACTTGCAAAGTTCTTCGACCGGGCAGATGTGGACGGTAACTCGTACCCAGATCGGCTCGCGTGAAATAGCCTGAAACCCTGTAAAAAAAGGGGAGGGAGAGGTCACCCGCTGAGCCACCTCACCAGTGCCGCACGCGCGAGCTGGATAATGTCTCCGACTGAGCCACGGCGCCGGCACCGGCGGGCTCGGCAAGCCGAAGATCGCCCGTCAGCTCAGCTGCGGCGTCTCAACGGTGCAGAGGGTGCTCGCTGCCGCTTGACGGCCGGGCGTGCCGACCTAACGTGGCCTCGGCCTCGCAACTCGGCCTAGTGAACGCTCTGGACCTGACCTATGAGGCACTCGGTGGCTGCAAGTGGGACGCCTGTTCCTTCGAGAATGTACCACGCCGCTCGGTCACCCGTTCCGTTCAGCAGCGCATACACGCCAGTACCCGAAACCACTCGCCAGTTGCCGACCTCAAAAAACAAAGTGGTTCCGGCCGGTGTCGGAGGTGCTGGGCACCAAGCAGGAGGCGCGGCATTACTGCCCGCCGCATGATTGGTGTTGATCTGTATCGTGATGTAGTCGCCGTGCGATGTCGTCAACAATCGAGTGATGTGGATCGCGTCGCCCGAAAACCGGTGGTCGTCCACTGCGGTGCCTACCTCGTTAACCCCTCCAGAGGCGGTGAACGTACCGCTAAAGACTCGATTTGCGTCGAACGTACCGGTGAAGTCGAACCGAACGTCGGGTCCGCGGATCACGTCGGCGAGAACTGGAATGCCCACCAGGAGCGCAAGTACCGCAATTATCTGTTTCATGATGTCCCCCTTAGTTTGGGATGTTCCCGACGGGCACGCGGCAACTCGCCGCACGATTCTGCATTGTTTATTGTCATTAAAGGCTACGCCGTTTATCAGGCCCCTAACACTGGGTAAAACCCGTATGTTGGCGCGCAGTGCCCCTGATCCGCCGCTGCCACACTGCCGGTAAGCTAACGCTGATCACCAAAACGCCGCCTCATCAGGGGGGCTCTTTCGTGACGGTGGCGAGGCCGAGACCGCGAGGAGGCGGGCGGCTTTAAACTGTGTATCGCCTCGTGCTTGATCGCAGCCAGGAGCCAGCCAGAGTCACGTGAGCGTGGGCTAGGCCATTTGCTGCGTTACACGCTGCGGTCTCGTGCGGGGTTCATGGTGCGAGCGCGGCGGAGACCGTCGACCCCCGCGCGGCCTTGGGCGAGCGACCGCCACCACTTCTGCGACCTTCTTCCCGCACTGTGAGCAGCGCATCCGGCTCGAGAGCGCTGTCAGTGTTACGGACCCCCCGGCGATCCGTGCGAGCGCTTCCGGCTCGATGTGGCGTGACGTGCCGCAGGGACAGGTGACGCGCACGAGGAAGTCTCCGAAGCACTCCTCGAGCCGCTTGATGTGAGGCAGCACGCGCACGGTGCGCATGGTGCGGACGGTCGGCGGGCACGTCCATGCAGTGCCGTCTGCCTCGAGGTGCTGTATGGGTTCCCCCGGGCGGCGGCGTTACGCGTTCAATTTCGGCAATACGAAAGCGAACGTGACGCCAAGCGCGAAACTTGCCACTGCGAGCCGTCGCCGGCAGCTTGCGAAGCTTCTTCTCGATACCCTGTGCACAAAATGCACACACAAGGCCGTTGACGTGCATCTCAATCGTTGCCGCGCGCACCGCGAGAGGCATGAGCGCAAGTAGGGCAATCGGTAACGTGCGACAGGGGTTCATGATGTCTCCGTCAAAAGTTGAACATTGCCATCGCTTGCAGCTTTCCGCCGTTGGTCACTCCCGCTTCGATCCAAGCGCCACCCTTAAAGAGACGCAACAGCGCCGCTATCTCGGTGCCACGATGGATGTCGTCGGTGTACTGACGCGCTTGCACGACAAACCAGGTAGCGATTTGGTTGTAGTCGTGCTCGTAGGGCGCGACTCCAAGTTGAAGCGTGTCCACACGAATGCTGAATGCGTTCGCCTTTTGCAGATCAGTCTTGAGCGAGGCGTAGATCCGGCGAGTTTCGTAGTCCGCCTGCCCGCCTGCATTGACAGCAAACTCTGTGCCGCTGAAAGCGTTTCCCGTGGCGGCGCCCGCGCCTCCCCATACGAAAACGTTTGCCTGTGCGGACTCCAGATTCCAGCGGTGCAGCAGGTAGTTGAGCCGCGCGTAAGTGATGCGCACCGACTCCGTTGTGATGTCACTGTCGAATTCGACATGACCACCGCCAACAGAATAGTCGTATTGCGGCGCGTAGAAGATCTGTGCTTCCTGCATCGTTCCAGCGCCGTACTCGACCATCACAGTCGTGCCATTGGCAAATGCAATCGGCTTGCCGATGGCGAGTGCCGGTGCCGTCGACACCAACGCCCACACTAAGTACTTGAGCAATCGACCCATTGAGGATCTCCAAAGGTCATTAGGCAAAGCCTTCCGCTCAAAAGAGCGAAGGCTTCGCGCAGAGCTGCCTATTCAGCAGCGGGCGGCGTCAGACGATTGGAGGTCGAAAGAGTTGAGTGGAATCGCGGCCGATGAACGGCGCAGCAGCGGGATCTGGTATTGCCGCAAGGGAAGCGTGCCAAACGAGCGGCGGAAATGAGGTCGGTAATGCTGTGGGGACAGATAGCCCACACGCCGCTGTGCACGAGAATCCACTTCCATGCGAGCAGCAAGAATCACAGTCGGTGGGCAAAACGTGACCGGCGCAAGGAACGGTTCCTGCTGCGCCCAACAATGAATGGTGTGAGCGACTGCGAGTACGCAAGCAGCGGACCCTGTAGCGCGAGGGTTAACAGCAATGCAGCAGCGAGTCCACGTCGCTTCACTCGATCAGTCTATCAGCAGACCACAGGCGGGCCAAAAGAGCACCATCTGGCGGCAGTCTGCGCGCTTCCCGCCCGGGCCGGAGCGGCGCGCGTGGCTGCGGTGGCTTAAGCTGGCCGACGAGATCTTCGCCTCGCGGCGCGTGAAGCCGAGTATCGCTTACGCAACAAATCAGTGCGCCTCTGCTGCCTTATGGCTCGGAGCGCAGGCGACACAGCTCGTCGCTCAGCCGTCATCCGACATCGGCAGCGTCGGCGTGATGTGCGTTCACTTCGACTGCTCTCAGCAGCTCGCCGCCGAGGGCGTGCGACCGACAATCATCGCGAGCACGGCGTACAAAGCCGAGCTGTCGCCGCTCTCACCGCTCAGTCCCGAAGCGCTGGCGTATGAACAGGGCCGCATCAACGCGCTGCACGGCGATTTCGTTTCAGCGCTCGCACGCGGGCGCGGGGTCGACGCTGCTGCCGTCTGACGTGACTTCGGAAACGGGCGCGTGCTGAACGCCCGCGAAGCTCGGCGTGTCGGAATGGTCGACTCGATCGCGCCAAACCTTCCCGATGCACTCTCGCGGATGTTGCCCGCTGCGCGCCGCAGCAGCTCGGCGGCTTCGTTGAGCAGCTCGCAGATGCAGCGCGAGATCGACGTGCTGAAGCTCTCATGACGACGACGCCCCGGCCCGACAAAGTCGTGACCGTGAACACGCCGACCGGCGCGCCGCACCTAGCGCAAATCGCTACGGACATCGAGAAGCAACTGCTGAAACAGATCATCTCCAAGTCCCTTTCGGCCACCAGCTTCTTCAGCTTGGCGTTCTCCTGCTCGAGCTGGCGCAGACGCTTCACGTCCACCGGCTCAAGCTTCCCAAAGTGCTTGCGCCAAGCGTAGATCGTCACATCGCTGATGCCGTGTTTCTTGGCGACCTCCGTCACTGGGGCCTGGTCGGCCTCGCGCAGGATCTTCACCATCTCTTCTTCGGTAAACCGGGTCTTCTTCATGGCTCCCGTGGAGCCATCATCCCAAAGAATCAGCCGGTCCGAAAATCACCTAGCAGGTCACAGGGGCTAAACGGCGAACTGGGCCCAATTGTGACTAACTAGGTTCACCGCATTAGACGATTGCGCCGCCTGCCGATGAGGCTGCGTTTTCGTCTCCGAGCCGCGACATTCCGTGCGACGCGAGCTTCGTACAGTGCGCGAGCGGTACCGCGATCGAGTTAGTGCGTGCGGGTCGCGCGCCGCAGAGACTCATACAGCTGAGCTCTCGCTATCGGCGTTCCACTCTTGGAGGACTGCTCGACGAACACTCCTCCAGCAGGTAAATCGCACGCGCGGTCTATACTGCGCGCTCACCGCGGGACGCCGAATAGCGAACAAACCTGTGAAATTCCTCAGCGCCGGACAAACCGTAGAGCAGGCAACTCGATTTGATCGAATTTATCGTTCTGAGTTTGTGATTGGCGTCGCGAGCGTCGCGGGCGCCGCGTCGATATTTGCGGCTGATCTGTTGCTACCTGCTGACATACGTCTGCATGGTCTTTACGTTTTTCCGCTCGCAATCGCAGGCAGGTATTGCGGGCAGCTGCGGTGGCCCCTTGTAGTCCTGATGGTGACGACTGCACTGCAATGCGTAGCCTTTTCGCTTCAGGCAGTGGCAGCTCCGTCTGCGATATCGGATGTACTCGTCCCGTTTGCAACCTCTGTGCTAACGGTATTCTTGGCCAGGGCATGGAGGATAAGTTACCTGACCGCCGCTAATCAGGCGGCAACTGACCCGCTCACTGACCTGCGAAACCGCCGCGCGTTCATCGCGGAAATTAACGCTGAAATTGCCAGGCAAAAGCGCTACGGTGGAGTCTTCTCACTCGCGATACTCGACCTCGACGATTTCAAAGTGCTCAATGACTTCAAGGGTCATCATGCAGGCGACGAGGCCCTCAAACTCGTCGCCGATACTCTGCGAAGAAATACGCGAAAATCCGATGCGTTGGGCAGAATCGGTGGTGATGAGTTCGCTATTTTGATGCCCAACACGGCTGCGGATTGCACCTCAATGTTGTGCGATCTGTGCGCTGCGATTGCGACTATTACCGCTGCCGCCGATTGCGCTGTGACCGCAAGCATTGGATGCAAGACGTTTTGGTCGCCGCCGGAGAAAGCGGTTGACGCGCTACGGCAGGCTGACAGCGTGATGTACGAGGCGAAATTCGGCCGAAAGCAGACGCGCCGGGCGAAAAAGACCGGCGGTGAAGAAGAGACCGCTCCAGTCGCCAGGGTAGCCGAATAGGTTTCCACGCCACCGCTAGGCGCTGCTCTCGATGCGGGCAGATGGCTGACGAGGTGGTGGCGGTTGCGAGGCCGAGGGCGCGCGGGCGTGGGGCGAAACCACACTCGGCAGCGGCGGTGCGGGAGCGCAAGCCTTAAGATGTTAAAATGCACTTACCGCCGCCGTCTGCTCAGTCGTTTCTCGATGGCGCGCGGCGCTACATCAATGCCGCTTGCATCTTGATCGACGCACGAGCCGCAGTCGATGCGATCGGGCTGGTCGCAAGTCACGGGCTCGAACTCGCTCTGAAGGCGTTTCTACTTCAAGCGGGACGGACGCCTGACGAGCTGCGTAAGCGCTTCGGACACGATCTCGACAAGCTGTGGTCAGAGGCGGTTCGAGGCGGTTTGCCGGTTGAGCGTGATCCACCTTATTGGCTTGCGGTGCTGAGCTTCATGCATGACGGGCCGCGCTACCTGTACAGGTACCCGACCGAAGGGGTCGCGTCCGCGATTCCTGCTGCAGACACACTCGGCGAGACGCTGCGAAATGTCTTCAGTGTCGTGGAAACTGCGGTGCGTGAGACATGAGGGATTCCGGCTGCGCACGCCGCTACCGCCTGCCGCTAATGCTGTGAACGCACCTGCTGGCGGTGCCCCTATACGCCGTGTCCCAAGCATCGAGGTCGCCGTGCAGCTCGGCGAGGTCGTCTGCCGCCTTGGCGACTACGACTGCGGCGGCTTCGTCATCCCGCAGATATGAGAGCCCGCTGCGTCGCGGGCATCTTCATCAGTTCTCGCGCTAACGGTGCTAAAGAGACTTCGGCTGTTGCCTAAAATAGTACCTTTTACCTCAATAACAACAACAACAGGGACATCATGTCCGCCGGTCATGAGGACCGCATTTCTCGTCCAGATCGGCGGCGATCGGCGATTGACGATTACGCGCGATCTACTGCTTCGCTGTGAAGGATATCGATAACGGTGCCACCTCCGGAGTCACGTGCGAGAGTACGTGACTCCGGAATTGCGGCGGGTGCTGGGTTACCGAGCTAAAAGCGCGCGACGATTTCGATGAAGACTCTTGGAGACTTGCTGCCGTCAACGTCGGGGTGAATCAGTGGTTGCGCCAACTCGGCCGAACAGGTCAACATTCCGCTGCTGTAGGCGAGGCCGGCTCCCGCGATCGCAGCGGACTGAGTGAGACTGGCGTATTGGCTCCATACCCGCCCGTAGTCGTAGTAACCGTACAGCGAGACCTTGCCTGAGCCCAGGGGGCGTGCCGCGTCGCGGCGCAGCTCCAGCCTCACGTCAGCTCCGCTGTCGCCGGCGACACCGTTCACCTCGAAGCCACGGCCGAGAACCTCACCGCCGATTTTGAGCTGCTCGCTGTACGGTAACGCATAGCTCGAAGCCTGAGCGAGGGCATCGAGCCGCAGCGACCAGCGCTGGCCGAGGGGAAATAGCCGTGTGAGCTGCAACCGCGTGAGCAGGAAATCCTTGCGGCGCGGGTCGGGCACGAGGTCGGCCGCTTGCAGTTGGCTACCGAGCGCATCGAGTCCCCGGCGGAGGTCGAGGGCCACCGCGTACTGAGCGGCTGCGCCGCTTCCCGATACGGCCTGAAAGCCGAGGTCGGCTACGCGCAGCCGATCGTCACGCAGAACTGCACCGGCCCGATCGGTCAGCTGATTGTCCACGTCGAGTCCTGCGGCAACAGCGACGCTCGATGCGGCGACGGGGAGCGGGGTGGTGACACGCAGCATCGCCAGCGTCCGGGTGTACGAATCGCCCGGATCAAGCGGCGAGGGGAGAGGCGCGGACCAGGAGTGCAATCCGAACAGCGAGACATGCATGCCGCGCGCGTCTACGGGTACCTCGGCGAAACCACCGGCTGCGTGATACTCCGCAAAATCAGTCGCAGCGGTAAACAGCGCTCCCAACTTATCGTCTCTCCCCAGCAGGTCATTGACCAGTGCCTGGCCGTCGACAAATACGGGTCCGATCTCCCGGCTGCCGCGGTTGCTGATCCGCACCAGTGCCTCGGCGCGCTGGTAGGTCGTCGTGATCGTCAGGACGAATCCGTTACGAACGACTTCGTCCTGGGCGGTTGCCGCGTTGACCGACAACCCAGGAAGAACACGCATCTCCTGCAAAGCGTGCTGCACTTGTGCGGGTCGGACGGGGTTGCTGTCCCGGATCTGTGCGCCCAGTGCTGCAAGACGTTGCTGGTAGGGGCCCGCTGGTCCCGAGAGAGTCACGCGCGTGAAGCGCGCTTCGAAGACTTCGATGCGCAGGATTCCTGCGGCCATTGGCCGCTCATCGATCTGGAGCTGGGGGCGTGAGTAGCCGTCGCGCTCGTACAAGCGCGCGAGCGCCGCAACGACGGCGCCGGCGGAGGCCGAGGTGAGTGGCCGCCCGAGCTGCTCCCGATAGATCGCGAACAGCTGTGGCGCGTCATACACGCTGCTGCCATGGATCACCGTGCTGCCCAACAGTGGTTGCGTCGCGGCCTGCGCGGGCAGCACTAAAGCTGCAAGCACGGGGCCGAGTATGACCATCGTTGGAATCGCTGCCCAAGTTGCCCGCCGCGGGCGCATGTTATGTCTGGTCTGCCGCTATATGTTCTGCACGGCGCAATTGTCGTTGTTGGGCTCTGTGTACATTGAGATCGAGCGCACAATTGCAACAGGCGCAACGACCTACCATGTCGCAACCTGACGACTAGGGGATCAGGCGATGTACCGAACAAAGCCACGTGCGACAACTGCATCGCAATGCTGGCGGCATCTGTTGCTGATGCTTCTCGTGAGCACCGCGAGCGCCGGTACCGCGTTCGCGGCACCGCCGGCGGCTGCGCTCGATGTCACGGTTGCATCACTGCAAGGCAATGTGAGCGTAACGGTTCAGGCCCGGCGGCTCGATGTGCACAAGGGCGACGTGGTGGCGCTGCCCGCAACGATTTACACCGGGCCCAGCGGTTCGATCGAGCTGCGGCAGGGAAACACAACACTGTCGATCGCGCCGAACTCGCAGCTGTTGATTCCCGCGCCTGCGGTACCGGGGGAGCCGATCGACCGTGTAGTTCAGACGCACGGTAATGCGTTTTATAACGTAGCCAAGCGTGAGGCTCGAAAGCTCCACGTAGAGAGCGCCTACCTCGTCGCGGTCGTTAAAGGCACGCAGTTCAGCGTGGTGGCGCAGGATGAGAGCGCCACGATTGCGCTGTTCGAGGGCCGACTCGAGGTGCGTGCCACCGACGACAGCGACGTTGTCGATCTCCAGGCCGGTGAGATTGCGATCCGTCATGCCAATGACAGCGCCATTCGCATGCTGCGCATGGACACCGGTGAGCCCATGGCACACCGGGCACCCGCTCGCTCGGCACCCGCTGTGGCAAGCGGTGCAGGACCTGCCCCCGCCGGTCCCTCGAACTCGAGCAGTGCAGGCGGCGCCGGCAATGCTGCCAGCACATCTGCCGAGAGCAGCGCAGGGAGTGCTGGTCGCGGACCTGGTGCTCTAAGCCGCGGGGTCAGCGCGAGTCTCGGCAGCAGCCCAAGCACCGTCGGCGGTGGCGTCGCCGCGATTCCAGGTAACGGGTCGACGGGGGCTGATGCAGGCAGTTCCGCGAATTTTGGCGGCGGATCTGGTGTTAGCGTTGCGGGATCTGCTGGTGTGGCCAACGGGGCCAGCGCGAGTCTCGGAAGCGGCTCAACTGTCAGCGGCGGCGTCGTTGCAAGTCCTGGTAGCGGGTCCAGCGGGGCCGATGGCACCACCACAGTTACTGCTTACAACGTCCAAGCAAATCATGTCGCTTCAGGGGGCACGCCGAATCGCGGTAGCGGAACCGCTGGCAACGGAAATTCGGGCAATGGAGGCGGTGGGTCGAACAATGCCAGCTCGAGCGGCGGCTCGAACGGCAACGGGTCCGCTGGCGCAGGCGCTGGTGGCAACGGAAATTCCGGCAACGGAGGCGGCGGATCCAGCAATGCTGCCTCGGGCGGCAACTCGAACGGTAACGGATCCGCTGGCGCGGGCGCCGGGAGCAACGGAAATTCGGGCAATGGAGGCGGTGGGCCGAACAATGCCAGCTCGAGCGGCGGCTCGAACGGCAACGGGTCCGCTGGCGTGGGCGCCGGTGGCAACGGAAATTCCGGCAACGGAGGCGGCGGATCCAGCAATGCTGCCTCGGGCGGCAACTCGAACGGTAACGGATCCGCTGGCGTGGGAGCCGGGAGCAACGGAAGTTCCGGTAACGGAGGTGGTGGATCCAACAATGCCGGCTCGCGCGGCAACTCGAACGGCAACGGATCCGCTGGCGCGGGCGCCGGGAGCAACGGAAATTCCGGTAACGGAGGTGGTGGATCCAACAATGCCGGCTCGGGCGGCAACTCGAACGGCAACGGATCCGCTGGCGTGGGCGCCGGGAGCAACGGAAATTCCGGTAACGGAGGTGGTGGATCTAACAATGCCGGGTCGGGCGGCAACTCGAACGGTAACGGATCCGCCGGCGCGGGCGCCGGTGGCAACGGAAACTCCGGCAACGGAGGCGGCGGATCTAACAATGCCGGGTCGGGCGGCAACTCGAACGGTAACGGATCCGCTGGCATGGGCGCCGGCGGCAACGGAAATTCCGGCAAGGGATCGACCAGTGTCAGCAGCGGCGTCGCGACAAACCTGGGCGGCGGTTCCGGCAAAACTAACGCGGGTGTCAGCGGGAGTCTCGGTACCGGATCTGCCGGCGCGAGTAACGGTGTCGGCGCAAGTCTCGGCAGCGCCTCGACCGCGAGCACCGGAACCACCTCGGGGATCAACCTGGGCACCGGCGCGCCTGTCGGCAGCGCTGCGAACAGCAATCCAGTCGGCGGTTTACCCGGTAGCGTGACGCGCAATAAGGGCTCGCCGGGCCATCCGTGACCCCGAGCGCGCGCCGCCACATCGTCAGTCTCGCTATCGGGCTGGCGATCTGCGCCCTCGTTGTCGTGGCCCGCGCCGGGGGCTGGCTGCAGCGCCTCGAGAACATCGCGGCCGACGCACGTGCCGGCCTGCTGCAGCATACCGTGCAGTCCGACATCGTGATCGTCGGACTCGACCCGCACAGTCTTAGTGAGCTGAGCAGCTGGCCTTGGCCGAGGAGTTATCACGCGCGCGCACTGCGCAACCTCCTGCTGGCAGCGCCGCGCGAGATATTCATCGACATCGACTTCAGTTCCAGTTCCGATCCGACTGACGACGCTCTGCTCGAGGAGGCGCTCGCCGGCCACGGGTCGGTCCCGGTCATATTGCCCGAGTTCTTCCAGCCGCTGACGAGTGCCGACGAACACGTGCTGGTGACCCGACCGCTCGAGAAGTTCGCCCGCTACGCGACGCTCGCGAGTGTGAATCTGGAGCCAGACGCGGACGGTCTCGTGCGTCGTGCGCCTTTGGCATGGGGCTTCGATGGGCTTTCGCAGCCTTCGGTGGTCGCGGCACTCACGTCGACCCGGCCGCCGCACGACCAGGAATATCTCACACTGACCGACTACACGATCTCACCCGAGTCGTTTACGTTCGTCTCCTATGCGGATGTGCTCGCGGGCCGCGTGTTGGCGCGCGCATTCGCCGGCAAGACCGTGCTGGTGGGCGCCACGGCGATAGAGTTGCACGACCTGGTGTCGGTGCCAGTGCACCGTTCGCTTCCGGGAGTCGTGGTGCAGGCACTTGCGTTACAGACGCTGCGCATGGGCAGTCTGCGCGCAGCGCCGCAGGGACTCTATTTGTCGGCGCTGTTGCTGTGGACATCAGCGCTCGTAGCATTATTCAGCGCGCAGAGCTGGCGTCGCAATCTGGTGGCGCTCGCCGCTGCCGCGCTGCTGCTCGTGCTGCTGCAGCTATGCGCCTACGCGCTTTACCGGGTGGTGATCGAGGTGGTGCCGCCGGCGCTGGCGCTGGCCGCCGCGTTCACGGTGGCAACGTTGCGATCGCTGGACGAACAGACGTTGCGGGCTATCGCCTATTCACTGGGGTTGCGCCGCCGGGACGCCCTGCTCAGGAGCATAGTCGAGTCCTCCACCGACTGCATTCTGTGTATCGACGCGCGCGGCAGAATTCAAACAGCGAATCCGGCCGCTGCGCGGCTGCTGGGCGTCGCGCGTGAGGCGCTGCACGGCACGCACATAGGTTGCTACCTGCCAGCGCTGGCGAGTGGCGCCGTGCCTGATACTGCCGCGGCGCTCGAGTCCCTCTCCGGAACGCTCTGCGAGCGGGAGGCGCGCACGGCCCCGGGTCGGCTCCTTCCCGTCGAGATCTCGTTCGCACGCGCCGGCATCAACGGTGAACCAATGTACACCGCGATCATTCGCGACATCAGTGAACGCAAGGCCCAGCAGCGCGAACTCGAGTTCCGCGCCACGCATGACCCCCTGACCACGCTGCCCAATCGGGCCGCCCTTGACGCCTGCCTCGGGCGTTTGCTGCCGACGGCAAGGGAATCGGCTCCCCTGGCGTTGCTCATGCTCGATCTGTCTCGCTTCAAGGAAGTCAACGACACTCTTGGGCACAGCGTGGGCGATCGCGTTCTCCAGGAGGTTGCACAGCGCTTTGTCACCACGGTGGGCGAGCGCGGCCTCGTCGCGCGCATCGGCGGCGATGAGTTCACGGTCGTGGTTCACGACGGCGCCGATCCTCGCAGCGTGGTGCGGCTGGCGGAAGCACTGGCGGAGAGTCTGCGCGCGTCGATCGATCTGGGCGGCGTTTCGATCGATGTGGGCGTGAATACCGGCATCGCCTTTTACCCGCTGGACGCCCCCGACGCGCAGACGCTGCTCAGGCACGCCGACGTCGCCATGTACCTCGCCAAGCGGCGCGGCTCGGTAAGCGAACGCTATGACGCGGCTCATGACGGGCACAGCGTCCGTAAGCTCGCCATGGTCGGTGAGCTTCGCACCGCCATTGCCTGCGGGGGACTGCAGTTGCACTACCAGCCGCAGGTCAACTTGCGCCTCGGCACCGCAGAGGCGGTGGAAGCCCTGGTGCGCTGGGAACATCCGACACTGGGAAATGTGAGTCCCTCTGAGTTCGTTGCCATCGCCGAGTCGACCGATCTCATCCGCCCGCTCACGGAATTCACGTTCAGCGAAGCGCTGACACAGGCGGCACGTTGGCGCCGCGCGGGTCTGGAGTTGCGGGTCGCGGTGAACCTCTCGGCACGCATGCTGCACGACCCTGAGCTCGCCCACCGGCTGGCGACTCTCATCGCGGCCAGCGGCGTCGACGCGGCATCGCTCGAAGTGGAAATCACCGAAAGCGCCGTCATGCTCGATCCGCCGCGCGCCCTGCGGATCGTTCGCGAAATACGCGATCTCGGAGTGCTGGTCTCGGTTGACGACTACGGCACCGGTTTTTCGGCACTGGGCTATTTGCGCGACCTGCCGGTGTACGGGCTGAAGCTCGACAAGTCCTTCGTCGCTGGCATGCAAACCCGCCAGGGCGACCGGGTGATCGTCGAGTCGACGGTGCGCATGGCGCATGCGCTCGAACTGCAGGTTGTTGCCGAGGGAGTCGAAAGCGATTGGGACGTGCACGTCGTGACCGGCGCCGGGTGCGACTATGCGCAGGGCTTTCACTTCAGCCGACCGTTGCCGGCCGGGGCGTGCGCTCAGTGGATCACGAGCTTCAACCGCGCCGCCACCCGCGCCAGCGTCCAGTATTCCGACACGGGGAAATCGCGACGCCGCAGCGGCAATCGAGCGATGTAGTTAATCGCACGTTGCCTCACTTCCGGCCCGCGACTCGCGCACTTTCGCGCGCACCGTGGCCATCCGCAGCATCCTCAATCAGGTGCATCCGCGACGCTTGCCCGCATTCAACGCCGGGACGCGAAAGAAGTCAGAACAATATAAAATTACCTTGCACTGTTACTTGGAGCTTGCGGCTACGGGGTTGCGCTAATCTGACCCACTCAGCGGTATCGACACATTGCGTCGCTTCCGGACGACAGTTGCATCGTCGTTCGAGCATCACTAGTTTGATGCCGCCGGCGCTCCGTTGAATTGTGAAGTTGTGTCGATAAGTGTATGAATCCATTTAATTTACTTTCATCGTGCGACGGCGTGCCGAGAGTGGAGCTCACCCCAGCGGGTCACCCCGGCGGGCTGTGCGACACAGCACACGTGGCCCCGAGAGGCTAAGGTGTGCGGCTCGTACTCGTAGAGGAGGCTTAAGCACACCGTGCCGTCCGAACGGCTTGAGGTCGAGAATCTGCACCTGTGGCGCGGTGAGCGTCATGTGCTGCGTGGCGTGCACTTCGTGCTGGGGCGTGGCGCCTGCCTCGAGGTGTGCGGTGCCAACGGCTCGGGCAAGACGACGCTTCTGCGGACGCTCTGCGGCCTGATCTATCCCGAGGAGGGCCGGGTGCTGTGGAACGGCGAGAACGTGCGGCGGGATCTGCCCGCGTTCCATGCAACCCTTGCGTACCTCGGGCACGAGCCGCCGCTCAAGTCGGATCTGACCGCGCGCGAGAACCTGCATTACTGGATCGGGATTCGACGGCAGCTGGTCGCCGAGGACCTGACGGCCGCGCTGGCCCGGGTCGGCGCGTTGCCTTTTTGTGAGCGGCAGGTTCGCACGCTCTCGGCCGGTCAGCGGCGCCGCGTGGCGCTCGCTGGCATCGCGCTGCTCGCGGTGCCCTTGTGGCTGCTCGATGAGCCGGCGACCAATCTCGATGCCGAGGGTCGCGACCTGGTGGCGGACCTCATCTGCGAGCAGCTCGCGCGCGGCGGGATGGTGGTGGCGGCTGTGCATCAGGGACTGCCGCCCTCAGTTGGCAACGTGACTCGCCTGGAGCTCGCCGCGTGAGTGGCCTCGAGAGCCCTGCGACGCGCACCCTGGCGCCCGTCCCGACGCCCCTCGTGCGCGGTGCATCGCGCGCGCGTGCGGCGCGCTCCGCCGATGCGATCGAGGCGGCACGCCTCGCGCTGCTGCGGGATCTGCAACTCGCCTTCCGCAAGCGCAGTCAACTCATCCAGCCGCTGGCTTTCTTCGCCATGGTGACGCTGCTGTTCCCGCTCGCGG
>Ga0306924_10002565_pt1 | contig 17171 bp, 7 predicted proteins | sample sta12Can44000111_FD_203756 | JGI IMG/M metagenome (GOLD analysis project Ga0306924, IMG submission 203756) | Lab enrichment of tropical soil microbial communities from Luquillo Experimental Forest, Puerto Rico - statanox.12C.anox.44.000.111 (v2)... | ecosystem: Environmental > Terrestrial > Soil... | reverse complement strand
CTCGCCGCCCCGTCTGGCGGATGGTCATCCAGATCTCCAAGGCACCTACGACTTGGCCACCGTCACGCCTTTCGAGCGGCTGCCGGGCGATCCGCCTTTTCTGACCAAGGAAGTTGCCGACGCTAAGCTGAAAGCGGAACTTGCCCGTCGAGCCGAGGACAACAAGCCCGACAAGGCTGACCGACCCGCGCCTCCTGTCGGCGGCGTCAACACGCAGCCGAAATCCTTCTTCGAAATTCTGGAAAGGGCTGGCGGCGGCGCCGTCGGCGGCTACAACCGCTTCTGGTTGAACCAGGGGACGGTGTACACCGTGGTGGACGGGCAGATTCGAACCTCCCTCGTAGTCGATCCGGCCGACGGCCATGTGCCTCCCTATAACGAGGCTGCACGAAAACGCCTCGCCGCTCTCCGGGCCACGCCGACCTCGGACCAGCGCGAAAACAACGATCCCACCGCGGAGCCGCCCGGCGCTTTCGACAACCCAGAGCAACGGCCGCTCGGCGAGCGCTGCCTGCTCGGATTCGGTTCCACGTCCGGTCCGCCCGCGCTGCCCGACTACTTCTATAACGATTTGCACCAGATCGTCGAGACGTCGGACTCGATCCTGATCCTCACCGAGATGGTGCATGACGCGCGCATCATCCGCATGAACGCCGAGCACCTTCCCAAGAACATCCGGCGCTGGATGGGCGACTCGGTGGGTCATTGGGAAGGCGACACGCTGGTGGTGGACACCACGAATTTCAACGACAAAACGCGGTTTCGTGGGGCAACCGAAGACTTGCATGTGGTTGAGCGCTTTACGCGCGTCGACAACAAGACGCTCCTCTATCGCTTCACGGTAGAAGACCCCAATACTTGGGACAAACCCTGGACCGGCGAATACACCTGGCCGGCGACCGACAAGCCGATTTACGAGTACGCATGCCACGAAGGCAACTATGCGCTGGGCGATATCTTGCGCGGCGCCCGCCTGGCTGAGCGGTCGGCCGAAAACCAAAAATAAGGCCGCCGACAAGCCAACCCCGCAGTTGCTCTGGCCGCCTCGGGCCACCGGTGGTGGTATTGGGCCACCTTTGAGACCCGTTGCTTCAGCGTAACTGACCCCGAATCAAAGAGTTCAAGTTTGGTCTGGGGCGTGCCTTCGTCGCCAGTGGATCGGAGGCGGAAGATGACGGCGCGACTCGGCAAGCTTTTTCGGCAGGCGGTGAGCATCCTTTGCTCGCTGGCGCTGGTTCCGGTCGGAGCGCTCTTGATGGCACAGCAACCCGTGCCCCCCGCGCAAAATGCCCCTCCACCGGCTCAGTCATTGAGTCCAGAGCAGTTGGACACGCTGCTCGCGCCTATCGCGCTCTATCCCGACTCTCTACTCAGCCAAGTCCTGGTGGCTTCGACCTATCCTCTGGAGGTGGTGGAGGCGGCGCAGTGGCTGGCCCAAAACCGAGACCTGCAAGGACAGCAACTGGTGGACGCGGCCCGTCAGCAGAATTGGGATGCCAGTATCCAGGCCCTGGTGGTCTTCCCGGATGTGCTGAATCGATTGAATTCCGACATTCAATGGACGACCGACCTAGGGAATGCTTTTCTCGCGCAACAGGCCGAGGTGATGAACGCCGTGCAGAGGCTGCGGGCGCGAGCCCAGGCGGCGGGCAGACTGGGTTCGAACCCACAACAGACCGTCACCACTGAGACCGAGAACGGCCAAACCGCCATCGCCATCCAGCCGGCTAATCCTGCGGTGGTTTACGTGCCCTACTACAACCCGGAATACATTTGGGGCCCGCCGATCTGGGGTTACTATCCGCCACTCTACTACCCGGCGATTGGCTTCGGGTTCGGGTTCGGTCCCGGCATCTACATCGACGCCTTCTTCGGCGGTCTCGGCTGGGGCGGCTGGGGCTGGGGGCCGAATTGGTTCTCGTTCACCGTTTTTCAGCGCCCTTACTTTTTCAACCACTATGGCTTTGGTCGGTTCTATGGCGGCGGCTACTACGGCGGCGGCTACTACGGCGGCGGATTCCGCGGCGGAAACTGGGTCCACGATCCCGGGCACCGGTTAGGCGTCCCCTATCCCAATGGCGCTGTGGCCAGCCGTTTCGCTTCGTCCGGATTCGGCGGCGGGCGGGGGAGCCGCAGTTCGTTCGGATCGGTTGGCTCCCGGCCCGGAGTTTCGCCCGGGCCACGTGCCTTTGCACCCGGTGGAGCAAACCGGCCCCTGACGAACAATACGCCAGCTTCGGGTTGGCGGCGCTTCGGGCAGCCGGGAGCGCCCACTCCGGTTGCGGGCCAGTTTCGCGGGTCTAACGCCCAGCCCAACTCCCAGCCCAACTTTGGCGCCAGAAGTTCGGGCGGTGGCAACAACTACCGCGCCACTCCCTCTCCCAGCTACAGCTACGGCGGAAACCGCAGCACGCCCAGTTACCGGTCGAGTCCCTTTTCCGGTGGTAGCGCTCCCTATCGAGCGAGTCCGGCACCGAGCTACGCCAGAGGAAACGGCAGCGTTCCAAGCTATCGCTCCAGCCCGTCGTTCGCAGGCGGGGGCGTCCGGGGTGGTTTCGGCGGCGGCGGACCCCGCTCTTTTGGCGGCGGAGGAGGTGGCGGTTTCGGCGGTGGTGGCGGACCGCGCTCTTTTGGCGGCGGTGGCGGCGGCGGCGGTTTCCGTTCCGGTGGAGGCGGGGGCGGGGGCCACAGCGGTGGTGGCGGTTCCCACGGGGGCGGTGGCTCTCACGGGGGAGGCCGCCGCTGAAAGGGGCGTACCCCTCGCTAGCGCGCGGTACCCGAGCCGCGCGCGTTCCCCAGAGATCTACTTTCGTTCGAAGCTCACCTCGATCTGAATCGGGGATTCAATCGGCTGGCCATCGAGGGTGGCTGGCTGATACCGCGATTTGAGGACGGCATCCCGAGCAGCGGCGCCCAGAGCCGGGTACCCACTCACCACTCTCACGTTGCTCACTGCGCCTTGTTTGTCCACGGTCGCCGACAAAGTCACGACACCATACAATCCCCGCTGCTTCGCAATAGCCGGAAGGATGGGGAGGGGGCGGCTGAGCAACTTGGCTGGGACGTACTTGCCCCCCGAAGACGCTTTCGGACCAGTCCCAGCGCCGGGATCGTTCTTGGGTGATTCGGGCGGTGGAACGACGCGAGGCGGCTCTCCGACGGCGACGGGCAGCGCCGGCGCCTGGCGCACGGAGGTAGGATCCGCATTGGGCGGGGGAAGTAACAACGCCGCCGAATCTTCCGGTGGGTTGGTGTTCAAGGGCGGCGGGACAAAACTCCGGCGCGGTTGGGGTGGAACCGGCTTCGTGGCTGGCTTTTCTTCAACGGGCGCGGCATCCAAAGGTTCAGGCCGCACCGTGTAAGCCCCAGGGGGAACCGACGCCGGGGATTGGACCGGGGCGTCTGGCTCGGGAGCGCTCCTGAGAGCTGAAGGCGCGGCTTGGGTGACGGAAACGGGCTTGGCCGCAGGCGAACCGCTGTGCGAAAGCCGCCATACCGCGGCACTGGCCGAGACCAGAACCAACAACGCTGCGGCCGCGCTCGCCGCCCAGCGCGGACTGCCCACATTCGATATCCGCGAGGACGACCCGCTAGGCGCGGCAGGCGGTTGCTCACGCCCAGGCCGCCTCCACTCCTCATCGTAGCGTTGCGCGGTCGCGGGAGGTCGGTCGCTCGAAGGCCTTTGAACCTTATGCTTGCTGGGGATTCGCTGGCCGCCCGGGATGGACCACAGATCCCGTTCCAGAATCGGATCGGCTGGGAAAAGGGACAATAAGCTGCGGAGCAGATCGGATGCCTGCTGAAATTCCTGCTTCTGAATCAGTTTGAGGGCCTTCTCGCGGCCTCGCTGGTATAGAAGGTCTTCTTCGGTAGCAGCAGTTGCCTCGCGGACCTTCTCGAGCAGCGCCTCGACATCCGGCCGATTCGGCGCGGCCAAACGGATGAGGATCTCTTCGGCCTGCTGGAACTGGCGTCGTCCGAATAAAACCTGAGCCGTCCGCCATTCGTCTCGGAATTTTCGCTTCGCCTCCAACTCCTGTTCGAGCGCTCGTCGGGAGGCTTCCGGCAAAGACTCGGCGCCTTCGAGAAGAATCTGCTCGGCCTGCTCGATTTCATCGTCAGCCAGTGACTGGCGGACTTCCGCCGCGACTCGCTCACTCTCGGCCCGCCGCAAGCCGTCGCGGACCTGCGGTAAGAGGGCCTCGATTTCGGATTCGCCGGGGAACTCTGCCTGGGCTGCCTCCAGAAGCGAGAGCGCTTGTGGCCAAGCTTCGGCGGCCACCTTCTGTCCAATCGCGTCGAGGCGCCGCTGCAATTTCCGGCGGCGTTCCTGTTCCCGCAAGCGGGTACGCAACCGCTCGGCGGCCTCCAGGGCATCTTTCGACGATGGATCGATCTGCAAAGCTTCTTCCAACACCGCCAGGGCGACCGACCATTGTTGGGATTGTTCGAGATCGCGGGCGCGGCCTAATGCATCTTGAACCAGGCGCGATTTCTCCCAGCCCGGCAGCAATTCTTCGATCGCTGCCAACCTGGAGGCCACGCTCGGGTCGTTTGGAAACTCCGCGGCCTTCGCACGGAGGAGTTGGGCCGCCAGGTCGAGACGCTGACTGTCAGCCAGCCATTGAGCCTCATCGAGGGCGGTGCGGACCGCAGTAGCGACTCGGGCGTCGCGTTCCATCTGCTCTCGCGCCTCGAGGAGGAGCGTCGAAAGCGGCTCATCTTCAGGGAATTCGGCGGTCAATTGCTCGAGCAGGGGCACGGCGTCGGCGATGCGCCCTTGGGCGACTAGAGATCCGACCGATTGCCTCTGCGCCTCGAGACGGGCTTGTCGCTCCGCCTTGGCTTTTTGCGTCTCGACGTGCTCCAGCCACTGGCGGATCTCCTCGGAGTCCGGGCATTGGTCGCGCAAGTCGGTGAGTATGGTAAGGGCATCGTCAAACGCCTCTTCGAGCAACAGGGACTTGGCGCGGGCCAAGTCCTCCTCGATGGCGGTGTCCTTTTCCTGTCGCCGGAGGGCGGCGTCGATGGTTTCGAGCCACTTTCGGGCCGGGGCGTTTTGAGGATCCGACGCGACGGCCTCCGAAGCCTTGTCGTGGGCTTCGGCCAGGCGCTGCTGATCGAACAACTGCTCGGCTTGGGCGATAAGCGCGCTCGATCTCTCGCTTTGCGCCAGCCGCGCGCGTGTCTGTTCGAGCCGGCTCTTCACCTCAGAGCTCGCTTGGTCCAGGCGCGCTGCCGCCTCAAGAAGCTCCACGCTCCGGCCGAGGCGGCTCGCGGCGACTTCCAGGTCCGCATCGCGCAACAGTGCCTCCACTCGGACTTCGATCGCCCGGCGATCGATTCTGCCGCGAAGCTCGGTGCGTAACCGGTAGGCGTTTGGATTGTCCGGGTCTAGTTCCAAGATCTCACGCACCAGGCTTTGGGCCGAGTCCAGGTCTTGGGCTTCCATCAGGCGAGCCACATCCGCGAGCAAACCCGCAGTATAACTGCGCTTCAAATCGCGGAGAATCGGATCGGCGTCATACTGGATGTCGTCCCAGGTTTGGTATCTCAGTTCCCGGTCCGTCTCAAGGGCGCGATACACGAGCCGCTCGAGTGCTTCCGGACACTCCGGCAGCCGTTCCCGGATCGAGGGCCGCTGGTTCCGCGAGGAGCCCGTCTCGTTCGGGACCCCACGTTCGGTAGAAAAAGGGCGACTCCCCATCAAAAATTCGTAATACACCACTCCGAACGCGAAAATGTCACAGAGCGAGTCGGGCGGGAATTGTCCGGCTAACTGCTCGGGCGCGCGATAGAAGGCCTCTTCATCCTGTCCGTCACCAGCCAGGCGCACCACGCCGAAGTCCTGTATTTTCGCGACTCGCTCTGCCAGGACCACTCCCGAAGGCCGGAGACCGACATAACCCAGACCAGCAGCGTAGGCAGCCTGGAGGCCCTCGGCAATCTGCCACATCGCGAGCACCTTCTGGAATAACGTGAGGGGCTTTCGGGAATCAATCGCGAGCCTCAGAGTCTCGTCTCCCAGGTATTGGAACGTAGCGAATGGCAGACCGACATGTTCGCCGAGCTCGTAGACGGCGACCAGGCTGCCTGTGCCGGCATTGGCGACGCCGGAAACGTCCCGGCGAAACCGCTCGGCCATTTTGGTGTCGGCCACGTCGGTCAATATTTTCAGGGTGACGGGCCGCCCCATGGCAGGGTCGAAAGCCTGGAACGCCTTGATCCGGGTGCCGTGGCCGATCTCGGCGGTCATCTCATACTTCCCGATCCGAGGCAGGGCGGGATTCGAGTTCCCCGCCACACGTACTAGCGCCGTGCCGGCCGGCCTGGAGGAACGGGGTGTTTTGCGGTTTGCCATTACGGACCCATCCGGGATTATTTGCGTTGAGCCTGCCGAGAAGCCCTCATGGCATTATCGTCCATTTGCTGGGCTGTCAGGGCACGGGGCCCGCGCAGGTCCGCCCGGTACATCCATCAACGAGCGGTGGAACCGGGGAAGACTGCACCCGGCCTGACTGCTTGTCCGTTTTGGAAAACCCTTCCTCGGGGGAAGTTAAGAGAATATATAGCAGTCCCTCGAGTCGCTGCGTCATGAAAAAACCAGCCGCAACAGATTTTTTCCACAGGTTTATCTGCGTTTAGAATGAGATAGATCAAGGGCCTACCTAGTGCAAAACCTGTGGATAAAACGTAGACAAGGGATTATGTCAGAGTGGCATAGGGCACACCAGCGGGAAATCCCCGATTCGGGATCCGGGCCGGAGCACCGTCCCAGACGGTAAGGAAACGCACGGATTAGGAATCGCCGAATTTCGCCAAGAGTGCGCGGGTGCGGCCCTCGGAATGATGGGTGGCGGTTTCGATGGCGCTGATGAGCATCGAGCGCAAACCGTGCTTTTCGAGTTCGTGGATCGCGGAAATCGTCACACCGCCGGGGGTGATCACCTGGTCGCGGAGGATGGCCGGATGCAGCATGGTTTCGCGCACGAGTTTGGCCGCGCCGAGCACTGTCTGCTCAGCCAGGCGCGTAGAGACCTCGCGCGACAACCCCATCTTCAGACCGCCGGCGATCAAAGCCTCGATCACCATGTAAACATACGCCGGGCCGCTGCCCGAGAGCGCGGTCACGGCATGCATCAGCTCCTCTTCGACAAACACCACCACTCCCACGGCGCGGAAGATGCTCTCGATCAGCGCTCGCTGCTCGGCGGTGCAATGCGTGTTCGCCGAAACCGCCGTGGCGCCCTCCTCGACCACCACGGGGATATTCGGCATGGCGCGGAAGACCGGCATGCTCCGATCGGTCAGCTTCTCGATCAGAGAGATGGGTACGGCTGCCGCCAGCGAGAGCAAGATCTGCGACCCCCGCAAGGTCTCGCGGATCTCCTCAAGCACCTTCGGGAGCGTGCCCGGCTTGACGGCGAGCACGACGATGTCGGCCCGGGCCACGGCTTGGGGATTGCCGCCGGCCGTGACGGGGATGTCATATTTGGCGGCTAGTTCCTCGGCCCGTTCCGGAGTGCGAACGGTGGCAATCAAATGATCGCGATCGGCGACGCCGACCTTGAGAATCCCGCCGACGAGCGCCGAGCCCATGTTGCCGGCGCCGATCACCGCAATCCGCTTCATACGTCCGCGGTCACGGCCGGTTGCTGCAGTGCCACGTTCACTTTAGACGTCACCGCACCCTCTGATGCCGACGAGACCAGCGCGCAGTACTTGGCGAAGACGCCGCTCGTGTAGCGAGGGGCCGGGGGTTTCCAGGCGGCCAGGCGCCGCTTCAACTCGGCCGATGCGACGTCGAGGTTGATTACCCCGGCGTTGGCGTCGATGGTGATCGAGTCGCCCTCTCTAACGGCGGCAATCGGCCCGCCGTCATAGGCTTCGGGCGTCACGTGGGCAACCATGAACCCGTGCGTCGCGCCGCTGAAGCGGCCGTCCGTTACCAGGGCCACGCTATCAGAGAGGCCGGCGCCCACAATGGCGCCGGTTACTTGCAGCATCTCGCGCATCCCCGGCCCGCCGCGCGGTCCTTCATAGCGGATCACGACCACATCGCCGGCTTTCACCGTGCCATCCTTCACGCCTTGCTGGGCCTCTTCTTCCCGCTCGAAGACGCGCGCCGGGCCGTGGTGCACGGTTCGGTCGTGTCCGGCCAATTTGATGACACAACCGTCGGGGGCCAGGCTGCCGCGCAGGATCGCCATCCCGCCGCGCGGTTTGAGGGCCTGCTTCAAGGGACGGACTACCTGCTGGCCTGGTGTCTCGCGGGCATCAGCCGCCTCCTGGGCGAAGGTGCGACCCGTCACGGTGAGCGCCGCGCCATCCGCGAACTTGCCTTCGACCAGGCGCTTGGCAATCACGCCGATTCCGCCGGCCTTGTCCACATCCACCGCCATGAAACGCCCGCCCGGCTTGAGGTCCACCAGAATCGGTGTCCGGGCGCAGACGGCATTGAAATCGTCGATGGTGAGCGACAGTTCGGCTTCCCGCGCCATGGCGAGCAGATGCAGTACGGCGTTGGTCGAGCCGCCGGTCGCGGCCACTCCGGCGATGGCGTTCTCGAAGGCATGGCGGGTGCAGATTTCTCTGGCGCGCCGCTCGCTGCGAACGGCATCCAGAATGATCTGGCCGCAGCGATAGGCCACGGCCTCCTTGCGCTTGTCGACTTGGGGCACAGCGGCGGTGCCCATCGGCGACAACCCGATCAGCTCCATCACCGTGGCCATGGTGTTCGCGGTGTACTGGCCGCCGCAGGCGCCTGCGCCAGGACAGGCGTGATTTTCAATTTCCAATAGCTCCTCGTCGGTGATGCGGCCGGCATCGTGCGCACCCATGGCCTCGAATACCTCCATGATGGAGATATCGCGGTCTTGGTAGCGGCCCGGCAGGATGGTTCCGCCGTAGAGCAGGACGCCCGGAATATTGAGACGCAGCAACGCCATGGCGGCGCCCGGGATCGTTTTGTCGCAGGCGACCAGGGCTATAATGCCGTCGAACATGTGCCCCCGCACCATGAGTTCGATGGAATCGGCGATCACCTCGCGGCTGACCAGGGACGCCTTCATGCCCTCGGTGCCCATGGTGACGCCGTCGCTGATGGCGATGGTGTTGAATTCCATCGGCGTGCCGCCCGCCGCCCGGATGCCTTCCTTCACCTTAACGGCCAATTCGCGCAAGTTGTAGTTACACGGCATCGTCTCGATCCAGGTGTTGGCTACGCCGATGATCGGCTTTTTCAAGTCTTCATCGGTAAACCCGATGGCCTTCAGCATCGCTCGGGCTCCAGCCCGGTCGCTCCCCTGGGTGATGGTATGGCTTTGGAGTTTCATAAGGAAGCAACCAGTGTATCGCGGCGGACTCGGAGAACGGGGTCTTGAGCGTACTCTCGGCTCGCCGCTCCGGGCCGTGCCTCGCGAGACCCCTGGTCTAAAGGTGCCCCCCCAGCCGCTCACCGTCGGCTCCACCATCGCTACTCGGCTGGATTTGTTCACTAACCGCGCTCGCACAGGATCTTCGTTGGGTCGTTGCGGATCTGGTCGAATTCCCGCCCGTCGCATCAAGCGGTCACTCGCTTTCTGGGTGCCAGAAAGGATCAATCCGCCGCCTGTAGAACATCACGACCGAAAGTGGGCTCCCAACTGTAGGCCTCGCAGAAAAGGGCCCGACGCCGGGATCGGCTCCGGACGACAGATCGTCCCCACCACCAGCGGAATCTCCATCGCTATGAATTGTTAGAATCGGGCATGCGACGCTGGCGCTGGTGCGCATGGCTCGTGCTCGCGATGGGACCGGAGGCGTCATTGGCTCTCTCCGAAGCCGCGGGCTATGTGGATCCCGCCGTCTGCGCAAGCTGCCACCCCAGCGTTTGGGAAAATTATCGCCGCACCGGCATGGGACGTTCTTTTTACCGGCCCACGCCCCAGAATCAGATCGAAGACTACAGCAACCGGAATACGTACTACCACCAGCCCTCGGACACGTATTTTCAGATGATCCGGCGCGGCGACCGATACTTTCAGCTTCGTTACCAAGTAGGCTTCGATGGAAAGCGGACCAACGAATTGGAGAAAGAGGTGGATTACGTAGTCGGCTCCGGTAACCACTCGCGGACCTACCTGCACCGAACTAGCCGGAATACGCTTATTGAGCTGCCTCTGGCCTGGTATGCGGAGCGCGGCGGCTACTGGGCGATGAACCCCGGCTACGACCGCCCTGACCATCAGGGCTTTCGGCGGGTCATCGGCTACGATTGCCTGTTTTGCCACAACGCATACCCGGAAATTCCGAGCGGCGAGCGGGGAGTCGATCCGGTTTTTTCCAGACTGCCCGAGGCAATTGATTGCCAGCGATGCCATGGCCCCGGCGAGAGACACGTGCGGGAGGCGCGCAGCCCGCAAGCCGAGCGGCGAGCCATTCGGGCTGCGATCGTGAACCCTGCGCATCTGACTCCTGAACGGCGGATGGAGGTCTGCTTACAGTGCCACCTTGAAACCACAAGCCTTCCGTTGCCGAACTCGATCGTGCGATTCGAGCGACCGCCGTTCTCGTATCGTCCCGGCGAGCCGCTGGGAGAATTTGCGCTGCATTTCGACAAGGCACGCGGCGACGACCGCTTCGAGATCGCCGGCGCGGCCTACCGGCTGCGGCAGTCGCAGTGCTTCGAGAAGAGCAAGGGCGCGCTGCTTTGCACTACCTGCCACGATCCGCACACAGCGGGTACGGCGACTGCGCAGCGCTACACGGAGGTATGCCGGCAATGCCATGGCGCTGCTTTGGACCGGCTCGTGGCGGGAGGCAAGCATACCGCGTCCATCGACTGCACCGACTGCCACATGCCGAAGCGGCGGACCGAGGACGTAGTGCACGTGGTGATGACCGATCACTACATTCAACGGCGCCTTCCGACGCTCGACTTGCTGGCGCCGCTGGCAGAGCAATCGGCAGATGCCAGTCCGTATCGCGGCCCGGTGGTCTTGTACTATCCGCAAGCGTTGCCGAAGTTCGAGGACGAGCTGTATCTGGCGGTGGCTCAGGTGCGACAGGGCAGCAACCTGGCGGAGGGCATTCCGCGACTCGCGGCGGCCCTGGAGAAATACCAGCCGCAGCAGGCAGACTACTACCTGGCATTGGCGAACGCGCTGCGGGACCGCGCCGAATGGAACCGAGCGGCGCCACTCTATGAGGACGCGCTCCGGCGCGAGCCCAGGAATTTGGCGGCGCTCGAGAACCTGGCGGTGTGCTTGATGTCGTTGGGGCAGAGGGCCCGGGCGGTCGACGTGCTGAAGCGCGCTTTCGACCAGGCGCCGGAGGACGCCGCCAGCTGGCAACTGTTGGGCACGACGTACTTCGAACAGGGCAGAACCACGGAAGCGATCGCGGCGTTTCAGAACGCGCTGCAGCGGGATCCCGAACTGCCGGAAGCTCACAACAGCTTAGGCGCGATTTGGGTCCGGACACGAGACTGGCAGAGGGCCGAACCGGCGTTGCGGGAGGCCCTGCGGCTCGAGCCCAGGTACCCGGAGGCGTACGCCAATCTCGCGAACCTGCTGGCGTCAACGAATCGATTTGACGAAGCGCGCTACCATTTCGAGGCAGCCCTCCGGTTCAAGACCAGCAATGCGCCGGTGCGTTACGACTACGCGGTGGCGCTCGCACGGGAGCAGCATCTAGAGGAAGCCGGCCAACAACTCGAACAGGCGCTGGGCGCGGATGCGAACTTCGCAGAAGCCCACGAACTGCTGGGCACAGTGCTGGCGGCGCGCGGCCAGTTCCCGCGCGCCATCGAACAGTATCGGGAAGCGCTGCGGCTGCGGCCCGAATTCGCGCGCGCCCAACTACACCTCGGTGAGGCGCTGGCGGATTCCGGGGACACAGCGGCCGCGCTGCCGTATTTGCAGAAGGCGGCGGCATCCGATCCGGTTACGCGGGATGAAGCGCGCGCGCGGCTGGATCAGTTGCAGAGCGGCCGCCGCTAAGAACTCAGAACCGGACCAGCAAGGCCACGCGCAGCAGCCGCGGGTTGGTAATGGTGACTACAGTTCCACCGAGGCCGCACGTCGGGCCCGCCGCGCTGGTGCAGGCGGACTTCGGAAGGTACGGAGCCGCGTCGCCGGCGAGGCTGGTCGCTTCGTTAACCGCTGCGTTGTTATTCAGGACGTTAAACGCCTGGACTTCGGGTTCGATGGTCAGCCGCTCTTTGAACGTAAACCGTTTCTTGATGCCTATGTCCAGTTGATTCAGCCGCGGCGAGAGCACTTGACCCGGCGCCACCAGGTTGATGGACTCGGGACCCTCCCCAAAGTTCTTCCCGGGGGGGACAGTAATGTTGGGGAAGACTGGCGCGCCAGGTGTGCAACCAACGCAATTGGCCGGATATTTCGAGGTCGAGTTGAGCGTCCAGGTACGCGCGAGATAACCGTTGTTGACCGTCTGGCCGCCAATTGACGCAAAGCTCCCCTGATAGCGGTTGCTGTAGAAGGAGATGCTGCCGATAAAACCCCAACGGATGGGAACCGCGGCCGACGCTTTGAATTCGTTCTGCCAGGGTAGATTCGGGACCGCGCCGAAGTTTTGGTACAGGTCGCCGAAGTCGTCGCAGAACCGCAGCGTGTTCGGGTCGTTCAGCCGGTTGCCGCTAATGCTCGTGGCGCTTCCGCCGGCGCCAGTGGCGGTCATGGCGCAAGAGCGGTCAAGGTCCCGGTCGATGGTCCAGCCGAACAGCATGAAGGTGTTTCTCGGGAGGCGGGCTACGACCGAGGTTTCAAACCCGGTGTAGACGTTCTTGACTAGGCTTTGCGGCGCGTTACTCTGAAACGCGGCTTGAACGGTGGGCGTCGCCGACAAGTAATAGAACGGGATTTGTGTGCCATCAAGCGGATTGGTAATGGTGGTCGTTTGCCACGCCGAGAAAGGCGTCGCGAGATTCGTGATCTGAGTCTGCTGGTACTGCGACCGCCGGTACCAATTGAAATTCAGTGTGACCCCGTTGGCCAACTGCTGTTGGATCCCGGCGTTGTACTGGAAGTTGTAGCTGCGGTGCCAATTGGGGTCGAGGCTAACGCCATTGAACGCGGGCACAGCGCCGAATGCCGGATTGGAGCTAGGCGCCAGCGTGCCGGCGCCCACGCCCGGAAGGGCGCCCGCCCCGGCGAAGCCACCCGTGGGAAAACAACCGGGGTTTGGTGCCGGCAGACCGGCAAAGGTGACGGGAGTGCACTGCGGCAGATTCGCGCCGGCGGCTGTCCAGGACAGCATCATGCTTTGACCGGCCATCGGATTGAAGTTGTTGGTGAACCCCGTGCTGTACTGGTCGTTAAACTTGCCGAATCCAGCCTTCAACGCGGTCTTGTGGCTCCCGAACACGTCATAGACCAACCCGATTCGGGGCGTCCAGTTCTTCCAACAGCCCATTCCCTTGACGGTATCGCAGGTGGTTTCGGGGACCGTGCGCGCCCCGACGAAGCGGCCGGCCGGGGCGGCTTCGGTTTCAATCTCACCCGACAGGTATTCGAACCGCACGCCGGCGGTGAGCGCGAAGCGCCCGAAGTGCCAGGTATCCATGGCGTACAGCCCGAGGTCCGCGTTCAAGTGCGGCCACTGAAAATAGGGCGTGTTCAGAGCAACGAAGTTCGTGGGTTGGCCCTTGGTGAAGACCATGTACCCATCGCCATTCTCCGTGATGCTCACATGATACGGACCGTAGCTATACTGCGAGCCGAAACGGAACTGATGAGACCCGGTTACATAGGTGGAGTTGGCGGTGAAGAAGGTGCGGCGAGTCTGGAAGTACTGATTGCTCCGACCGGCAAAGTAACGATGCAGCGTGCCTTGATCGCGGGCGGTGGTCAGGGCGTACCATTGCTGTGTGAAGGGCACCTGGTTGATACCCGTCTGGTAGATGTCCACGTAGTTGAGCTGGCTGATGGTGAATCCGACTTCGGTAATCAGCTTCGGTGTGAGAGTGCCGGTCCATTTGCCCTGCGCGATGTAGTAGGGATCGTTGTGCCGGAACGTCGAAGCTACTGAAGGGTCCGCCGGAACGTACCCTTCCTGACCGCCATCGAGGATCTCCACGGGTTTGGTCTTCCAGTAGCGCATCCAGAACGCGCTGAATTTGTTCTTCGGGTTCAACTGGTAGGTGAGACGTCCCGAACCGCTGGTGATGAAGCCCTGCTGGATTCCAGGCCGCCCGTCGGGATACTGGGTGGCTCCAGCCTGTGTAAAAGTCACTTGCCGGCGACCGGTAATCAGGAACCACAGCTTGTCACGCTGGATGGGGCCGCCGAAGGAGCCGTCGAAATCTTCGATTTTGACGGTTTTGACCTGTGCGCCCAGGCCGCGAAGACCCGTTTGCGTGTCCAGGTTATTTCCCTGCCAGAAATTGCTGCCTCCGCTTCCGCCGCCGAAGAAATCCCCATGGAACTGGTTTCCACCCTCCTTGGGAACAATATTCGTAAACATACCGCCGCCGGACGCTTCCAAGGTGTTGTTGCTGTTTTGATAGGTGGTTTCCGCGACCGTCTCGTTATCGACATACTGCTGGATCGCGCCATCGAGGTACGTGGTGTTGATGAGCATGCCATCGTACATGTACACGTCTTGGGTCGGCGAGTTGCCGTGCAGCGAAATGTAGTTCTGCTCGATCTGCTGCGAGCCGCCGATGTCGGGCAGGTTCAAGTGCGCGCCCGGCACGTAGGAGGCGATGGATTGCATGTAGCGTCCAGTGGGAAGACTGTCCATGTCGGAGCGCGTCAAAGTTTCGGGATGCGCGGTGTTCTCCACGTCGACGGTGGCAACACGAGCCTCGACATTCACCGTCTCGCCCACCGTGCCGACTTTCAGTTCAGCGTCGACCGGCACCGCCACATTCGCGGGCACCACGATGGTTTGCTTGACCGATGCGAAGCCGGCCAAGCTAACGGTCACTACGTACGTGCCGGGCCGCAGGTCCACGATCGCGTATCGGCCCTCAGCGTTGGTTGTGACACTACGGGTGCGCTCGATGAGCACATCGCTCGAAGCCTCGACGGTCGCGTTGGCGATCACCGCGCCGGAGGGGTCTTTGACCACCCCGGAAATGGTGCTCTGCGCCGCAGCAACGGAAGCCAGCAGGCCGAGCAGCAGAAAACCGAACAAGGCACGTGCAACGAACGCGGCGCGGTTCGTCGCGGAAATGAGGCGTATCCCCCGAGTAATCATGTATTTCACCCCTCCCGCAGGTAAACCCGGGTGGCAGCGAGCGTCCACCCAAACCTGTCGATCGGTAGGATTTTATGGCGCGCCTGTGCCGTTGTCAAGGTCTTTGCCGCGGCGAACTTGTTAAGATTGTCCCGCCTGGCTTAGAAGCTGATTTGCGGCAGCACCTGGAACGCGCGCGGCCCGCCCGAGCCAAACGTTTGAATGATGCGCATAGTAGCCTGGCCAAATGTCGGCGTGCCCAGCAGGAAAATGTACCCGGCCAATTGCAGGTTGGCGATGTTGAACGCGTTGAACGCTTCGCCGGCGACCGTGAGTCTGGCGCGCTCTTTGTATGTGAACTTCTTGCTCAGACCGAAGTCGGTGTCGAAGAACGGGTCACCGAACCGATAGTGCGACGGCCGCGTTAGAGCTCGGTCGTACGTGGAGTTGTACTGGCTTACTAGATGCTGGAGATCCGACTTCCCGCTGGACTGGCCAAAGCAATTGAAGTCTCCGCCTCCCGCGACCGCCAATTGGATCGGGACCAGCGTACTCGATCCAAATTGATTGGCTGTATCCGTGAGCGGGAGGAAAAGCACTGGCTCCACCACCACCGTATTTTGATTTTGAAGAGGGTAGCGAATTGGAAGTGGTTCGATAAGCACTTGTCCACCTCGAGCAGCATGGCTTCATAAATCGAGCGGCCCCGGGGGAACCCAGAAGGTCATCGATCCGTTCGAACACCGGTCGGCAGGATTGAAATCGGGAGGACGGCGCATTTCGGAATGACAGGACCCGAGGGGCGGTTGAAGCGATTCAGATCCAGCTCACCGAGATCGACGTTTTCAAATTGCCTCCGCGCCCAATCGACCTTAAGAACCAAGTCATGCCCCAGGTCGTGCTGCACGCCGAGCGAAGTCTGATGGCTACGCATGATTTTGAAGTTGTGGCGGCACTTTCGGCGGAGCTTTTGGCCACATCGAGTGCCGACACAAGATCTCGATAACTACTTCGCCACGTACGGACCCAACCTGGCCATCACGATCTGCACCTCAACAGCACCGTTCAATTGCCTAAGGGTTTCGAATCGAGCATCGACCAAGCCGCGATTTTGCGGACTCCGGTCTCGTCGCGCTACCCCCCGTCTGACGCGTGCGAGTAGACGCGCGCTGTCAAGCCCTTCCGTGGCGAGCGAACGGACCTGTCGATCGGTAGAATTCTATGCCTGGACCAAAGCTAACGACAGGCCCTCGCGCCTTTTCGGAGGTCTCGAGTGGTTATAGCTAGGATCGGATTGCGGAAAGGGACATAATAGTTGTTTCGTTTTTAATTGGGACGCGCCCGGTTTCGATGAATCTCAACCGCACCTTTTCGCCGGCTGTCGACGCGCCGGGTCCGGCTCTGCGATCGACGCCGGAGCGCGTGCTGGACACGGCCGCGGCGCTGTTTTGGGAGAAGGGCTACGCGGCTACGACCACGCGCGAGATTGCCGCCGCCGTGGGTATCCAGCAGGCGTCGCTGTACTACCACGTGGCGAGCAAGGAAGGGCTGCTGTATCAGCTGTGTGTGTCGTCGATGGAGCAGCTGCTGGCCGATGTAGAGCGGGCGGTGGCTCAACCGGGCGACTCGCTCGACCGGCTGCGGATGCTGATCGGGGCGCATCTGACGACGCTGTTGAAGCATCAGGTGCGCCATGTGACCATGCTGACCGAGTTGCGGGCATTGTCGAAGCGGCATCACGCCGAAGTGCTGGCGCGGCGGAAGCGGTACGCCAACCGCGTGCGAGGGGTGATTCAGGAGGCGCAGGTGGCGGGAAAGATCCGCAAGGACATACCGTCGAAGTACCTGTACCTGGCGCTTTTGAACATGCTGAACTGGGCGGTGGTGTGGTTCCGGCGGGATCAAGGGCTAGGGGCGGAAGAGTTGGCGGAGCTGTTCTGGCCGATCTACCGGGACGGGGCGTTGGCGGCCGGGGCGGGGGTGGCGGT
>Ga0306924_10002564_pt1 | contig 17173 bp, 13 predicted proteins | sample sta12Can44000111_FD_203756 | JGI IMG/M metagenome (GOLD analysis project Ga0306924, IMG submission 203756) | Lab enrichment of tropical soil microbial communities from Luquillo Experimental Forest, Puerto Rico - statanox.12C.anox.44.000.111 (v2)... | ecosystem: Environmental > Terrestrial >... | reverse complement strand
CGGTCTGGATCCATCCCGCCGACGCCGCCCGCCTCGGGGTCGCGAAGACCGGCGACCTGGTGCGGGTAGAGACCGAGATCGGCTACTTCGTCGCCAAGGCATGGATCACCGAAGGCATCCGGCCCGGCGTGGTGGCATGCAGCCACCACATGGGACGCTGGCGGCTGGCGAACGGCCCGCGCGGCGCAGGCGGCATGATGGCCACGGTAGACCTGCGTAACGGGGAGGAAGGCTGGCGGATGCAGCGGCGCGCCTCGGTGGCGCCCTATGAGTCCGCTGACCCCGACACCCAGCGGATCTGGTGGAGCGACACCGGAGTCCACCAGAACCTGACCTTCTCCGTGCATCCCGATCCCATCTCCGGGATGCACTGCTGGCACCAGGCGGTCCGGGTGCGCCCAGCCCAGCCCGGCGACGTCCAAGGCGACATCAGCGTGGACACCGGCAAGGCCCGTGAGGTCTACCGCCAGTGGCTGAAGCTGACCCGCCCGGCAGGCAGCGGCTCCCCGGAAGGGCTGCGCCGGCCCTTCTGGCTGATGCGTCCCCTCAAGCCCGCCCGCGACCTCTTCCGGGTGCGGCAGGAGTGAGCCCGACGGACGCGCCCGGCTCAATGGCGCCGCGGTATGAGCTGCTCAGGGCGCTCGCCGCTGTGGCTGACAGCCCGGCCGGAGCTGCCAGCGCCTGCCCCGCCCTAGGCCTGGCCGACCCGGGCACGGCGGCGCACACCGATGCCTTCGTGCTGAACTGCCCGCCCTACGCGGCGGTTTACCTCGGAGAGGCCGGCGGGCTGGGCGGCGAGGGCGCCGACCGGGTGGCCGGATTCTGGCGGGCCATCGGGCTCACCCCGCCGGCCGAGCCCGATCATCTCGCCGCGCTGCTCAGCCTGTACGCGAGCCTGGGTGAGTCCGCTCAGCAGGCCAGCCGCCCGGCCATCGCGGCTGCGCTGACCCGGACCCGGCGCGCCCTCTTCCATGAGCACCTGTGGCCTTGGCTGCCCGCCTACCTGGACGCCGTCGCAGACCTGGGGATCCCGGCCCTGACGGCCTGGGCAGGGCTCACGATGCGAGCGGTGCAGGCTGAACGCATGGCACTGGCCGAACGGAGAGCGGGCCAGGCCGCGAGCCCGCTGCCGCTGGCGCTGCGGTCCGCCCCGCCGCCGGCTGCTGCCGGGAGCGAACTCAGCGACCTGCTGGCCACGCTCACCACACCCGTCCGCAGCGGCTTCATCCTCACCCGGCGCCAGCTGGCCGCCGGCGCGGGGGCGGCCGGGGTCGGCTACCGCATCGGCGAGCGCCGCTTCACCCTGCGCGCGATGCTGGACCAGGCACCCGCGGACACCCTCCGCTGGCTGGCGGGGGAGGCGCACCGCTGGCAGCGGCGGCATGCCGCGCGGGCACCGGACGATCCCGCGCACCGCTGGTGGGCGGAACGGGCCCGGCGCACCGCCGGCCTGCTGACCGCCGCTGCGGCCTTGACCGAGAGCATCCCGCCGCCTGCCAGTAGCTAGCGGTAGCGGTTGTCCAGGAGCGCCGTCGCGGTAGCCATCAGATATTCCAGCAGCCGCACCAGCACCTGCTTGCTGGAGCCGCGGTCCCGGGCGTCGCACAACTGAACCGGGACGTGTGCGCCGATGTCGAGGGCCTGGCGCACCTCGTCTTCCTCGTAGACGTCGGCGCCGTCGAAGCAGTTCACCGCGACGATGAATGGGATGTCGCGGGACTCGAAGAAGTCGACCGCCCCGAAACAATCGCCCAGCCGTCGGGTGTCGGCGAGCACGACCGCGCCCAGCGCCCCCACCGACAGTTCCTTCCACATGAACCAGAACCGGTCCTGCCCGGGAGTGCCGAACAAGTACAGCACCACCTCGGGGTTGATGGTGATCCGGCCGAAGTCCAGCGCCACCGTGGTCGTGGTCTTCCCGGCCACCCCGGTGAGGTCGTCCACGGCTGCCCCGATTTCGGACAGCCGCTCCTCGGTCCGCAGCGGCCTGATCTCGCTGACCGCGCCGACCAGGGTCGTCTTGCCAGCCCCGAACCCGCCCGCGATCAGCAGCTTCACTGCCTGCGCGCCAGCAAGATCCGCGGCCCGGGCCGCGTCAGAGTTTGCGAACACCGTCGAGCACCGCCTGTAGCAGTTTGATGTCGGGCACGCCCGCAGCCGCTGCGGGCCGCGGCGGCCGGTGGATGAGATATCCGGCGTTGATCAGGTCGCAGACGAGCACCTTGACCGCCGCCAGCAGCAGGTTCAGGTGGGCGGCGATCTCGGCGACCGACAGCGCCCGGTGCTGGCACAGGCGCAGTATTTCCCGGTATTCCCGGTCCAGGCCCGTGATGTCCGCCTCGGCGCGGGCGGCCATGACCAGGGTGAGGATGTCCAGGCTGTGCAGGTCCTTGCCGGCACGTCCCCGGGTCATCGCGAATGGACGGACGAGCGGCCCGGGATCCTCGCCGTCGAAGGACCATCCGTCCGTCATGGCGAGCGGGGGGCCGGCGATTCCGCGGGTAGCACGCGCGGGCTGGCCGACAAGTTGCCGCCGACCTGCCGCACGATCACGTTCATCTCGTAGGCCACCATGCCGAGATCGGCGTGTGCCGAGGCGAGCAGCGCCAGGCAGGCGCCCGCGCCGGCCTCGGTCACCACCAGGTACCCGTACTCCAGCTCCACGACCGTCTGCTGCACGGCGCCCTTGCCGAACTGGCTGCCAACGCCGCGCGACAGGCTCTGGAACGCCGAGGCCATCGCCGCCAGGTGCTCGGCGTCCTCCCGGCCCAGCGTCGCCGAACGGCCCAGCGGCAGCCCGTCCCCGGACAGCACGATGGCCTGCTCGGCCCCCGCCAGCCGCCTGACCAGATCATCAAGCAGCCAGTTCAGCCGGTCTGTCCTGGCCCTGACCGTCACATCATCGTTCATTGCCTGGCCATTCGCTTTCATCTGTTGTCCCCTCCCGAGGAGTCGCGTCCCAGGCGCGTTCCCCGCTGAAATGCCGATATGGAACTGCGGGCCTCCTCGGGGCTCCGCGGCCGCCGGGGCGCAGTACTGTGCGGAGCGTCCGTTTCCAGCTGCAGCCCCGGCGCGAGGCTCGCCAGCCGGTCACGGCGAGGCAGCGGCGCACGACTTCGCCTCGGCGTGCCCGGCGGCGTGCCTGGAGCCGTCTCGTGGGGCGCCGGCGAGGCAGCGGAGGGCTGCAAGTCCGACCAGGGCGGGGACGATAGAACATGATCCGCGGGCCACTCCTGCCCCGGCTGTCCCCGCAGCTCCGCATCTGCCCTGCCGCGCGGGCGCGGCACCGGGGCTAGTCCAGCCTCGGCCGGGACCTCCTCCGGTTGCTCGTGCCGTCCGGAGCGGCCTATCGCGGACGCGTCGCCGTCGGCGGTGTCGTCGGCTTCGACGACAGCGGAGGGAATCAGCACGATCGCCTTGATGCCGCCGTAGGCCGACTCCAGCAGGCTGACAGAGATACCGTGCCGCTGGGCCAGCTGGCCCACCACGAACAGGCCCAGGTGCCGCTGCCCGGACAGCGCCATCGCCTGGAAGTCCGGCGGATTCGCCAGCGTCTCATTCAGCTGTTCCCGCTCCGCGAACTCGATGCCCAGGCCCTGGTCCTCCACCTCGACGACCACGCCCTTGCCCACCAGGTTGCCGCGCACCGTCACCGCCGCGTCGGGCGGCGAGAACGCCGTCGCGTTGTCCACCAGCTCGGCCAGCAGATGGATGAGGTCGCCCACCACGGCGCCCTGCACCCGCACGCCGGGCAGCCGGACCGTGTTCACCCGCGCGAAGTGCTCGGTCTCCGACACCGCGCTGCGCACCACGTCCTCAAGAGCCGCCGGGCGGCGCCACCTGCGGCCCGGCTGGCCGCCGCCCAGGATCAACAGGTTCTCGGCATTGCGCCGCGCCCGGGTGGCCAGATGGTCCAGCTGGAACAGCCGCTCCAGGTGCTCGGGGTCGCTTTGCTTGGCCTCCGCGACGTCGAGCAACTCCAGCTGCCGGTGCACCACCAGCTGGCTGCGGTGCGCGATGTCCAGGAACACCTTGTTGATGCCGCCCCGGGTCCTGGCCTCGGCGACGGCTGCCGCGACCGCGGTCCGCTGCGCGGTGTTGAACGCCTCGGCGACCTGCCCGATCTCGTCACTGCCATAGCCGGACAGCGCCACCTCCGACCCCACGTCGATTGGCTCACCCTCGCCGATGCGCCGCACCATCGACGGCAGCTTCTCATCGGCCAGCTCCAGGGTCCTGGCCCGCAGCCGCCGCAGCCGGCGCACCAGCCCGTTCGCCAGCACCATCGCGGCGACAAACGCGGCGACGGCCAGCACCAGCACCAGCGAACCCAGCAGAACTGACCTGGACAACGTCGCGTTCGCCGCGGCCGTGGCGGAACTCTCAGCCTGGCGGAAACTATCCCCCCACAGCCCGAGCAGGCCGCCGGACACGGTGTTCTCAGCGGTCAGCCAGTCGGCGACGGGCACTGCGAGCTCGCCGCGCTGGGCCAGGTCGTCTTCACCGGACGTGGCAAGCTGCCACGCGCCCCCCGCCACGAGCCGGTCATACGCCGCTGTCTCGGACCTGGTCAGCCGCGAGGTCAGTGCCTGGAGCTCGTTACGGTAGGCACCCGTCAGCTGCGCCACGACCAGCCGGTCGGGCTGGCTCAGCACCCCGCGCGCCTTGAACCCTGCTCCCAGCCCCATCGCGCGGGAGTGCGCGTCCAGAACCGGCAACCAGTCCAGCATGGTGATCCCGTCCACGGCGGCCGCGGAGTCGGGGGCCGAAAGCGCGAATCCCAGGAAGGCCGACGTGACGACGTCGGCAAGCCGGGTATAGAAGGCATCGACCTCGGTGGCGCTCAGCCGGCGCGCTTGCACACCCTGCCGGACCACCGGCAGCTGAGCGAGCAGCTCATGGAACGTCGCGTTGGCGCTGGCTGCGGCGCCCGGGTTGAGGCTTTGCACCGTATTGCCTATTCGGGCGGCATTGGCGAGCACCGCGTTCGTCGCGTCCCACTGCGCCTGCAGGCCAGCCAGCGCCTGGCGATCACCCCCCAGGGCTCTCAGGCTGATCGTTCGTTCTTGCGCCACGGTGGACTCGAGCTGGACGATGGGACCGACGTTTTGCTGCATGTAGCCGGAAAAGCCGCGTGCCGACAGACCTTCAGAGATCAGGTAGCCGGCGACCGAGGCGCCCGTGATGAGCAAGGCCAAGCTCGGGATCAGCACAATCAAGAGCACCCTGGTCCGGATGCTCGGGGTCCAGCTCCTGCGCCGCGCCGGTCGCCGCCGTCCTGGGCTCGCTTTCGACCGCTGGGCCCGCCTGGGGCTCGCCCCAGGCTCCCGCCCATCACTGCCTGCCGCCATCGCCTCCCCCTTCCGAACCGGCCGTCCGCCCGCAGCCTGCCTTTGACATTCGCTGTCTGGCCGGACTGAGCTGACCGGTCGTGTCTCGTGTGTCGTCCGTGACGTGACATGGCGGGCACCGAGGTTCCGGCCGTTGTGAAGTCCCCGGCACCTTGTTCGGCGATGATCATGATCACGTTTATCTCTGGCCGCGTGTTCCGCACGGGTTATCAGATCACGTCAGAACATGCGAATATGCGCATACATTAACGATGGTCGGGCGGGCGCGCAAGGGCAAACCAGGATCCGGTCGGCGGGCGCTCGCGGCGACGGCCCGCCGGATGTCCGGCGGGCCGTCGTGTTGCGATGCTGTTCAGTTGTTGTCCGGAGACTCGTCAGCTTGCGTCCGGGCTCACGAGGGGGGCACCGGGCACCTGCGATGGGGCGTAGATCTTCGAGTCACCCGGGTAGGGCACCTTCCACCCGTGGGCCTGGTACCACGTGTACCGGTTCATCTGCTCCGGGCTGGCGTAGTCGGGGAACGCGCCATTGCCGGTGGTGTGCTGTTGGGCGACCCAGGCCTGCCAGGCAGCGGCGGTGGCCCGCTCGTTCGCGGGCACCGCGGTCTGCGCGGCCTCCGCCCTGTTCAGCGCCGCCGCCGCGGCGCCGGTGCGGCCCAGGGTGTCCAGACCGCAGGCCGGCGGGGTGGTGATGGCCTCGGTGAGCGGGATCTGGTTCGGCACCGCGTTGAAGGGCGCGTAGTCGGGCCTGGGGGTGAAGGCGTCGTACATCGGCGTGGCAGCAGCGACCTTCTCGTTCAGCGGCTGGGCGCCGAGGATCTGCTCGATCGTCCGGACCGCCGAGATCTGCGAGTAGTAGGTGTCGATCACCTTGCCGTGCTGGGCCCAGGGGCTGATGACCTGGACCGGGGCGCGGTGGCCGTCGACGTGGTCGGCGCCGTCCTGGCTGTCGTCCTCGAGGACGAAGATGGCGGAGTCCTTCCAGTACTTGCTATGCGAGATCGTGTCGACGATCTGGCCCGTGGCGAGATCGTTGTCGGCCACCCCGGCCTCCGGGTCCGTCGGCCCACCGGTGTGGTCGCTGGAGAGCCAGATCATGTTGAAGTCGGCGGGACCGTTCTGCTGGAAACCCTGCTTCCAGATTTCGTAGCGGTAGATGTCCGGGATCGAGAGGTCGAACGGCGGCGACAGCGGGTCGGCGATCGCGTTCAGCGACGGGATCACCGAGCCGTAGTTGCCCTTCAGGCCGGCGGCGGTCAGCTGGGCCGGGTCACCACCGTTCATGACGCTCTTGGTCGCGCAGTAGTACTGCTGCCACGTACCGGGAGGCTTGCCCTCCATGTACTCGAACTCGCCGTAGTTCCTGGCCGTCGCGCCGGAGGACTCGACAGCGCTCCACAGGAAGCCCGAGCGCTGGTGGCCCAGCACGTCCTCCTCGGTGTCATAGCTGCGCTGGTACTCACCCGCGGACGACTCGGTGTACTCGGGGTTGTCGCCCTGCATCAGCCAGTTGTGGCCCTCGGCAGAGTTGGTGCCCACGTCGTACACGTTGTCGTAGAGACCGAACTGCTTGGCCAGCGCGTGCTGATTCGGCGTGGCCTTCTCGCCGAACTGCGTGAGCGTCGGGTCGCCGTTGCCCTTACCAATGTCGCCGAACACCTGGTCGTAGGTCCGGTTCTCCTTCACGATCAAGAAGACGTGCTTGATCGTGGACGGGTCACCGATGCGCACCGGAACCGGCACCGGCTTGGCATGCCCGTCGTGGGCGAACTTGACCGATCCGGGGGTCCAGCCGTTCTGCGCGAAGACCGTCACGGTGTAGCGCGCGATGTCCCGGTCGCTCGGAAGGGTGAAGCGCGTCAGGGATGCGGTGGTGCTGTGCGTGTCGTGGCCGGTCACGGGGACGGTTCCCTGTCCCTTGTAGGTCGTGATGCCGGGGCCGCGCGCGTCGATGCCGCGGGTGTTGGTGACGACGATCTGGTCGCCGGCGGTCGCCACGTCCGCCGGGTAGTAGTCCGTCGGCAGCAGGCCGAGGTAGCTCACCGGCTCCTTCGGCCCGCGGTTGTACTGGTAGACCGCGACGGCGTTCGCCCTCCCCAACGTGACCAGCAGGTGGCCGTCCTTGGTCATGGCGATGCCGTCGGGCTCATACCCCACCGAGGACTCCGGCCACGGCCTGGTCTCGATCGTCTGCACGACCTGGTCCTTCGTCGTGTCGATGACCGAGACGGTGTCACTGTTCGTGTTGGCGACGAACAACGCGTTGCCGCTGACATACATCGCGGTCGGGTGCAGGCCGACAGCGATCGATCCGACCGCCGCGGACGGGTTCGCGGTGTCGATGACGCTGACGGTCCCGGTCGTCGACGTGCCCAGGTACCCGTTGGCGGGCACCTGGGTGCCGTACGAGCCCATGGTCGTGTCACCGGGCTGGGCTAGGCGGCCACCCTCGTCGCTCACGTACAGCTTGCCGCCCACGAGGGCGAGCGCACGAGGGGCGATGCCGACGTTCCACGTCTGCTCGATCGCACCGGTGCTGGGGTTGAGCGCCACGACGGTGTTCTGCCCGTTGATCGCGGCGTAGAGAGTGGACCCGTCGGGCGAGTACGTGGTCTGGCCCACCAGCGCGGAGTGGCCGTTTACCGCCGGGATCGGGAAGCGGGCCGGTGTACCAAGGGTGCCGTCGGGGTTGACCGGGAACCGGCTCAGGGCGTTTTGCTCCGGAAGCCAGAGGAACTTGCCGTCCGGCGAGTACGTCGGGCCTACCTGTCCGACAGTGCCATCGGACAGGTTCTGGTTGACCCCGGATGCGGTGCCGACCGTCCAGATGAGCTTGTAGCTCGACAGGTCGAAGATCTGCAGGACCACCGACTTGTCGGCGCTGGTCGCTGCGAGGAATCGGCCGTCCGGGCTGACCGTCGAGCCCATGAACTTGCCGATCTGGGTGAGCAGGCGGTCACCGATCGGCTTGATGATCTGGTCGTCGGAGACCTGGATCCCGTTGGGGTACTGCGTGCCGACCTGGTTGTCGCCGAAGCCCACCGTCGAGCCGTAGGCGGCCATTCCCCCGCCGACGATGAGCACGGCTGCCGCGCCGGCCACGACGATGTGGAGTCGGCGGCCGGCCCGATCCGAGAGCCCAAGACGGACTCTCGAGACTTTTCGACGTTCTCGCGTTACTTGCATACCTATCCCTTCGAGGCGGGGCCTAGCAGATCGACAAGGCCGTCGAACTGCCATAGGGGGTTGGGTGCGTCCCCGTACGGGGCGCGCAGCACGAAGTAGCCGTTCACTTGATTCGGCCCGTCGCCGTCGGCGACGTATCGGCCGTTCGGGCTGACGTCAAGCTGGTAGACGGCCTGTCCGGTCGCGTTGCTGACGCCGGGGAGATGCCAGTAGACGGAGCAGCGCCAGTCGTTTCCCGGCCCGTCCTGGGCGACCAGGCCCTGTCCCTTGGCGCAGGACGCCGTGGTCCGCAGCTGCGCCGCGGTGACACTCAGGTGGTACACCTCCTGGCTCTGCACCACGTACAGGTGCCCGAACGACGTGGCGAGCGACCGCTGCAACTTGCCGGCGTCGATCCCGGAGCCCGTGGCCCCGGTCGCCGCGGCCACCACCCCCGCCGAAAGCACCCACACCGCGAGCAGCGGCAGGATTCCCAGGGTGATCGCGCGCCGCACCGAGCCATCGTTCGCCGGGCTGGTGAAATCGCGCCGCATGAAGATCACGTACGCAAGCGCGGTCGCGGTGGCGGCCCACGCCAGGCTGACGGCGATGCCCGCGATTAGCGAGCCGAGCTGCGGCGGGCTGGTGAACAGGCCATTCCAGGAGAGGAACGCGAAGCTGGGCAGTGCCACCCGGACAGCGGCCGGCATCGGCAGCACCTGGGACGCCAGCTGCATCCCCAGCCCTGCGAAGGCGGCCAGCAGCAACCCGATCGGGGACCGCCCGAAGATGACGGCAGCGAGCAGCCCGATCGAAGCGAAGGCCAGCATCGGGGCGAGCACGCAGAGCCAGGCGATCAGGAGCATCCCGGCGGCGGCGGCGGCCGGCGACAGCGGGTGGCCGTCGAGACCGGTCAGCGGCCGGCTTCCCACCACCAGGCCGCCGACAATGCCGGAAACCGCCAGCCCCGGCACGCACATCAGGAGCACGGTGAGGCTCGCCAGCGCCTTGGCGAGGAAGATCCGCCGCGGCGAGCGCACCGCCACGAGCAGGTGGCTCCAGGTGCCGAGCCGGTCCTCGGCGGAGAACACGTCGCCGGCGATGACCGGGGTAAGCAACGGGAAGAACCAGCTGCCAGCGAAGGACAGCACCACAAGCGCTCCGGCCCAGCCCGTGGCGTGCATCTGGCGGCCGAACAGGGTGTCGGCCGGAAGCGAGTTCTGCCCGCTCACGACGATGACGGCGACCGCCGGCCCGATCCAGCACAAACCGATCAGGATGCGCACCCACCACTGCGCCAGCAGCTTGACCAGCTCGAAGCGGTACCCGCGCCACACCGACACGGAGGGAGGCGCCAGCCCTTCGCCGGAGGCGGTCGTCGCGGTCACGGTCATCGGCTGGACTCCCGCTCCTGCTGATCGGTGAGGGCGAGGAACGCGGACTCAAGCGGCGAGGTCACGGGCGCCAGTTCGCGCACCGCGATGTCCGCGCGGACGAGTCGCGGCACCAGTTCGTCGAGATCGGACACCAGCGCGCGCACCACGATCACCTCGGGGTCCGGCCGGGGCCCGGCGTCGTCGACCACGCTGATTCCGTCCGTCTCGGCGGCCACCCGGCGCGCGGCGCCGGTGTCGGAGGTCCGCAGCCGGTAGTCGAGCTCACGGTTCTCGCCGGCGAGCTTATTCAGCGGGCCGGAGAAGACGACCCGTCCGGTCGCGAGGATGGTGACCTCGGAGCACATCGCCGCGAGGTCGTCCATCCGGTGGCTGGACAAGATGATGGTGGCCCCGTCCGCCGCGAGGCGGACGAGGGTGTTGTGCACGTGCCTCTTGCCGGCCGGGTCGAGGCCGTTGGCGGGCTCGTCGAGCACGAGCAGGCGCGGCTTGGTGATCAGCGCGGCAGCGAGCCCGAGCCGCTGGCGCATGCCGAGAGAAAAGCCGCGCACCCTGTCGTCGGCGACATCGGTGAGCCCGACCTGCTGGAGGACCTCGTCGACCCCCGCCGTGCGCGCACCGGGACCGCGGAGAGCGGCCAGCGCGGCAAGATTTCCCCGGGCGGTCAGTGCGGGGTACAGACCAGGGCCGTCGACAAAGCCCGCGACACCATCGGGCGCCGCGAGGGCCCGCCCGACCGGCACGCCCAAGACCTCAAGGGTGCCGCTGTCCGCGGCGGCAAGGCCAAGCAGGATGCCGAGCAGTGTCGTCTTACCCGCGCCGTTCGGGCCGACGATCCCGTGAATCTGCCCGGCCTCGGCATCCAGGTCCACGCCGTCGAGCGCGACGACGTCACCGAAGCATTTTGTGAGCCCCTGAGCCCGCACCGTGCGGGATTTACTCAAGATGTCGTCAGTAAGCACACAGAAACGCTCATGGATGCAACTTACGTGTGCGTTGATGGTGATTTAAGACTGAGCAAACGGAACATGTGAATTGGCGGCATGTCCCGCAGCAGCGCCCCCCAGTAACCCTGAGCGCGCCGCTATGCATTCCATAGAAGATGAATCCGAATATCTACGTTCCACAGCATGGATGGTAAGGTGGCCGTGTGCCCCCGGGAAGCAGGCCTCGCGCTGCCAGCGCGGCGCCTGGGTTGCGCCGCCTGTTCAGCGAGCTGGTCCGGCTTGAGACCGAGCTGTGGGACGCAGTCGAGAGAAGGATGCGTGCGGACCACGACCTGCCGCTGCCCAATTTCGAGTTCATGGAGGTCATCTCCCGGACCCCGAACTGCCGAGTGCAGGACATCGCGGCGGAGATAAGCATCACCATCGGCGGCACCAGCAAGATCGTCGACCGCATCGAGGCGGCGGGGCACTGCACGCGCCGCGCCAACCCCGATGATCGGCGCTCCTCGATTATCGAGCTCACGCCGGCCGGCAAACGGCTGCTGGCCAAGGCCGCGGTGACGTTCGAGGATGAGCTTCGCAAGCGGCTAGGTCCGGCGCTGTCGGACAGCTCATCGGCCCAGTTCACCAAGACTCTCACCAGGCTCCGGGCCGCGGTGCGGGCCGCGGACATGAACCAGAAGACTGCCTAGCGTCGCGTAATCCATTCCACGGAAGCTAGTGGCGTGGAGGGAGACGCGCACGTTCCGTTCGGGATCAAATTCGATTTTCCAGAACGGACGGTGAGTGACTGACATGGTAGATGAGAAACCGCCGCCGGTACGCCAGGCCGGTCAACCGCGAGATCATCCAGATATATTCTATCTAACATAGTTCCATGGAATGTTATAAGCTGTCAGCAACCTCATAGCGTCCACCGTTCCTGCTCAGATAAGGAGCGCTAGGCATGACCACCATCGGGATCATCGGCAGTGGGCACGTCGGCAGCAATCTGGCCAAGGCGGCGATCGCCCACGGCTATGACGTCGTGCTCAGCAACACCCAGGGACCGGATTCGCTGGCCGGCCTGGCCAAGGAGCTCGGGCCGCACGCCAGTGCGGCCACCCCAGCGAAGGCGGCCGGCGCGTGCGACTTCGCGATCGTCGCGATCCCGCTCACGACGATCGGCCAGGTGCCCGTCGCGCCGCTCGCGGGCAAGGTCGTCATCTCCACGATCAACTACTTCCCCCAGCGGTACGGCCACGTTCCCGAGATCGACGACGGGACGACCACGGCGCCTGGGCTGCTGCAGGCGCACCTGCCGGAAAGCCGGGTCGTGCGGGCTTTCAGCATGATCAACGCCGCGGAAATGTCCGGCGACGGCCATCCGCCGGGAGACCCGCGCCGCCGGGCGCTCGCGATCGCCGGAGACGACCCGGCGGCCAAGCGGCTGGTAGCCGGCCTTTATGACGAGTTCGGCTTCGATGCGGTCGACATCGGCGGCCTTGACGAGAGCTGGCGAGTGGAGGCGGGCCAGCCCGCGTTCGTCACCCGGCAGAACGTCGCGGAGCTGACGGCGAACGTCGCGAACGCCAAGCGCGCCGGCTAGAGGGGTGCGCGAGGGGACGACGCGTCTTCGGGTCCGCTGCCTGCTGCCGCCGCGTGGCGGGCGGTTGCTTCCGCCCGGAGCAGGGCGTCTATCTGCCCGCCGACCGAGCACGAGTAGGGGAGCGGCACGCACCCGGCAGGCACCGGGTACGCGGTACCGTGCTCCTGGCGCGGCTGCTTGATAACCACGGGGAGTTCCGGGCGGTGGCGCCGGATGGCCGCCGCGACGCCCAGTCCCGGGTCGAGGCCGTGCAGTACCACGTCGGCTCCGGCTGCCAGCATGCACTGCTGCCCGCGCAGAAGCGGGCAGTCGCCGGGCCCGCGGCAGAAGGCGACGTCGAACCCCGCGTCCTGGAACAGGGAGAAGTCCGAGATCGCCAGGGCTGGCCGGCTGTCCTCGACCAGCAGGTGGGGACGTCGCCCGGCCAGGCCAGGCGATGACCACGTTCTCGTGTGCACCCGCTGTTTCATCTTCGCACCCCCATTGCATGTCGTCCCGCGCCTTTTCGCCTATGTAAGCCCCCAGATCCGCATGGCGGACAGAGCCGTTGGTCCTGACCTTTCAGTCGAGATCGTGGCCGGTCAGTTCGCCGCGACGGCTGATGCCGAGCTTGCGGTATGCATGCGCGAGATGAGTCTCCACGGTGTTGACCGAAAGGCGCAGCTCGTTGCTTATCTGCCGGTTGGTCCGCCCGGCCCGGGCCAGCCTGGCCACCGCCTTCTCCTGCGGGCTGAGCTCGCCGGGCGGGACGCGCCAGGTACGGCCGCCAGCCCGGCGGAGCTCGATGAGAGCTTGCTGCGCGTGCCAGCCGGCGCCGCAGCCCCGCGCCCGCGCCAGCGCGTCGGACAGGACCTGCCGGGCGTGATCCCGCTGGCCACGGCGGGCCAGGACCGCTCCGTAGGCGGTGAGCGTCCGACACCGCGCCAGCGGCATCGGCACGTCGTGCATGAGGTCCAGGGACAGGACCAAAGCGGCGTCGGCGGTCCCCAGGTCTCCGGCGTGCACGGCGAGCGCCGCACGCCCAGCGGCGGCCGCGGCGGCCGGCCACCGGCTGGGGAGTGGGCAGCCTGCGAGCCAGTCGACCACGCGCGCGGCGTCGCCGCGGCGGTCGGCCGCGAGGTAGGCGGCGATCGCATCAGGCGCGTAGGGGATGTGCGACGGGTCGGCCACGCCCCACTCGCCGATCTGCTGTCGCAGCGCGTCGAACCCTGAACACGCACCCTCGAGCTGGCCCTGGCGGTAGGCCAGCGTGGCACGGAGCCGGAGTTGATAGCCCACGGCCAGATACCATTCCGGGCCCACAGCCGCGTCCTGGCAGGCTGCCGCTTCGGCCAGCCGCCCCATCTCGAGCAGGGCCAGGCCCTTTGCCGCCCGCGCGAGCGGCAATCCGACCGGCAGCAGCTCTCCCAGATCGCAGGCACGGCCGGCCTCCTCGGCCGCCTCGCTCAGCCGGCCGACCCGCCGGAGCATATCCGACCGGGATAGCGCGGCGTGGAAGAGCAGAAACGGTTCGGCGCGGTCCTCGGCGATCTGCAGCGCGCCGGTAAGCAGGCGGTCAGCGAGCTGGAAGCGCTCCGCCCACACCGCGACATCGGCGGGAACCGCAGCCGGATCCAGGCCCCAGTACGCCTCGGCAGCCGTCCCCACGGTGGCCGGGCCGCTTGCCGCTTCTTCCGCGGCGCTCAGCCCGCCGGGGTCGCCGGACAGCCACGCGCACAGCGCCCATGCCGCCTCGGCGCAGGCTCGCTCGTGCGGACCGGCATCGGCAGCGAGCCGTCGCGCCCGGACGGCCACAGGGAGGGCGGCCCGCGGGCCGAGCCGTGCCCAGCTTTGCAGGGTGTGGTCAAGCAGGGCCTTCAGCGCCATCTCAGGGTGGTCACCGCCGCATTCAGTGGCGACGGCGTCGAATAGACCGCCGGCCTGCTGGACTGCGCCCTGGTGGAAAGCGGCCTGGCCGAGCAGGAGCTGTGCGGACTGCCGGGTGAGCGTCGGCAGGCCGGGACGGATCAGGACACGATCAAGCAGGGTCGTCGCGGCCGGGGCGGCGCCGCTGGCCAGCAGCGCCTTCGCCAGGTCGACCTGCAGAGCCACGGGGGCGCGCTCGCCGGCCAGCCCGACTGCGGCGTCGAGGTACCGGCGGGCGGCCTGGACCGCTCCGTCGCGCAGCGCGACCCGGCCAGCGTTGGTCAGCGTCTCGATGGCCTGGGCGTCACCGAACAGGCCAGCCGCGAGGGCGTGCTCGGCCGCCTCGGAGACGGGCACGCCGACGGTCAGCAAGGTTCGCATTGCCCGCTCATGGAGGTAAGTCCGCACCGGTGACGCGAGGTCGTCGTAGATGGCCTGACGTATCAGGCCATGCCGGAACCGGGCCCATCCGGCCTCATCGCCGTAGAGCAGATAGGCGCGGAACAAGGCCTCGACGGCCCCTGACGCCTGATCAGCCGGCACGTCGGCGATCGTGGCGGCGACCCACGGCCGGAACCGGGTGCCCAGGACGCTGGCCGCGCGCAGGTATCGTTGCGCGACCGGGCCTGCGGCAGAAAACCTGGCCAGCAGCAGCCGCCTGATCGCCTCTGCCCCCGGCCCCTCAGCGCTGCCGGATCCTGTGCCGGACACCCTGGCCGGGGCCAGCTCCAGCAGGAGCGGATTGCCGTCACATTCCGACACGATACGATCGGCCGCTTCGTCGCCGATGTCGCCGAAGTGATTCCGGAGAACCGCCTGGGCCGCGCTATCGGTCAGCGGAGCCAGTCGCTGGATGTCCGCTAGGCCGATCGCGGCGAGCTGCTCAGCGGCGCGGAGCGCGGTATCGGGCCATGGCCGCGCCGTAGCCACGATGGCCAGCGGCAGCGAGGCGGCTCTGCGGCAAAGCAACCGCAGGACCGTCAGCGAGTCCGGATCGGACCAGTGCACGTCGTCGAGGGCCAGCAGCAGCGGCTGGTCGGCAGCCGCTTCCCGGATCCGGCGCAAGGCGACGTAGAACCGGCTAGCCGCGGACACCTCCGTCGTCTCTGCCCCGGGAACGGCCAGCTCGTCCTCACCCAGCACCTGGCCGATCAGCCCGTATGGCAAGGCCGCCTCGACGGCATCACCCCCGCCCACCCGGACATCGAACCGGCCCTGAGCCTCGGTCACCGCCACCTGCAGCACGCTGGTCTTGCCGAGCCCAGCCGGCGCCACCACGAACAGCGTGCCGCCCCGGCCGACCAACGCGGCGTCCAGCAGCCGCCGAATCGCCTCGACGACCGCCTCACGCTCATACAGCCGGGCAGCCACCGGTCTCATTCTCACTCGGCCAGACCGTTATCGGCAGACACGGCAACGATTACGTTCCCGGTAGCACCGGGCAAAGGTCACCGGCAGCCGTGACGAGAAACCGGTGCCACGGCCGGACCGGCCGGCAGGTTCACCGGCCGCCCGTGATGACCCCGGGGCCATCGCATTGGCAGGCTGGAGAACATGATGAACACGAAGACATTTGTCCTGGTCCACGGTTCTTGGCAGGGTGCCTGGAGCTGGGACGGCGTGCGCGACCGCTTGCGCGCCCGCGGCTACCGCGTCATCACCCCTACCCTGCCCGGGCGCGGCGACATCGGCGAAGACCGGTCCTGGATCGGCCACGACGACAACGTGGCAGCCGTGCTCGCCGCCCTCGATGCCAACGGCGCCGGCCCGGTGGTGCTCGCGGGGCACAGCCTCGGCGGCGTGACCATCAGCCAGGTCGCAGACCAGCGCCCGGACCGGATAACCCGGCTGGTCTACTGCGACGCATTCGTTCCTGAAGACGGGGAGTCCGTCGCTGACGTTCTGCCCGAGCAGTTCCGCGGCGCCATCCTCGAGCTTGCCGCTACCCGGACAGACCGGGCGATCCCGATGCCATGGGAGGTCTGGCGGGCGAACTTCGTGCAGACCGCTAGCGAGCAACTGGCCAGGGAAAGCCACCAGCGGCTTGTCCCCGACCCCTACCGGCCGGTGTTCGAGCCGGTAAGGCTGCGTCGTCCGGTTCATCGCGAGCTGCCCGTCACCTTCCTGGCCTTTACACAGGACTTGGCGTTGCCGCCGGGTCCCGCGTTCTGGCACCCGGGGATGACCGGCCGGCTGAATGGCGCCACGGTGACCCGCATTGACGGCGACCACCAGATTCTGCTTACCGCGCCGGAAAGGCTGGCCGACGCCCTGCACCAGGCCGCGATGGAATAATCCGCTGAGGTCGCCAGGATGCGGGGGGTCGGCGTTCCGGGCACCGCCTGATCGTTCCTGGCACCGCCTGATGCGGGTTACGGCCATCGACCGGGCGTGGCGGTGACCTGCGCCGGGGGCGCTCGCTCCGCGATGCGCACGGGCTGAGACCAGCCCTCTTGACAGGTCTGCTGGTTTGTCAGTTGGCTGGAGATGACAGTCGCCGCACCGTCGCGCTGTGGCCTGCCCGGGTTCCTGAACGCTGAGGTCAGGGTGCTGGCGCAGGCATGCTGGCTTGGCCGCGCCGGTGGGCTGGTACCGGATTCGTGGGCGGTGATGGGCGTGCGGGCGCGATCGGAGCCGGCGCTGTCGCTGGTGGACCGGCAGCGGGAGCGTGCGGCGCTGGATGGCCTGCTGGGGGAGCTGCGGTCGGGGCGCGGGCGGGCGCTGGTGGTGCGGGGTGAGGCGGGGGTGGGCAAGTCGGCGCTGCTGGAGTACGCGGCCGGGGCGGCGCCGGATCTGCGGGTGGTCCGCGCCGCCGGGGTGGAAT
>Ga0306924_10002555_pt1 | contig 17206 bp, 17 predicted proteins | sample sta12Can44000111_FD_203756 | JGI IMG/M metagenome (GOLD analysis project Ga0306924, IMG submission 203756) | Lab enrichment of tropical soil microbial communities from Luquillo Experimental Forest, Puerto Rico - statanox.12C.anox.44.000.111 (v2)... | ecosystem: Environmental > Terrestrial >... | reverse complement strand
TCGCGCCCTCGGAGAGTTTGCGCGTACCGCCGATGCGGGCACGCAGTTCCTGCCAGATGCGCGCGTCCGGCCAGTTCTCGATGTCGTCGTCGGGGGCGCATTGCAGGTAGAGCCGCGCCAAGGTCGGGGAGCGCATGGTGTAAAGCGCAAAGCCGCGCTCGTGATAGGCATAGATCAGCTCGTCTTCGGGCGGAGGAGATTCCGACAGAATCCCGACCCAGCCGAATGGATACTCGCGATCATAGACCGTGAGCACGGTGGCCGGAATGCTCGGCCGGCAAATGCCGTGAAATCCGTCGCAACCGCCGATGAAATCGCAGGCGAGCTCCGCCTCCTTGCCGTCGTGCCGGAAGCGAATCTTCGGTGCGTGGCCGGCAAAATCGTGCACGCTCACGTCGCTCGCCTCGAACAAAATTTGGCCGCCGTCGGCGAGCCGCCGCTCGATCAAGTCCTTCACCACCTCCTGCTGGCCGTAGATGGTCACGCCCTTGCCGACGAGCTCGCGGAAATTGATGTAGTGCAAGGCGCCGCCGAAGGCAAAATGCACCCCGTTGTGGAACATGCCCTCGCGCTGCATGCGCGCGCCGACGCCGGTTTCGACCAGGAGGTCGCTCGCCCATTGCTCGATCAAGCCGGCGCGGATGCGGCTCTCGATATAGTCGCGGCTGCGGTTTTCCAGGATGACGCTCTCCACGCCCTCGAGGTGGAGGAGATGCGACAGCATCAGCCCGGCGGGCCCGGCGCCGACGATACCGACCTGCGTGCGCATCTCGTTCTCCCCGTTGTCCCCGCCGTCATGCTCATTGGTATAGCAAGGTCGCAAGCGAGAAGAGACAGACCCGGGATTGCCTTGCCCATTTCGGCGGTTTTAACCCAGCGCCGCGGCGAGATCGGCGATGAGGTCGTCGGCATCCTCGATGCCGACCGAGAGCCGCACCAAGGTATCGCCGATGCCCAGGCTTGCGCGCACCTCCGCCGGCACCGATCCGTGGGTCATCAACGCGGGGTGCTCGATCAGGCTTTCGACGCCGCCGAGGCTTTCGGCCAATGCGAACAGCCGGCAGCGTTCGAGAAAGCGGCGGGCGTCGTCGAGCGTGCCCTCGAGCTCGGCCGAGATCATGCCGCCGAAGGCGCGCATCTGCTTTTTGGCGAGCGCGTGCTGGGGATGGCTCGCGAGCCCCGGATAGAACACGCGCCGCACCTTGGGGTGGCGTTCGAGCCACGCCGCGATCTTGAGCGCCGAGGCGCAATGCCGCTCCATGCGCAGCGCCAGCGTCTTGAGGCCGCGCAACGCGAGGAAGGAGTCGAACGGACCTTGGATCGCGCCGACGGCGTTCTGCAGGAACTTCATCTTGTCGCGCAGCTCGGCGTCCTCGCCGGCGATCGTCACGCCGCCGACCATGTCGGAATGCCCGTTGAGATATTTCGTGGTCGAATGCACGACGAGATCGAAGCCCAGTTCGAGCGGGCGCTGGACATAGGGACTGGCGAAGGTGTTGTCGACCACGGCCCAGATGCCGCGCCGTTTCGCGATCGCCGCCACGCGCTCGAGATCGACGAGCTTGAGCAGCGGATTGGTGGGGCTCTCGATCCAGATGAGGCGGGTGTTCGCCCTGATCGCCGCTTCGATCGCGCCGGCGTCGGTGAGATCGTGATAGCTCACCTCGAGCCCCATGGAGCGCTTGCGCACGCGTTCGAACAGCCGCCGCGAGCCGCCGTAGAGGTCGTCGACCGCCACGATATGCGATCCGTGGTCGAGACATTCCAGCGTGGTCGAGATCGCGGCAATGCCCGAGGCAAAGGCGAAAGCCGCGCTGCCGCCTTCGAGATCGGCGATGCAGCGCTCGAACGCCATGCGCGTCGGGTTCTTGGTGCGCGCGTAGTCGTAGCCCTTGTGCACGCCGGGGCTCTGCTGGACGTAAGTGGAGGTGGTGTAGATCGGCATCATGACGGCGCCGGTCGTCGGATCGGGCTCCTGCCCGGCGTGGATGCAGCGCGTGGAGAAATCGAGTTGGTTTTTTGTGGTCATCATGTGCCTCTATTGCCCGTCGTGCCCGCGCGGTCCGGATACGTCTTGAGGCCGCAATCGCAGCAAGACGCGGATGGCCGCAACACGTCCGGCCATGACGAAGGAGACAATAGCGCGGTTACAGTGCAATCCGAAAATAGTTGATGAGGTCGAGACGGGTCGCCAAGCCGAGAAACTGATCGCCGTCCATGACGATGGCGACGTAGTCCTTGCGGAACAACGGCAGGAGATCGGCGATCGGCGCGTCGGCGGAAATCGTCTCCAGTCGCGTCGCCATCACCTCTTTGACCGGCCGCGCAAAGGCCCGGTTCGGATCCTCGCGTTCCGCGAGCAGCGCGGCCAGCACGTCGCTCTCGTCGACGAGCCCGATCACGTGCCCGCTCGCATCGACGACCGGCAACTGCGAGACGTCGGTCGAGCGCATGCGCGCGAACACCGTGCGCAGATTGTCCTCGGGCTTCACCACGACGGCGGTGCCCTCGCTGTAGCGGCTGACGACGACGTCGCGCACGGTGCCGTGCCGATCGGGATGGCTCCAGCCTTCCTGCGCCAGAAAGATGGGGTTGAACACCTTGGAGAGATACTTGGCGCCGGAGTCGCAAACGAGGCTCACGACGCGCTTGGGCGCCGCTTGGGCGCGGCAATAGCGCAGCGCCGCCGCCAGCAGCGTGCCCGAGGACGATCCGGCGAGCACGCCCTCCGCGCGCAGGAGTTCACGCGCGCTGGCAAAGCTCTCCGCGTCGGGAATCGCGAAGGCTCGCGACACGAGGGAGAGATCGGCGTTGGGCGGCACGAAATCTTCGCCGATGCCTTCGACCGCCCAGCTTCCCGCTTGCACCATGCGGCCGGTCTCGACGTAGGGCGCAAGCACCGAACCCTCAGGATCGGCAAGGATCATCGTGGTCTTGGGCGAGGCGCGGCGCATGAACCGGCCGATGCCGGTGAGCGTGCCGCCCGAGCCGACGCCCACCACGATGGCGTCGACGTCGCCCTCCATCTGGCGCAGGATTTCCGGACCGGTCGCCGTCTCGTGCGCCTGCGGATTGGCGGGGTTGGCGAACTGGTTGACGAAGAACGCGCCCGGCGTGCGCCGCGTGATCGCTGCGGCGAGGTCCTGATAATAGTCGGGATGCCCCTTGCCCACGTCCGAGCGCGTGATGACGACCTCGGCGCCCATGGCCTTGGCGTGCAGCACCTTCTCCCGCGCCATCTTGTCGGGAACGACGAGCAGCGTGCGGTAGCCCTTGCGGCCGCCGACCAGCGCGAGTCCGAGCCCGGTATTGCCGGCGGTGGCCTCGACGATGGTGCCGCCGGCTTTCAGGCGCCCGTCGGCTTCCGCCGCCTCGATCATGGTGCGGGCCGGCCGGTCCTTGAGCGAGCCAGAGGGGTTTGCGCTCTCGAGTTTGAGAAACAACCGGCAGGGGCCGCGATCGATGCGCGTGACCTCGATGAGAGGCGTGTCGCCGATGAGATCGAGCACCGATGCCATGGCGGTCTATAGCATTGCGCGGGCGAAGACGGGACGGCCGTCAGCCCATCATCCATTCGACCAGCGCTCGGTTCACCGCGTCCGGGCGCTCCATGGTGGTAAGGTGCCCGCAATCGGCGATGACGACGAGCCGCGACCCGGCGACGCCGGCCGCGATCTCTTGCGCGAGCGCCGGCGGGGTGAGCTCATCGCCATCGCCGACGAGTACCAGCGTCGGACATTTGATCGCGCCCAACGACGGCCGCGCATCCGGCCGCGTCATGATCGCTTGCTGCTGGCGCAAGAACGCCTGCGCTCCGGTCTCCTCGGCCATGACGCGCACACGCTCACGCAGCGCGTCGTCACCTTGCCGGTTGCGATGGACGAACACCGGAAACTGCAGCGGCGGCACCTCGGCGAATCTGCCGGCCTTGGCGAGCGCGATCTGGGGCCGGCGCCGCGCGGTCTGCTCCGGCGTTTCGGGCCGCGCCGAGGTGTCGAGGAGCGCGAGCTTTTGGACGCGCTCGGGCGCGTGCCGCATGATGGTCAAGGCGATGAAGCCGCCCATCGAGAGCCCGGTTAGCGCAAAGCGCGGCGGCGCGGCGGCGAGGATGCGCGTCGCGAGCGCGTCCATGCTGTCATCGCGGGTGTGGTCGGCCACCTGCACCGGCCCGAATCGCCACAGCGCGGGGATCTGCTCCGCATAGAGCCGCGCGGAACAGTTCAACCCCGGAATGAGGACCACGGGCAGCGTTTCAACCATCACACGCCTCGCTCCAAACCCGAAAAAATTAAGCCACAATTCGACTTATTGCACTGCAGCAGGATTGACTTTGCGCCGCGGATGACTATGTTCCGCGCAAACGGTTCGACCGTAACACTCGACCGTCCGTCTCCGCGCAATTTAGTCGTAGTTCCGTCACCCGGCGCGGCTAGGCTCCGGGCGGTCCCGACTCGAGGTTGTATGTCCTTTTCACAGCTCGGCTTGTCCGAAAAAGTTCTCGCCGCAGTACAAGCGGCCGGCTACACCACCCCCACGCCCATCCAACAGCAAGCCATACCGCACGTGCTCGCACGCCGCGACGTGCTCGGCATTGCGCAGACCGGCACCGGCAAGACCGCCGCCTTCACGCTGCCGATGCTCACCAGGCTCGAGCACGGCCGCGCGCGCGCCAGAATGCCGCGCACGCTCATCCTCGAGCCGACGCGCGAACTCGCCGCGCAGGTTCAGGAAAGCTTCGAAAAGTACGGCGCCGGGCAAAAGCTCAACGTCGCACTGGTGATCGGCGGTGTCTCGTTCGACGACCAGGATTCCAAGCTCACCCGCGGCGTCGACGTCCTCATTGCGACGCCGGGCCGGCTGCTCGACCATTTCGAGCGCGGACGGCTCTTGCTTACCGGCGTCGAGCTGTTGGTGATCGACGAGGCCGACCGCATGCTCGACATGGGATTCATCCCGGACATCGAGCGCATCTGCAAGCTCGTTCCATTCACGCGCCAGACGCTGTTCTTCACCGCCACAATGCCGCCGGAGATCCGGCGCATCACCGAGCAATTCCTGCACAATCCGGTGAAGGTCGAGGTCTCGCGTCCGGCCACCACCGTCGCCACCACCACCCAATTGCTGGTCAAGACCGGCCGCGAGCCGCACGACAAGCGCGACACGCTGCGCCGCGTCATCCGCTCGGCCGAGGGCTTGACCAATGCGATCATCTTCTGCAACCGCAAGCGCGAGGTCGCGGCGCTGCACCGTTCGCTCGTCCGCCACGGCTTTTCCGCGATCGCGCTGCACGGCGACATGGACCAGCCGGCACGCATGGCCGCGCTCGATCAATTCCGCAAGAACGAAGTCACGCTGCTGGTCGCCTCCGACGTGGCCGCGCGCGGCCTCGACATTCCCGCGGTCAGCCACATCTTCAACTTCGACGTCCCGCATCACCCCGACGACTACGTGCATCGCATCGGCCGCACCGGGCGCGCCGGAAGGAGTGGCACCGCCATCACCATCGTCGCGCCCGCCGACGGCAGAAGCGTCGCGGCGATCGAGAAGCTGATCGGACAGACCATCCCCTGGATGGGCAAAGAGCCGCACGCGTCCGCGCCGGAGAGTCCGCAAAAAGAGCACACCGAAACGGGCGAGCACCGCAAGGGCGACCGGCGTAAGGACGCGTCCCCCAAAGGCGCGCACCATAAGCGTGACCACCGCAACGGCGGCCAGCGCGAGCACCGGCCCGAGCGCCCCGCGCGGCAGGGGGGCGCCCCCGCACCGGTGACCCGCCTCGAGGAGGCGCGCCCGCGCCGCACGGGCAAGCCGGCTCACCCCGACGAGGGCGCGGGCGGACATTTGCCGGCGTTTCTGTTGCGCCCGGTGCGCGCCAAGGCCTGATGCCCCGAGGCAGACGCCCCCCTTTCGTCACCGTGGCCTGAGCGCAGGCATCACGTCGCGCGTGAGCTTCGTCTCCTGCGGGTCTTCGCCCGCATCTTTCCCACCTCGCCGCGGGCAGCCGCCGCGAGCGCGGCGCGCGCCCAGATCGCGAGCTCGTCCGGGTCGTCGTAGAGGCGGTCCGGCATGCGCCGGTAGGACATCACCCCGCGCCGCCCCGTCCTGGTCGCATAGGTGAAGGGCGCGAGCTGCTCGCGCTCGAAGGCGGGAGCGTTGTGCGCATCGGCTTTGAGATAGATAACGCCGCCGGACACCAGCGCGAACATCCTGCCCTCGGCGTAGATGCCGGCGCCACCGAACATGCGGCGCACCTCGACCGGTCCGAACACGCAGAACAATTCGCGGATGTCGTCGGGAGCCACCGGCCGGCTCGCGGCTGCGGCTTAGTGCGCTTGCGCCGCGGGCTTGAGCTTGACCGATTCGCCGCAGCCGCAGGCCGAGGTCTGGTTCGGATTGTTGAACACGAATTGCGCGGAGAGCTTGTCGGTCTTGTAGTCCATCTCGGTGCCGATCAAGAACAGCACGGCCTTGGGATCGATCAGGACACGCACGCCCTTGTCCTCGACCACCTCGTCGGCGGCCTCGATCCGCTCGGCGTATTCCATGGTGTAGGTCATGCCGGCGCAGCCGCCGTTCTTGACGCCGACGCGCACGCCGACGATCGGCGCTACCGCGTTCGCCATCACGTATTTGATGCGCTCGGCGGCGGCGTCGGTGAGACGGATCGCCTGGGGTCTCGCTCGGGGTGTGGCCATTTCGCCTCTCTCCTGGCGCCGGGTGCAAGGCCCGGCGGCGGACTCGTGGCTCTAAAATAACAACGAATTTGCCCTTGTGAAGGCCAAGTCGCCGCGACTTCGCGGCTCATTGGATCGATTCCAGGAGCGCTGACTGACCGCCGCCAATGCGATATCTTATCACGCGAGTAGGCACGCGCGTGGAGGCGCTGCCGTGCCAACTTTGGAAGTGGTTTGGGTTCAAAAGCGATTTGGAGGTGAAGCGGGCATCTCGCGAATGAGCCACAAAGGAGGGCGATCATGCGCGCGATCGGTCTTGTTTCAGTGGGTCTGATGATGATCACGCTGCCGGTAACGGATGCCGCCGCGGCCAGCAATGCCTGGTGCGCGGTCTATAGCAGGCGCGGCGGCACCAGCGAGAACTGCGGTTATGCGACGCTCAATCAGTGCCGGGCCCAGGTGCTGGGGCTCGGGGGCTGGTGCCGGCCGAATCCGTTTCCCGGGACGGCGTTTGGGACGAGCCGCACCTGGTCGCAGGGCCCACCGCCCCAAAGGCGCGGCGGGTACTAGACGTCGGGCCGCACGACAACAATTGATGCTTGCAGATCGCAGCGGGACTTCGGCGGTTACTTCCCCTTCACGTTGAGCGTGATGGGAACGTTGTCGATTCGCTTGCGCGACTTGACCATGTCCTTCGTGGTCTCGGCATACTTCTTGAAGTGCGGCGTCTCCAAATGCGCCTTGAACGCGTCGGCATTCTCGTAGATTTCGAATAGCCGCACCCGCGTGGGATTGTCCTTTTCGAAGACCGCGCTGAAGCTTCGGCATCCAGGCTCCACGCGCACCGCGGTCTCTCCATTCTCTTTGATCGCGGCTTTGAACGGTTCCAGTTGGGCGGGATCGATCTCGAGCTCGACCACGAGGACAAATTGTCCAGGTATCGCATCCGCGGATGCACGCTCGCTGAACAAAGGTAGCGACAACGACGCGGCAAGAATGAGAGCGGCCGCCGTTCGACTGAACATGATTTCCTCCCGTGGGCTTATGGAGCGCAAGCGCTGCGCGGATGCAGTCGGGACAAGTTACTTCTTTTCTAGCTCGCCGCCCACGGGTTGGGAGGCGCGTCCTAATAAATCGCCCACAGGCCCGGCGTCGCCAGCTCCAGTAGATGCCCATCGGGATCGCGGAAATAGATGCTGTGACCGCCGCGCGACCAATCGGTGCGGCCTTCGATGGCGATGCCTTGCTCGCGTAGTCTCTGCTCCCATTGCGGCAACGCATCGGCAGCAACGGCAAAGGCCATGTGCAGCGGTCCGTGGCCGTCGTGCGGGGGTATGGTGCCGCCCGGCATGCGCACGGTTTCGAGCGTGGCGCCCCGGCGAAACAGCAGCAACACGCTCTGCCCGCCGACGTCATAGGCGCGAAAGCGCGCGTCGCTGGTCAACGCGGTGAGCCCGAACACCTGTTCGTAGAAGTTCGCCGCACGGTCGAGATCATCGACGTAGAGACAGGTCTCGATCACGCGCTCGAGCTTCACGCCTCACCACATATTGAGCATGGTGCGCGCTTCGTCCGACATCCGGCTGGGATCCCAGGGCGGATCCCACACGATGTCGACCTTGACCTCGCCCACGCCGGGGACGCTGGCGACCGCGTTCTCCACCATGGTCGGCAGTTCCTGCGCCGAGGGACAATTGGGCGTGGTGAGCGTCATCTCGATCGCCACCGCCCGATCGTCGGCGACGTCGATCTTGTAGATCAGCCCGAGCTCGTAGATATCGGAGGGAATTTCCGGATCGTAGACGGTCTTGAGCGCGGCGATGATGTCGTCGGTAAGCCGCGCCAACTCGCCCTCCGGCAGCGCCGAGGGCGTGGTGGCTTCGGCGCCGGGCGCGGGCGGAGCGTCGGCCGATGGGCCTGCCGTCGCGGGGAACTTGTTCGGTTCGTCGGTCATGCGAAGAAACCCTGCGCCTTGATCAAGGCTTGCGCAAGCACGTCCACCTCGGCGCGCGTATTGTAAAGGCCGAACGAGGCCCGGCAGGTGGCGCTCACGCCGAAACGGGCGAGCAGCGGCATCACGCAATGGGTCCCGGCGCGCACCGCGACGCCCGCGCGGTCGATGATGGTCGCGACATCGTGGGGATGGGCGCCCTTGAGCTCGAAGGAGACGATGGGACCCTTGTCCTTGGTGATGCCGAAGATGCGCAGCGAGTTGATCTCGCGCAGGCGTTCGTGGGCGTAGCTGACGAGGGCGGCCTCGTGCGTGCGGATGCGCGCCCTGCCCACCGAGTTGACGTAATCGATGGCGGCGCCAAGCCCGATCGCCTGCACGATCGGCGGCGTGCCGGCCTCGAATTTGTGCGGCAGCTCGCCGTAGGTGATGCGGTCTTCGAACACCTCGCGGATCATCTCGCCGCCGCCGTTGAACGGCGGCATGGCCTGGAGATGCTCGTGCTTGCCGTAGAGCACGCCGATGCCGGTCGGCCCGTAGAGCTTATGGCCGGTGACGGCGTAGAAGTCGCAGCCGATGTCCTGCACGTCGACGTCGAGGTGAACGGCGGCCTGCGCGCCATCGAGCAGAACCGGGATGCCGCGGGCGTGGGCGCGCCGCACCACCTCCTTCACCGGCACCAGTGTGCCGAGCATGTTCGACATGTGGGTGAGCGCGACCATCTTGGTGCGCGGCGAGAGCAGCTTTTCGAATTCGTCGATGAGAAAATTGCCCTCGTCGTCGACCGGCGCCCATTTGATCACCGCGCCCTGGCGCTCGCGCAAAAAGTGCCACGGCACCACGTTGGAATGGTGCTCCATGATCGAGAGCACGATCTCGTCGCCGGCCTTGATGCGTTCGCGGCCGAAGGTGTAGGCGACGAGATTGATGGCCTCGGTGGCGTTGCGGGTGAAGATGATCTCTTCCTTGCGGGCCGCGTTGAGGAAGGCGCGCACCTTCTCGCGCGCGTCCTCGTAGGCCTCGGTCGCGGCGTTGGCGAGGAAATGCAATCCCCGATGCACGTTGGCGTATTCGGCGGTGTAGGCGTGATTGAGCCGATCGAGCACCGCCTTCGGCTTCTGCGCCGAGGCGGCGTTGTCGAGATAGACGAGCGGCTTGCCATAGACCTGCATGCCGAGGATGGGAAAATCCTCGCGGATACGGGCGACGTCATAGGCGCCGTTGGTGACCGCCGGATGCATCGTCATCCTCGCGCCTCGAGCCAGGCCACGACGTGATCCATCAGCGCGTCGCGCAGCCCGGCGTGCTCGATCCCTTCCACCGCCTCGCCGACGAAGGCCTGGATCAGAAGCGCTTGCGCCTCCTTCGCCGGGATGCCGCGCGCCTTGAGGTAGAACAACAGATCCTCGTCGAGCGCGCCCGAGGTCGCGCCGTGGCCGCACTGCACGTCGTCGGCGAAAATCTCGAGCTCGGGTTTGTTGTCGGCCTCGGCCGTTTCCGACAGCAGCAACGCGTGGGTCGCCATCTTGGCATCGGTCTTCTGCGCGTGCCGCTGCACGATGATCTTGCCCTGGAAGACGCTGCGGCCCTCCTCGTCGAGCACCGATTTGAACACTTCGCGGCTGGTGCAGTCCGCAGTGGCGTGGTCGGCGACCAGCGTGGTGTCGGCGTGCTGGCGGCCCTTGAGCAGGCACGCGCCGCGGATGCCGGCAATCGTGCCTTCGCCGTCGAACCGCACGAAAGCCTGGTTGCGCACGACCGCGCCGCCGGTCGTGAACAAGAACTCGTTGAAGCGGGCATGCGCGCCGATCGCCGCCATCAGGGTGGAGACATGCAGCGCGCCGGCGCCGTCGCCGGTGATCTTGATGTGATCGACGTGCGCCTCGTCGCCGACCTTGAGCTCGAGCACCGTGTTCACTTGGGTATCGCTCGCGGTCGAGCCCGCGTGGCTTTCGACCAGCATCGCGCGGGCGCCCTTCTCGATGACAACGAGCGAACGGGCGAACACCGAGGAGGGCTCGCCGCCGGCATTCACGAAGACGAGATGGAGCGGCTGCGCCAGCGCCGCGCCTTGCGCGACGTGGATCACCGCGCCGTCGCCCATGAACGCCGTGTTAAGCGCGACCGCGACGTCGTCCGTGGGCACGATCTGGCCCAGATGGGCGATGAGATCGCCATCGCCGGCCGCCAGCGCCTGCGCCATGGAGCGGATGGTGAGGCCGGCCTCGAGGCCCGCGAGATCGGAGAGTTCCGGCACCAAAGCGCCGTCGACGAACACGATGCGGCGCGCCTCGATCCCGGGGAGCGTCGCGAGAACGCCTTTGGCGCGCGCCTTCGCGGCCGTGTCGGGCACGCCGGCGAGCGGCTTGGCCTCGCCCATGAGCGCGCGCAAGTCGGTATATTTCCACTCTTCGACGCGGCGGTGCGGTAAGCCCTCGGCCTCGAACCGGCGGAAGGCGTCCTCGCGCAATGCGCCGACGGCGCCCGCCCCTGGAAGCGCGCGCTTGACCGCGGCAAAACTCTGCGCCAGCGCGGTCTCAGCCGCGGTCTTGATCGGATGGACCTCGGCGTTCATCGCAGTCTCACGCCATCTCTTCCTGATATTGGGCGTAGCCGGTGGCTTCGAGATCGAGCGCCAGCTGCTTGTCGCCAGTCTTCACGATGCGGCCGCGCGAGAGCACGTGCACCACGTCGGGCACGATGTAGTTGAGCAGGCGCTGGTAGTGCGTGATCACCACGAACGCGCGCTCGGGGGAGCGCAGCCCATTGACGCCGTCCGCGACGACCTTGAGCGCGTCGATGTCGAGGCCGGAATCGGTCTCGTCGAGCACGCACAGCCGCGGCTGCAATAGCGCCATCTGCAGGATTTCGTTGCGCTTCTTTTCGCCGCCGGAGAAGCCGACATTGACCCCGCGGCGCAGCATCTCCTGCTCGATGCCGAGCTTGCCCGCCACCTCGCGCACGCGCTTGAGGAATTCGGGCGTCGAGAGCTCGTTCTCACCCCGCTTCTTGCGTTGCGCGTTGAGCGCGGTGCGCAGAAAGGTCATGGTGGCGACGCCGGGAATTTCGAACGGATACTGGAAGGCGAGGAAAAGGCCCTTGGCGGCGCGCTCCTCGGGCGGAAGGGCGAGAATGTCCGCGCCGTCGAGCAGCACCTCCCCTTGCGTCACCACGTAGTCGTCCTTGCCGGCGAGCACGTGCGCGAGCGTCGACTTGCCCGAGCCGTTCGGCCCCATCAGCGCGTGCACGCTGCCGCGGCTGACCGAAAGCTCGAGCCCGTTGAGGATTTTCTTGCCGTCGACCTCGACGTGCAGATTCTTCACTTCCAACAGATGCATTCGATCCTACCTTGATCCTCGTCCTGAGGAGCCGCCGAAGGCGGCATCTCGAAGGACGAGGGCACCGGGTGTTCATATTCCGCCCCCACCCTTCGAGACGGCCGCTTCGCGGCCTCCTCATGATGAGGGCTTGCGTCACTTCATCCGTCTTCGCCGTCGTAATAGTCGGCCGGCGCCATGCGGCCGAGGCCGACATAGGTTGCGGTCTTGAAGTCGGCGTTCTTCACGCCCGCTGCGACGGCGATCTTCTTGGAATCGGGATAGTCGACGATATCGACCCCGCTCATGGTCGAAATGCCGAGATAGCGCAGGTCGTCGGAACCGGTATTGATGAGCTGATGCGCTTGGGTGCCGGCTGGCGCAGCGACAATGTCGCCGCCGCGAACCGGGACGGTCGTGTCGCCAAAGCGATATTCACCCTTGCCGGACACGACGAAGAACAACTCGTCCGCCACGTGATGGCGGTGAAAGGGGAATGCCTTCTTGCCGGGCGGCACGACGTGCACCGCGCAGCCCAGGCCATTGAGCCCGATCAGCGGGCCGGCACGGCCCCATTTGACCGCGAACTGCTTGCCGTTGCCGCGGTCGATCAGCGGCACGTCGTCGATATTGATCACGGCTTTTTCGGTCATCCCACGCTGCCTTCGAGGCTGATCGAGATCAGCTTCTGCGCCTCGACCGCGAATTCCATGGGCAGCTGCTGGAGCACGTCCTTGACGAAGCCGTTGACCACCAGCGCCACCGCGTCCTCCGCCGACAAGCCGCGCTGGCGGCAATAGAACAGCGTGTCCTCGGAGATCTTCGAGGTGGTGGCCTCGTGCTCGAACACGGCGGAGGAGTTCTTCGCCTCGATATAGGGCACGGTATGGGCGCCGCATTTGTCGCCGATGAGGAGCGAATCGCAGTTGGTGAAATTGCGCGCGCCTTTCGCTCGGCGGTGCGCCATCACGAGGCCGCGATAGGTGTTGTTGGAGCGCCCCGCGGCGATGCCCTTGGAGATGATCCGGCTGGTGGTGTTCTTGCCGAGATGCAGCATCTTGGTCCCGGAATCGACCTGCTGGTGGCCGTTGGAGATCGCGATCGAATAGAACTCGCCGCGCGCATTGTCGCCGCGCAGAATGCAGCTCGGATACTTCCAGGTGATGGCCGAGCCGGTCTCGAGCTGGGTCCAGGAGATCTTCGAGCTCTTGCCGCGACAGTCGCCGCGCTTGGTGACGAAATTGTAGACGCCGCCGCGCCCGCTGGCGTCGCCCGGGTACCAGTTCTGGATGGTCGAATACTTGATCTCCGCGTCGTCGAGCGCGACGAGCTCGACCACCGCCGCGTGCAGCTGATTCTCGTCGCGCATCGGCGCGGTGCAGCCTTCGAGATAGCTCACATAGGAGCCCTTGTCGGCGATGATGAGCGTGCGTTCGAACTGGCCGGTGTTGCGCTCGTTGATGCGGAAATAGGTGGACAGCTCCATCGGGCAGCGCACGCCCGCCGGCACGTAGACGAAGGAGCCGTCGGAAAATACCGCCGAGTTGAGCGTGGCGAAGAAATTGTCGGAAATCGGCACCACCGTGCCGAGATATTTCTTCACCAGATCGGGGTGCTTCTGCAGCGCCTCCGAGATCGGCATGAACAGGACGCCGGCCTTGGCGAGCTCCTCCTTGAAGGTGGTCGCCACCGAGACCGAGTCGAACACGGCATCGACCGCCACGCGGCCGTAGCCGTTTCCACCCTCTTCGCCCTCGGGCCGCTCGACGCCCTCAATCACCGCCACCTCGCGCAGCGGAATGCCGAGCTTCTCGTAAGTCTTGAGGATCTCGGGATCGATCTCGTCGAGCGACTTCGGCCCGTCCTTCTTCTTGGGCGCGGCGTAGTAGTAGATGTTCTGGTAGTCGATCGGGGGGTGGGTCACGCGCGCCCAACTGGGCTCGCGCATGGTGAGCCAGCGGCGATAGGCGTCAAGCCGCCACGCGAGCATCCACTCGGGCTCGTTCTTCTTGGCCGAAATGAAGCGGACGATGTCTTCGGATAGGCCCTTGGGGGCCTTGTCGGATTCGATGTCCGTGACGAATCCGTACTTATACTGGTCAACGTCGATACGGCGGACCTGATCGACGGTCTGTGGTACGGCCGGCATTCTTCCCTCCGCTGCGGTTTCAAGGACCGCGGGTTGGATCGGTCGGTTATGGTCGTCGTCTACTCGGCTTGCCTTAACCCTTGTGGTTGCTTCAGGCGGCGATGCCCTCTGACCCCTTAACTAATGATCCGGACACCTTAATCCAAGCTTCAATAAAGCGCTCGATCTCCGATTCCGTGGTGCTCGGGCCGAGGCTCACGCGCACCGCGGCGCGTGCAAGCTGCGGGGGAACTCCCATGGCGGAGAGCACGTGGGAGGGCTGGACCTTGCCGGAGGAGCAGGCCGCACCGGAAGAGACGGCAACCCCCTCGAGATCGAACGCGATGACGGCGGTTTCCGCCTTCATCCCAGGCACCGCGAACAGCGTGGTATTGGGCAGCCGATCGGCCGCGGCGCCGAAAATCACGACCTCGGGCGAGGCGGCCTTGAGGCCGGCTTCGAGCCGCTCGCGCAGCGCCGCCATGCGCGCGCGCTCCGCGGCAAGCCCGTCGCGGGCCGCCGCGGCTGCCGCGCCGAAGCCCGCGATGGCGGCCACGTTCTCGGTGCCGGCGCGCACGTTGCGCTCCTGGCCACCGCCCTTGATGAGCGGATCCAAGCGGCTAAGCGCCGTTCGCGTAATGAGCGCGCCCACGCCCTTGGGGGCGCCGATCTTGTGCCCGGACAGGGTCAGAAGATCAGCGCCGAGGACTTTGATATCACAGGAAATTCGACCCACGGCCTGGACCGCGTCGACGTGCAGGAGCCCGCCCGCCGCGTGCACCACGCGCGCGGCTTGCGAAATCGGTTGAACAACGCCGGTCTCGTTGTTGGCGAGCATCAGCGAAACGAGCACCCGCCCCTGGAGTGCGGCCATGCGCCGTTCGAGCGCCGCGACGTCGATCTCCCCGCCAGCGGTCACCGCCACCCGCTCGACCGCCGCCGCCGGGAACCGCCCGCCGGCGAGCACGGAGGGGTGCTCGATCGCCGAAATCAAGAGCTTGTCGCGCGCCGTTCCGTCGATTGCCGGCACGAGCGCCAATACGTTGGCCTCGGTGCCGCCCGAGGTGAACACCACGTTGCGCGGGTCGGCGCCCACCAGCGCGGCCACCTGGTCCCGCGCCTGCTCGATCAGGCGGCGCGCGGCGCGGCCCTCCACATGCACCGAGGACGGATTGCCGGTCACCTCAAGCGCCGCCAGCGCCGCCGCGCGCGCCTCGTGCCGCAGCGGCGCGCTTGCGTTCCAGTCAAGATAAATGCGCTCTGTCATGGCCTTTGATCGCGGCGTGGCGGCCCTTAATCCTCAAAGCGCGCCGAGGCGCGCAACACCCTTCGAAACCCTTGCTTTTTGCCCCCGCACCCGTGCTAGAAAGCGCCCGCCGCGAGCGGCCTCCGCCTGGAATCGGCGCCGGCGCTTGCCAAAATCTAGAATGGTTCTAGATACTTACGTGTGCTCGCCGACGCCGTCAAGCGTGCCCTGATGAGTGCGCGGCCGCGAGTCGCAATCAACCATCCCAATCGAGGTCGCAACATCGATGCCCGAAGTCATTTTCACTGGCGCCGCCGGACGCATCGAGGGCCGCTATCACCCGGCGCGGCAGAAGAACGCCCCGATCGGCATCGTGCTTCATCCCCATCCGCAATTCGGGGGCACGATGAACCATCAGATCATCTATCAAATCTACTATGCCTTCGCGCACCGGAACTTTTCCGTCTTGCGCTTCAACTTCCGCGGGGTGGGTCGCAGCCAGGGATCGTTCGATCACGGCCAGGGCGAGCTGTCGGACGCCGCCTCGGCGCTCGATTGGGCGCAGTCGATCAATCCGGAGGCCAGGAGCTGCTGGATCGCCGGTTTCTCCTTCGGCGCCTGGATCGGCATGCAGCTGCTCATGCGGCGGCCCGAAATCGAGGGCTTCATCTCGATCGCCCCGCCCGCCAACCTTTACGACTTTTCGTTTCTCGCGCCCTGCCCCTCCTCCGGCATGATCGTTCACGGCGACAAGGATGCCGTCGTGCCGCACAAGGACGTCAGCGGCCTTGTCGACAAGCTCAAGACCCAAAAGGGCATCGTGATCGAGCAGAAGGTGATCGCGGGCGCCAACCACTTCTTCGACGGCAAGGTCGACGCGCTGATGGAGGCGATCAGCGCCTATCTCGACAAGCGTCTCAAGGCCGAGCGCAAGCCGAGCGCGGCTTGAGCTGGCGCTTCCGCCCGCGTAACGCCTCCGTTCCCGCGGCTAAGCGCGATGGCGCGACGGATGTCATTGCTCGTAGTTCTCGTCGTCCTCGCCCTCGCGGCCGCGGGCTACGGGGCGCTGCACTATATGACGGCCGTGCCCGGCAAGCCCTACCGTGGGCCGCTGCCGCCGCTCACGCCGGAGGAGGCGGCGCTCGCCGCATCGCTCGAGCGCCACATCGCGACCATTGCCGCGCGCGAGCACAACGTCGCCCACTATGACGAGCTCGAGAAGGCCGCGCGCTACATCGAGGCCACGCTCGCATCGCTCGGCTACGCCGTCGGCCGCCAGGAATTTTCGACCGACGGCAAAGCGGTGCGCAACATCGACGTGACGATCGAGCCGGCGAAAGCGAACGCCGATCCGGAGGTGATCGTGATCGGCGCGCATTACGACAGCGCGCCCGGGTCGCCCGGCGCCAACGACAATGCCAGCGGCGTGGCGGCGGTCATCGAGCTCGCGCGGCTGCTGCACGATCTCGACGGCAGCGCCGGCAAGCGCATCCGCCTCGCGCTCTTCGTCAACGAAGAGCCGCCCTATTTCAGGACCGAGGCCATGGGCAGCCTCAACTATGCGCGCGCGCTCGCTCAGCGCAGGGAGCGGGTCGTAGCGATGTATTCGCTCGAGACCATCGGCTTTTATTCGAGCGAGCCGGGAAGCCAGGTCTATCCCGCGCCGTTCGGGCTCATCTTTCCCGATCGCGGCGACTTCGTGGCGTTCGTTGGCCTCTTGGGCTCGCGCCCGCTGGTGCGCGAGACGATGCGATCATTCCGCGCGCATACGGCGTTCCCGACCATCGGCGGCGTCGCGCCAGGCTTCGTTCCCGGCATCGGCTGGTCGGATCATTGGGCCTTCGCCGAGCACGGCTTTCAAGCCGTGATGATCACGGACACGGCGCCGTT
>Ga0306924_10002554_pt1 | contig 17208 bp, 15 predicted proteins | sample sta12Can44000111_FD_203756 | JGI IMG/M metagenome (GOLD analysis project Ga0306924, IMG submission 203756) | Lab enrichment of tropical soil microbial communities from Luquillo Experimental Forest, Puerto Rico - statanox.12C.anox.44.000.111 (v2)... | ecosystem: Environmental > Terrestrial >... | reverse complement strand
TTCGAGACGTGCAGCGGCCCCCCGACACCGTGAAACTCGTCGGGGCCGCGTTCCTGGTCCTCCGCCTTCTTGAAGAACGGAAGCACCGAATCCCAATCCCAGCCCTCGCAGCCGCGCTGGCGCCAGCCGTCGTAATCGGTCGAGGTGCCGCGCATATAGACCATGCCGTTGATCGAGCTGGTACCGCCTAAGACCTTGCCGCGCGGCTGGTAGAGGGTGCGGTTGTTGAGCTCCTTCTCGGGCTCACTCTCGAACATCCAGTTGTAGCGTGGGTTGGCAAAGGTCTTGGTGTAGCCGAGGGGAATGTGGATCCACGGGTAGCTGTCGCGACCGCCCGCTTCGAGCAGCAGCACGCGATAGCGGCCGGATTCGCTGAGACGTCCGGCCACGGCACAGCCCGAAGATCCGGCGCCGGTAACGATGAAGTCGTAAGTGTCGTCCGCCATCGTCATTCTGATGATCCCCAGGATGCTCGGGGGGACGATAGCGAAGCCGCCAGGCATCGTGAAGTGTGGGCTAACTACAGCGAAGCGTTGCCCATATCGGCGGAGCGCGGCACCTACCGGCTCATATACGGTCGCGCGGGCAGACCGCCGGCGGGAGCCGACGCGGCCGGCGGTTTTCGCCGATCGCCACATAGGTAAAAATCGCCTCGGTCACCTTCCGCGTTTCGTCGGAAGGCAGGTCCCGCCGCCAGGCTTCGATGCGAACGGTCATCGAGGTGCGCCCCGTTCGGATAAGCTCGCCATAGCAGCTGACCTCGTCCCCGACGACAACCGGCTCGTGAAAGACGATGGCGTCGACGGCCACCGTGGCACACCGCCCGCGCGCTCGCTGGGTCGCGAGACTGCCCCCGGCGAGATCCATCTGCGCCAGCAACCACCCGCCAAAGATGTCGCCGTTCGGGTTGGCATCGGCCGGCATCGCAATGACGCGCACCAGCGGCAGCCTCCGTGGCAATCCGGCAGGTGGCCCCGTCGCGGCTGCGGCTCGCGGTGTGGTAACCTGTGACATCTCAACTAGCTTCCAAACGGAGACGACAGCGGGGAGGGTGACAACCGGAATGGCGTATACATATAGCACGTTGTTGGTTTGTTTCCGGGCTTCCCGGGTGGAGATAACTATGTTCATTCGCGCCAAGCAGAGCTGGTTCCGGCGAGTTGCGGTTGCCGCGACCGCTCTGGCGACGGTCGCCTTGTGCATCGGGCCGCTCGCGCAGTCGGCCACGGCGCAGGTTTATCCCGGTTATTCCTCGGCGCCGTCGCAGACCTATCCTGGATATTCTTCTCCTGGGTATTCCGCTCCTGGATATTCTTATCAGGCGCCCACAGCCCCGACGCAGGGCTATGGCGGCTATGGTTCTTCTGGCGGCTACCCCGGCTATGGTTCTTCTGGCGGCTACCCGGGCTATGGTTATTCCGCAGCCTATCCCGGCTATGGTTATTCCGGAGCCTACCCCTATTATCCATACCCCTACTGGGGTTGGGCTGGCTGGGGTTATCCGTGGGGTTGGGGCTGGGGTTGGCCCGGGATCACGGTGGGTTTCGGCTGGGGCTGGGGCGGCTGGTGGGGCGGTCGCGGATGTTGGAACTGCGGTTTTCGCGGCGGATTTGCTCATGCCGGCTTTCAGGGCGGCGGCTTCCACGGCGGAGGCTTCAGCGGTGGCGGCTTTCACGGCGGTGGCGGCTTCGGCGGGCACCGTTAGCCCTCGCGGATGATCGAACGGACGGCGCTGGCCGCCCACCTTGACAACATCCTGTCGGACGCGACGATCCCGGAACTGCCGAACCATTACCGGGGCAAAGTTCGCGACAATTACGACCTGCCGGATGGCCGTCGGATCATCATCGCCAGCGACCGGCTCAGCGCCTTCGACCGGATCATCACGTCGATCCCATTCAAGGGGCAGGTGCTGACCCAAATCGCCCGCTTCTGGTTCGATGCGACAAGCGAGATCTGCCCGAACCACGTTATCGAATATCCTGACCCCAATGTGCTGGTATGCCGTCGGCTCGCGGTCATGCCGGTCGAAGTCGTGGTCAGGGACTATCTTACCGGAACCACGGCGACATCGATTTGGTCGATGTACAAGGCCGGACGGCGCGAACTCTATGGCATCCGGTTTCCCGACGGCTTGCGCGAGAACCAGAAGCTGCCGGCAACGATCATCACGCCGACCACCAAGGCTTTCGATGGGGGCCACGACGAGCCGCTGACGGCCGACGAAATCACCCGCCGGGGCATGTTGACGCAGCAGCGATGGGGCATTGTCTCAGGGCTGGCGCTTGAACTGTTCGCCCGCGGGCGCGCGTGCGCCGAGCAGCATGGTCTGATCCTCGTCGATACCAAATATGAGTTCGGCTTCGATACGGCGGGCCGGATCATTCTCGCCGACGAAATCCATACGCCCGACAGCAGCCGCTATTGGATCGCCGAGAGCTACCAGCACCGTTTTGCCGCCGGCCAGCCTCCCGAGAGCTTGGACAAGGACTTCGTGCGGCGTTGGGTCAGCGAGCGCTGCGACCCCTACCGGGAACCGGTCCCGGAGATCCCGCGCGACGTCATCCTTGAGGCAGCCCGGCTCTATATCAGCGTCTTCGAGACCATCACCGGTCAGAGCTTTGTCGTGCCGGAACCCGACACGCCGCCTCTCGCGCGCATCCGCGCCAATCTGGCACCGTATTTCTGAGGCGCCGCGATGCTCGAGACGACGATCGCCGGCTCCTTGCCAAAGCCGGCCTGGCTCGCCAAACCCGGGATGCTGTGGGCACCGTGGCAGCTCGCGGGAGAAGAGCTGACCGCGGCCAAGCGCGACGCCACTTTGCTGGCGCTGAAGGAACAGGAGGACGCGGGGATCGACATCGTGACCGACGGCGAGCAGTCGCGGCAGCACTTCGTGCACGGTTTCCTCGAACAGGTCGAGGGTGTCGATTTCGGCCGGCGGGTGACGATGGGTATTCGCAACAACCGCTACGAGGCGCTGGTGCCGACCGTCACCGGATCGCTCCGGCGGAAGGGAAGCGTCCACGCCGTCGAGGCCGGCATCGCTCGCGCGCACACCAAGCGGCGGCTGAAGTTCACTCTGCCCGGGCCGATGACGATCGTCGACACGATCGCCGATGCCTATTACGGCGACAGGGTTAAGCTGGCCATGGCGTTCGCCGGGCTGCTCAACGAGGAGGCGCGCGAGATGGCGGCGATCGGGGTCGATGTCATCCAGTTCGACGAGCCCGCTTTCAACGTCTACACCGACGCGGTGCACGAGTGGGGGATCGCGGCGCTGCATTGTGCCGCGGAGGGTGTTGCCTGCAAGACCGCGGTCCACATCTGCTACGGCTACGGCATTGAGGCAAACATCGATTGGAAGGCCAGCCTCGGTCCGGAATGGCGGCAATATGCAGCGATCTTTCCGGCCCTGGCGGCGAGTCGGATCGATCAAATCTCCGTCGAGTGCGCCGCGGCCAAAGTGCCGATCGAGCTGCTCGGGCTGCTCGGCGGCAAGGATGTTCTGCTCGGCGCGATCGATGTCGCGAGCGAGCGGGTCGAGACACCGGAGGAAGTCGCCGCGACAATCGAGCGGGCACTCGCTTTCGTTCCGGCCGGGCGGCTCTTCCCGTGCACCAATTGCGGCATGGCGCCGATGGCCCGCCCGGTCGCGACGCGCAAGCTCGCTGCGCTTGCCGCGGGCGCTGCGCTGGCCCGCGGGCGCATCACCGGTAAGACCGGCTAAAAGGGAACCGTTCCAATGACGGTCGTGCGGTGCATCAGCCGACGATCGGGCAGCGCATAATCGCAAATTGCCAAATGCATCGAGCTGGTGTTGTCCCACATCAGCAAATCCCCGACCTGCCACTTGTGGCGATAGAGAAACTCGGGACGCACACAATGAGTGTCGAGCTCGGCGATCAGATCGACCGCCTCGTCTTTCGGCATGCCCTCGATGCCGACGCATTCGCCGGCGGTGACGTAAAGCGATTTGCGGCCGGTGTAAGGGTGGGTGCGCACGATTGGGTGCGCGATGTCGGGGGTTTCCTCGAGCTGGGCTTGGGTCAGTTTCGGTCGTGGACTGTCGGCGCCGCGCCGGCGGGCCGAGTAGCGGTGGATCGCCCTGAGGCCGGCGAGGCGCTTTTTCATACTTTCGGAAAGCGCTTCATAAGCAGCGATCGCGTTAGCGAAAACCGTGTCCCCTAGCGGCCGGCCGTCGCGTTGCGGCACCTCTTTCGCATAAAGCAGCGAGCAGCGGCTCGGGCGGCGCCGGTAGGAAGTGTCGGAATGCCAGGTGAAGCCGGCATCGGCGAGCCCGATATGCTCGCCACGGTCATCCCGGATGTTCGAGATCAGCAGGATCTCCGGGAAACCAGGAAGCAGGTATTTCCTGACGATGTGAATTTCGAGTTCGCCAAACCGGCGACTGAATTCGATATGCCGCTCGTTTGACAGGGTTTGCCCGCGAAAGACGACGACGATGTTGTCGTGAAAGGCGTGCTCGATCTCCCGGAACGTCGCCTCGTCGAAGTCCTGCGCCAGATCGCACGCAATTTCGGCGCCGCAAGCGGCACCGCTTTTCGTGACCGCCGGCTTCATTGCTCTCACCCGAATGATCATGCCGATCGCGTCCAAATATGCCCGACGCGCGCGCTATCTTCATAGGTTTTTAAAGCATATCGCGTCGGATGTCGGTGGGATCAGGTCAGATCAGAGCGGGCGATGGCGCAGATCCTCCTGGCGGAGCCGGATAGACCAATTCGCGACCTCATTGCAGGAATCCTGACGGGTTTCGGTCACGATGTGACTGCCTGTCGCGACGGTACGGAAGCGGCGGCGCGGTTGGCGATCGGGCCGATCGATGTGCTGGTGACGGATTTGGTGCTGGACGACGAGGAAGGCGCGACCTTGAGCAGGCATTGCGTAGCCCGTGGGATCCCGACAGTCACCCTAACCGGACATGAATTTCACATCTATCAGGCCGAGCAAGACCGCCCACCGATGCTCGTCGAAAAGCCGTTCCGGTTCGACGACCTGCAATGCGTCGTCGACGCGGTAGCGTTAGCGTCGGCTTCCACGAGGGTCGCCGCCTGAGCCCAACTACGGGCCGAGTCAGCGGAGCAGAGCGGCCAGCACCGCATTCAGGCGCTGACGACCGGCGGCGGTCGCCGCGAGGCGATCTGTGTCGAGCGTCAGGAAGCCGCCGTCGACGAGCGGCGCGAGATTGTCGCCAAAGAGCGTTCCGGCATTCCGGCCGGCGGCGCGTTCGAGCCGCGCTCGCGCGACACCGTCGGTGAGCCGCAGCCCCATCATCAGCATCTCCTCGACCGCGCTGTCGCGATCGAGAGCGACCATTTCTTCGGTCCCGGTTCCCGCGGTCTCGACCGCGCCGAGCCAGCCTTCCGGGGCGCGGCGCTGTCTTGTCGCGTATTTGATGCCGGCTACAGTCACCCGCCCGTGCGCGCCTGGGCCGACCCCGACATAATCCTGGTAGCGCCAGTAGGCGAGGTTGTGCCGGCATTCCGCACCCGGCGGGGCGTGGTTGGAGATCTCGTAGGCCGGAAGCCCGTGAGCGGCTAGCCGGTCCTGCGTCGTCTCGAACAGCGCCGCCGTGTCCTCCTCACCCGGCACGACGAGCTCGCCGCGTCTTTCCATCGTGGCGAAGGCGGTGCCGGGCTCGATCGTCAGCTGGTAGAGCGAGAGGTGATCGCCGGCGAGCATCAGTGCCTCGTCGAGCTCATGCCGCCAGGCGGCAAGGCTCTGGCCGGGGCGGGCATAGATCAGATCGAACGAGAACCGGGCAAAGCTATCGCGGGCATGCTCGATCGCGGCGATCGCCTCGCTGCGGTCGTGGGCCCGGCCCAGCATGCGTAACGCCGCCGGGTCGAGCGCCTGGACGCCGAGCGACAGCCGGTTAACCCCGGCCGCGGCAAAGGCACGGAACCGCGCGGCCTCGGCAGAATTCGGATTGGCCTCGAGAGTGACTTCGAGGTCCGGCGCGACGGCCCACCGGGAGCGCACGTGGCCGAGCAAGGCAGCGACCGTCTCGGGCGGCATCAAGGAGGGTGTGCCGCCGCCGAAGAAGACCGAGCCGACCTCGCGTCCCGGCACGAGTTCGGCGTGATGATCGAGATCGGCGAGCAACGCCCGCGTCCATCGCGCCATATCGACCCGGTCGCGGACGTGGCTGTTGAAGTCGCAATACGGGCATTTCGACCGGCAGAACGGCCAGTGGATATAGACCGCGAGCGGCTCGGCCGCGCTCACCTCAGCGGCTCCGCAAGGAGCCTTCGACGAGTTTGGCGAAGGCGCGGGCACGGTGGCTGATCTTGTGCTTTTCGGCGGGCTCCATCTCGCCAAACGTCTCCGCGCTGCCCTCGGGCACGAAGATCGGGTCGTAGCCAAAGCCGCGCTCGCCACGCGGCGGCCAGACGAGCCTGCCCGCGGCCTCGCCGCGGAAGAGTTCGAGACCGCCGTCCGGCCAGGCGAGCGCCAACACCGCGACGAACCAGGCGCTCCGGTCGCGCTCGCCGAGCTCGCGCTGCACGCGCTCCATGGCAACGCGGAAATCCTTGTCGGGACCCGCCCAGCGGGCAGAGAGAATGCCCGGCGCGCCGCCGAGTGCGGAGACAACGAGACCGGAATCGTCGGCGAGCGCCGGCAGCCTGCTCGCCGCGGCCACCGCCTCGGCCTTCAGCGCCGAATTAGCCTCGAAGCTGTCGCCCGTCTCCTCAGGCTCGGAAATGCCGAGCGTGCTGGCGCAAACCGTATCGATCGCGAAGGGCGCCAAGAGCGCTGCTATCTCCTCGATCTTGCCGGTGTTGTGGCTGGCGATGACCAGCCGGTCGCTGGTGAAGGGACGGGCCATCGCCTCAGCCGAGGTCGAGCATCGCGCGCTGTCGCCGGGTGAGCTCGGCGATCCCCGCCCGGGCGAGCCGCAGCATTTCGGCGAACAGCGCCTCGTCGAACGGGGCACCCTCGGCCGTCGCCTGGATCTCGACGATCCCGCCGGTGCCGGTCAGCACGAAATTCGCGTCGGTTTCGGCCTGCGAATCCTCGGCATAATCGAGGTCGAGCACCGGCGACCCGGCGACGACCCCGCAGGAGACCGCAGCCACGCTGTCGCGCAATGGCAGGCCGGTCAAGAGCCCGCCCGCGACCAACCGCTGGCACGCCTGGTGCAGAGCCACATAGCTGCCGGTCACCGCCGCGGTGCGGGTACCGCCATCCGCCTGCAGCACGTCGCAATCGATGCGGATCTGGCGCTCGCCGAGCCGGGTCAGGTCGATGACCGCGCGCAGGCTGCGCCCGATCAGCCGCTGGATCTCCTGGGTGCGTCCGCTCTGCCGCCCGCGGGTCGCCTCGCGGTCGGTGCGGGTCGCCGTCGAGCGCGGCAGCATACCGTACTCCGCCGTCACCCAGCCCTTTCCGGTGTTGCGCAGAAACGGCGGCACGCGCTCCTCGACCGAGGCGGTGCACAGCACCTGCGTGTCGCCGAATTTCGCCAGGCACGAACCCTCGGCATATTTCGCGACCCCGCGATCGAGAACGATCGGGCGCATCGCATTCGGGGCGCGCCCTGAAGGCCGCATGCTAATCTCCGCTGTCGGGTTACCCAACCGCCGAGCGCGATGATATCCCGCTTCCGGACGACACCGAAACCCCGGTGATCATCCGCACCCTCTCCTGCTATCATGACGGCTCGAGGAAGGATCGGGATATGGGCACCACCCCGAAGTACATCGTTATCGACCCGGCCAGCGGTAAAATCGACCGCCGCATCTTCAGCGAGCAGGCGGTCTACGACGACGAGATGGCGAAGATCTTCGGGTGCGCCTGGCTGATGATCGGGCACGAGAGCCTGGTGCCCGCGGCAGACGATTTCTTCCACACCTATATGGGCGAAGACCCGGTCATCCTGACCCGCGACGGGCAAGGCCGTCTGCACGCGCTGTTGAACATGTGTCGCCACCGCGGCAACCGCGTGTGCCGCGTTGATGACGGCAACGCCAAGCGCTTTATGTGCACCTATCACGGCTGGACCTACCGCAACGACGGTACTCTCGAATACGTCCCCGGAGAGTCCGAAGCCTATTACGGGGCACTCGACAAGGCGTCACACGGTCTGATCGCAGCGCGCGTCGAGACCTATGCCGGAATCGTATTTGCGACCTGGGCCAAGGACGCCCCGAGCCTCGAGACCTATCTGGGCGACGCGCGCTGGTACCTCGACACCGTGTTCAATCGGCGGGACGGCGGCATGCAGGCCTTGGGCCCGATGAAATGGCTCGAGCCCGTCAACTGGAAGACCTTGGTCGACAACTGCTCGGACAACTACCACGTCCCGACCAGCCATCTCGCCAGCGCCCGGGTCCAGACCCGCTGGCTCGGCCGGCCCGCTCTGTCGCACGAGGACCAGTTTGCGAGCCCTAACAGACACGCTTTTGTTAACGGGCACTCGATCACCTTCCGCGACGCCGACGACAAGCTTCCCCGCTATGTGCACGGCGTGTCGAAGGAGACGTTCGGGCTGTTCCAGGAGTACCACAACGCAACGATACCCGAGGTCGAGCGGCGCCTCGGCACCTTCCGCGCCCGCCGGGTGCAGCTAGGCAATCATTCGCTCTTCCCGAACGGCATCCTCGGGCTCCGCCTGGCCCTCCCCCGTGGCCCGCTGAAGACCGAGTTCTGGCATTTCGTGCTGCTTGACCGCGACGCGCCTGAGGAATTGAAGCGGGTGATCCGCGTCGGCAGCCAAGCCAACAATGGTGCCGCGGGCATGTTCGAACAGGACGACGTCGACAACTGGCGTCAGGTGACCGATGCAAGCACGAGCCGCTTCGGGCGCCAGCACCCCCAGGATCTGTCGATGGGGTTAGGTCATGCGGGGCCGCATCCGGACTATCCGGGCCTCGTCTCCGAGCGGTACATCTCGGAGAACAACCAGCGCCTATTCTATCGGCGCTGGGAAGAGTTCATGAACGCGGAGAGCTGGGCGCAAATCCCGCTCGACCCGATCACCGCCCGCTTCGACGGCACCGCGACGATGCGCGGCTAGGCAGAAATGCACCAACCCGCCGACGCACTAATTTCCTCCTCTCCCCCGGCCGGCGGGGGAGAGGGTGAAAGAGGTCCGGTAACGCTGACACCACACCAGGCGCTATGGATCGAGCTGATGCCGTTCTACATCCGCGAGGCTTGGCTGCTCGACGAGCGCAAGCTCAAGGAGTGGCTCGATCTCTTCACCGAGGACGTCCTTTACTTCATGCCGCGCCGCAAGAACGTCCCCCGCCGGGAAGCGCACCGCGAACTGACGCCGCTCGGCGATCTGGCGATCCTCGAGGAGGACAGGCGCTATCTCGAGATGCGGGTGGCCCGGCTCGACACCGGGATGGCTTGGGCCGAGGATCCCCCGTCGCGGACCCGCCACCTGATCGGCAATCTCGAGGCGGTGCCGCTGGAGAACGGTGAGGTTGAGGCCAGGACCGCGTTTCTGGTGTACCGCTCGCACCTGGAGACGGATCATCAGCTCCTCTCGGGCTGCCGCGAGGATTTGCTGCGCAAGGTGAACGGCGCGTGGAAAGTGGCCAAGCGCACGATCGTGCTCGACGCCAACGTCCTTCTCGACAAGAACCTCAGCGTCTTTCTCTAGCCGGAAATACAAATAGTCGAGACCCGGTCGGCTGTTGCGTGCCGACGCATGACGGCTGTAAAGGCGTCTCGAAGCGCCGTTGCGACCGGCCGATCAAAGCCCGCAGTTCGGGTAATCCGGGTATGGGCAATTATATGGATATGGATATGCCGGGGCCGGCGGATAGTAATACGGCGTGCTGGCAGCGGCAGCGCCGACTACGGCGCCCGCCGCGACACCGGCGGCAACGCCACCCCAACTCGGCCCATAGTAGCCGCCACCGCTGACGTTGACGTTCCGGTTGACGGTGACATTCCGGTTGACGTTGGCACTACTGAAGTTCCCGCGGTTGACACTTCCGGCGACGCCGCTCCAGGAACCTCGCCCGGCGTAACCACCACGGTTGACACCGCCCCCGGCGACACTGCCACCGCCTCTATAACCACCGCCACCGCTGCCGCGAAAACCGCCGCCACCACCACGACCACCCCCGCGCACGAGCACCAACGGCGCATCTTTCGCATCCGCCGTCGCGGCGGCGATATTGCGGGCCATGCTACCGCTCCAGGCAGCCGGGACGGCCGGCGCTTCCGTAGCCATCAACCCGATCAAGGCGATCGGCGCCATGAAGAGCAGACACTTCGTCATTGCTGCGGCCTCACTCGATGTATTTGGCCTCAATTTCCTTCCCGCTCGGCCCCTGCTCGCGGAGCAGCTGTCGGTCTGGGCGAAGCATAGCCGCCACCAGAGCCGACAACACCGCAGCACCTGGAGGCGAACCGCCTTTTCCCACCGATCCATGTCACTTAAAGTGGATCAATTCTACTGCGACAACGACCGGCGTCGTAAAAAATCTTATGATGCGAGCAACGCGATGAACGGGATAACCGCCGCTGTACTATTGTCGAGTTTGCTGGTTGCCTGTGCGCAAACCCAACCGCCGGAGGCCACCGCGCCACCCGCACCGTCCTCGGCGCCGGCTCCAGCCGCGGTCCCAGGCCCAACTCAGGCACCCGCAGCCGAGTCGGCGCCGGCAGACCATATCGTAAATATCCAGAGAGCGCGTTGCGGAGACCTGCTGAGGTTGGCGCCGGATGATCGCGCCGCGGCGACGATGTTCTATATCGGCTATCAGGCGTCGCGCTTTCGCGCCAGAACCATCAATGTGGCCTTAATCCCCAGCATCGAGGCTCAAGCGCTTACTTACTGCGAAGAGAACCCTGACCGGCCGGTTGTTCAGGCGTTCGCAGAGGCCTACTCGGAAGCCCGAAGATAACGTTCTGCGCCCGTCACTTGATCGGCAATCTCGAAGCGGTGCCAATAAAGGGAACCTTGCTTACCCGTCCCTTTTAGCGGCCGTGCAGGAACGCGAGGACCCGCGCGGCCCACTCAGTCGGCTTTTCGATCTACGACGCCTTCAGCCGCCACTCGCCGCCGCGACCTCTCGCTCGAGCGCCAGGCGATTGACCGCAGCGACTTCGGTTGCGGCCAGCTGCTCGAACTTGCCGATCTCGGCATCGACACGCGCCATGATCTCCCTCGATACGGCAGCTACCGACTGGGTTGGCGCGGTATCGGACATGGAAACCTGGCTGATCAGCGCCAGCAGCGTGTCATTCAGTCCTGCGGGATTGCGCAGCACGTCGCGATGCGATTCGCGATGGACGTCCACGAGAACGGCTTCGACCGCCGTCAGCCTTTCGGCGACTGCCTTTGCCTGCGCGCTGAGACCATGTTTGTCGTCTCCCGATCCCCCGGCCAGTACCGAAAGCCAGTGCTTCAGCCGACGGATGCGATTGACCGACGCGTTGACCTTGCCGAGCGAGGCGGTCAATTCGCGCGCGAGCTCGAACTGCTGGCGGTAGTCCTCTGGCGTTGTCGAAAGACGCGGATCCTTGACGACCGAGAACTCTGCGTCCATTGTCTGCAAACTCAGCGACATCTCCACACGGTAGCGTCCCGGCACCACGATAGGCCCTGCGGGTGGATCCGCGGGCTCGGCCAACGGTTTGTTGCGCGGTGGGGCGAGGCCGGCATCGAGCACTTCCGGCCCGGGATACTTCAGATCCCACACGAACCGGTTGAGCCCTGGGCGAACCGGGGGGCGCTTCGCCGCTGGCAGGCTGGTGTCGTCGCTGCGAAAGCTCGCGATCGCCGTGCCCCGCTCGTCATAAAACGCGAGCGAGACCGGGCCGGAAACGCCGTCGTCCAACCAGTAATGGACGATTGCGCCGTTCGGCGGATTCTCTCCGACGTCCAGATATTCCCGACCGCTGGTCCCGTCCGGCCGGCGGAAGGTTCGGATCCCGGCGCCCACTCCGGGAGCGAGTGCCGTCGCAACGCCGCTTGGCCTGAGGCTGCGCAAGGCCCCGAAATGCAGCTTTGTGCGAACTGTGGTGCGTGGCTCAAAGACACGGGATCCGTGGCTGCCATCGGCGAGGCCTCTGAGTGGCGTGATGTCGTCCAGAATCCAGAACGAGCGGCCGTGGGTTCCCGCCACGAGGTCCGCCCCTTTGATCTTCAAATCGTAAATCGGCGCCACCGGCAGGCCTCCTCCCATGCGCGTCCAGGTTTGTCCGTCGTTCAGGCTGCAATAGACCCCCGTCTCGGTGCCGGCGAACAACAATCCCTTACGCACCGGATCGGCGCGCACCACGCGGGTGATCTCGTCGTCAGGAAAATCGCCGTTAATTGATTCGTAAGTTCGCCCGCCGTCGGTACTGCGGAACAGGTAGGGCTTGTAGTCTGCGAGCTTGTAGCGTGTCGCCGCCACATAAATCGTATCGGCGTCGTGTGGTGAGATCTCGACACACCCGACGTAGGCGAGCTCCGGCATTCCCGGTGGCGTGACATTCTGCCAGCTCTTGCCGTCGTCGCGCGTGACGTGAACGAGACCGTCATCGGTTGAGGCCCAGATCTCGCCCTGCCGGTGCGGCGAGGGGGCGAGCGAGGCGCATGTCGCGTGCACCTCGGCCCCGGCGTTTTCACCAGTGATATCACCGCCGGAAGACCCCTGCCGGGTAATATCGTTGAGACTGAGATCCGGCGAAATTTGCTCCCAGCTCATGCCCTCGTCGCAACTGCGGAACACATGGTTGCCAGCTGCATACAGTATCCCGCTGTCGTGCGGCGAAAAGACGATCGGGAATGTCCAGGCGAAGCGGTATCGCATGTCCTTGGGCGCGATGCCGAGCGATGCCTCGGGCCAAACATTCACCAGCTGGATTTGCGCGGTGCGATGGTCGTAGCGCTGCAGCGCCCCGGCGCCGCCGGGACTGGACCCGATCGCGCCGCAATAGATGATGTTCGGATCTTCCGGATGCACGGCGACAAAGCCGCTTTCTCCAGTGCCGGGGTAGGTGCAGTCGCCGAGGGTGATGGCGCCCCAGACAGCAGCGCTCGGCGTAGAGATCGTGGTGTTGTCCTGCTGTGTGGCATAGACACGGTAGGGATGCTGGTTGTCGGTGTCGATGCGATAGAACTGCGCCGTCGGCTGGTTGTAGATCGACGACCAGGTCTGGCCGCCATTGCAGCTGACGCAGGCGCCACCGTCGTTACCCTCGATCATCCGGTTCGGATCGGCAGGATCGATCCAGAGATCGTGGTTGTCGCCGTGCGGCGTCTGGATCTCAGTAAAGTTCGCGCCGCCGTCGGTCGATTTCCAAAGCTGCAAATTGGCAACATAGACCGTCTCGCCGTGACAGGGATCGGCGAAGACGTGGGTGTAATACCAGGGCCGGTGCATCAGATCGCGATGCGACGAGATCAGCGTCCAGGTCTCACCGTAATCGTCCGATCGGTAAAGCCCGGTCTTTTCCGCCTCGGTTTCCACCAATGCCCAGACCCGTCCCGAGCGGGCGGGTGACACCGCCATGCCGAGCTTGCCGAGCGGACCCGTCGGCAGACCCGGATGACGCGAAATCTCCGTCCAGCTCTCGCCACCGTCGGTGGAACGGAAGAGGCCGCTTCCCGGCCCACCGCTCGAGATGTTCCAGAAATTCCGGCGCGTCTGCCAGAAGGCGGCAAACAGGATGCGCGGATTGCGCGGATCCATCGCCAGATCGACCGCACCGGTATCGGCGTCGCGATAGAGCACCTTGCTCCAGGTCTTGCCGCCGTCGCGCGAACGGAAGACCCCGCGTTCCTCGCTTGCACCGAACACATCGCCGAGTACCGCGACATAGACGAGATCGGGGTCGTCGGGATGGATCTGGATGCGGCCAACGAATCTGGATTCACGGAGGCCCAGATGGCTCCAGGTGCGGCCGGCATCAGTCGATTTGTAAATGCCGTCGCCCCAGGACACGTCGAGCCGGATCTCGGTCTCCCCGGTGCCGGCATAAATCACGTTAGGGTCCGAGCGAGCGACGGCGAGCGCACCGATCGCAGCGGAGCCGAAAAAGCCGTCGCTCACGCAGCGCCAATAGATCCCGCCGTCAATCGTCTTCCACACGCCCCCGGCGCAGGCACCGAAATAGAACACGCCGCGGTCTTGGGGGTCCCCGGCAACAGCGACGACGCGGCCGCCCCGCGGCGGCCCGATGCAGCGCCATCTGAGGGCGTCGAATTTTGCTGCCGCGCCGGAGAGCTGTGCCATAGAAGGTTCCTTTGTTCGATGTCTCCCCCGGCACTCTAACAGCGGTTGTCGTGTCCGCCACCTCGCGGTGCCCTCAGTAGCCCCGCAGGAACGCGAGGACCTGCGCCGTCCACTCGGCGGGCTTCTCGAAGGGCGGCCAGTGCCCGCAGTTGTTGAGCAGTACCAAGCGCGAATCGGCAATGTGGTTGAGGATAGCGATCGAGACCTCGAAGGCCACCATCCGGTCGTAGCGCCCGTGGATCAACAGCACCGGCGCCTGAATGCCGGGCAGCTCGGGTGTGTAGTCATGCGACAGGCTCACCGATTGTCGGCGCGCCTCCATGAACTCTGGTGACCAGGTGTGCGCCCGGTGGATGTAGTCGATGAGCTCGTCGGTCACCAAGCTCTCGTCGTCGATATGCACGCGCAGGTAGTGCGCGATATTCTCGCGGCTCGAGTCGTCGAGCGCCTGGCGGGTCGCCCGGCTGCCCTCCGATGGGCGGTTGGCCATCAGGTAGCGGTCGCCGCCGGTGCCGATGTGCGAGCCGCCCATCACGAACTTCTGCACTCGCTCGGGGTAGGTGATCGCCGCCACCATCGCCGATTGCCCGCCCTGCGAGTTGCCGACCCAGTATGACCGCTGGATGTCGAGCGCGTCGAGCAGGGCGACCGCGGTGCGCGCCTGAAGGGCGTGCACCCCCTCGCGGTAGACGATTGGGCCCGTCTTCGAAAAATTCGGCAGGTCCATCAGGATACAGCGGAAGTGCTGCGACAGCAGGCCCACCGCCTTGTGAAACGTGATCCACGCGGTGGTGCCGGGACCGTAGGAATGGAGGAACAGCACCGGCTCGCCCGCGCCCACATCGTGATAGTGCACCGTCATGCCGCCGGCCGCGATGGTCTTGGCCGTGCCCGCCTCGGTCAGGCCATTCGACGCGATGAACGGCATCGTTTCCTCCTTTGGCTATCTATACAGGCTCGCCGCCAGCTGCCACTCATGCTCGACTGGCTCCGCGTTCATCTGCTCGTCAATCCGACAGAGAAGCTGCGGCGGAGGGTATTATGGAACTCGAACCGACGCGAGGGCTCCGACCCCAACCGGTGGCTCTTTCGTGCTTCGGGCTGTTTCGTAGGCGAAAGGCGATAGGAGGATAGAATGGCCCGTTATCGCGACATCGCACCCGGCGAAATGACAGCCGCTCAGCGGCGGGTCCACGACCTGATCGTCGCCGGCCGCCGTGGCCGGTTCGGCGGTCCGTTCCAGCTGTTGATCCGCGCGCCGGAGATCTGCGAACATGCGGCAAAGCTCGGCGAGCACCTGCGTTGGGGCACCTCGTTGCCCGACCGCCTCTCGGAGCTCGCAATCATCACCACCGCACGTTTCTGGCGTGCGCAATTCGAGTGGTTTGCCCACGCGCCGTTGGCCGAAAAGGCGGGTGTCCCTGCCGCCGCGGTCGAGGCCATCCGCCGGGGCGAGACGCCGAGCTTCACGCAAAAGGACGAGGCGCTCGTCCATCGCATCTGCACCGAGCTGTTCAACACCCAGCGGCTCTCGGATGCGAGCTTTGCCGAGGCGGTCGCCAGTCTGGGCGAGACCGGCCTGATCGAGGTGATCGGGATCATCGGTTACTACACCTTGATCGGCAACACCTTGAACGTATTCCAGGTAGCGCTCCCCGAAGCGGTCACCCCGCCCTTCCCCGAATAGCCGTCGGGCTGGGGAACGACCGCGGCCCCATGGTTCGACGGCCTCCTGGCACTCGCCGACGACATCGAGGCGATCGAGTGCTGACCCCCCAGCCGTGGATGGGGCGTCGCGCTCGCCCATACGGGTGAATACGTACGACCACGTATGGGAAGAGCCTCTTAACGTGTGCAAATTGGAGGGTCGAGGCGCCGAGACGGCCGAAAACTATTTCGAGACGGGCTCTCGATCTCGGGATCAAAGTTCGCTGCGAGATTTTCGGATCTGAGTCCTGGGTGTACAGAGGACCATGAGACTCGCCGCTCGATTGACGAAGGCTCCGCTGCCAGAAGGCGAGGAGATCACGGTGATCCGATAATCTAGGACAGATGGCCATGATAGCCGGAGAGGCCGCTGAGGAAGTCGCGCGTGTGCCAGCGTGGGCAGCCCCGGTAAGTTCTCGGGTCGGCCGGGCCTGGGCGGCACTCGCCCTGTCGGTAGGGTACATGGCGCTTTACCTAACGCTGGATCGGTTCAGCTTTATCGAGGCCCAGCACGGGATCGGCATCACGCCATGGAGCCCCAGTGCCGGGCTCGCGATGGCGCTGCTTATCATCAAAGGGCTGCGCTGGTCGCCGGTCGTGTTCGCAGCAGAGCTCTTATCGGCTGCGACCCTTCCCGAGGTGGCTATCCCCTCGGCTCCGATAGTGATTGCCGCGCTCGTGGTTATCGGCGGTTATGCAGGCGCCGCAACAGTTTTGCGCTGTATAGGGTTCGAGGGGCGACTCCACAAGACTTCCGATATTGCCCTGCTGATCGTGGTGACCATTGCCAGTTCAGGGCTGGCCGCATGCGGTTATGTGGCGACCTATGCCGCGGCTGGCGTTGTGCCGTGGAGCGGTTTTTTAGACGCCGTGGTTCACTATTGGATCGGCGACGCAATCGGCATCATTGTGCTTGTGCCTCCGCTTCTAGCCTTAACTCGCCCCAAGGAATATTCCGGGCCGGCCGATCAAAATCGGCTCTGGCTTCAGCTGTCCGAGATTGTTGTTCAAGGGGTGAGCATTATCGCGGCGCTTGCTTTGGTATTCTCGCAGGTCGTCAGCCATCACCCTTTTCGGCTCTTCTACGTTTTGTTTTTGCCGCTCATCTGGATCGCGGTGCGTCGTGGCCTCGGCTCAACCAGCTGGGCGGTGTTTGGGATCCAGGTCGGGTTGATCGCGGGTCTTCAGCTTCAGGATCAATCGGAGGCCACACTTCGCGACTTTCAGCTTTTAATGTTTGCGTTGGCTACGACTGGCCTGATGCTCGGCGCGGTGGTCAGCGAAAGGC
>Ga0306924_10002549_pt1 | contig 17230 bp, 15 predicted proteins | sample sta12Can44000111_FD_203756 | JGI IMG/M metagenome (GOLD analysis project Ga0306924, IMG submission 203756) | Lab enrichment of tropical soil microbial communities from Luquillo Experimental Forest, Puerto Rico - statanox.12C.anox.44.000.111 (v2)... | ecosystem: Environmental > Terrestrial >... | reverse complement strand
AGCTATGGTTCAGTGGACAGGCTCCGTACGACATCACTTACATCCGGGAGTTATCGACCCCGACCGGGCGCACGATCCGCCTGGTCACCAATCGCTTCGTGACTCTTGCGGACATAAGCGGACACGCACAACAGCAGCAGGATTACAGCTTGTCGGCTTTGGAACTCGACTTGGGAGGCACGGAAAAAGGCAAGACCACAGGGATCTTCTTTCCGGCTTGCCAATTCTCGATGGACAAGGAGAAAGGAATCCGGATCGAGGCGTACCAAAATCCCTGGCGTCTGGACCAAATCACGGAAAAGAAGGGCAGGTAAGCTCTTCTGGAATAAACAGCGGCGCCGTTAGGGTGTCGGGAGACGGTCGCCGCACCCTGCCTTCGGTGGGTATTTCGCCGATTTCGCGAGTTTGTTCGTGCAGATGTTTGACGAGGACATCCCTCAATTGGTCCTTTTTCTCTTGAGTGTTAGCAAGGGTTTAGGTGCTCTAGAAACGCGGTTATCACCTGCTTAACTTGGAACTCATCCTCGGGTGTCAGAGTGGGGACAACGGTCTGCATCTCCTGTCTAAAGGCTTCCCAATGGCGATTGAACAAGGTCTGTATTGCTTCCAGCTTCTCTTTTTGCATGGCTGACAAGTGTACTCCCGCAATCGTCTGTTGACACAGTTCAGCGCCTATTTTGGGGCAAGCTGCACTCCGTGCGTGACCAGGTTCGGCACTGGTCGCGTCTTCGGGAATCTCAAGCCGCGCTGGTTTACCGATGCGGTGAAGGATGCGAAGCTTGTAGACTTTTACTTGGCACGATCTACGGCATACCTTCGCGAGTCGCTTAGTGATGGCTGGAGTGGATATCAGAACCGTGCAGGAGTTGCTGGGCCACAAGTCCATTACAATGACGATGCGTTACTCGCACCTGACTCCGGAGCATCGCATGGCAGCGCTCGAAAAACTCTGTGAACCAAGTGCCACCATAACTGCCACCGAGCCCAAAGAGGAGGAAACGACGGTGGCACCTAAAATGAATTAGTAGTTTGTTTACAATAGATTACGAGAATTGCCCGGGTGGCGAAATTGGCAGACGCACGGGACTTAAAATCCCGAGGCCCTCACGGGTCGTGCGGGTTCGATTCCCGCCCCGGGCACCAGTCCAACGCAGTCAATCAGTTAGGAAGGCAAGGAACGCTTGCACAAACACAGATGGAACCGGGGCGAATCAAAATCGCAATATCGGTCCCGCCAATGCTTCGCCCTGAGAGGCTAACGTACCGCCGACGTGAACAATGCAGCCACCGCCACAAATGATAGCTGCTCGTGGGTCCGCAAAAACCGGGACCCATTCTGCCTGGACCTTGAAGCCTAAATGACGGCTGGCATAGAGCCTGATTCCGCCTCCGATTCCAAACGAGAAGCGCGTGAAGTTAACATTTGAGGCACTAGAAAAGTGCGTGGCACCCACGCTAGCTAGCACGAATGGCTTCGCCCACCAGGGCCAGTCCTCGACAATCGGCTCGTGGCTGAAATCTCCATGAAACTGATCAAGAATGATGCGCTGCCGAGGAGTCTGGGGCGTGATGTCTACTGAGTGGACATAGGAATCCTGCCTTGCCCAGCGAACCTCAACCAAATCCTCTTCACGGAGCCGAAGACCGCACGAAACGCCGTAGCTCGGATTGGCCTCCACTTCGAGGCGAGGGTTCATACCGGTCACGTGGGGCTCAACCGGAAAGCTGATACTGGTGCGATAGCCCATGAAGGGCGTGAAATCAAAACGAAGTGGTTTTAGCTCCCTTTCCTGCTGCGCGCTTAAGGCAGGCGAGAGCCCAATGAGGTGCAGCATCGCCAGGAAGGCGAGCGGCGCAATTGTTTTCTTCAAGGGTTCTTTGCGTCTCCGATTCTATGTTCTCGGACTCTGGTTTGTGTAAGCTGCGCCTTGTGGTCGTCAAAAGAGACAGAAGATCCGTTCAGCCCTAGAAGAAGATGCCAAATCCGAACATTGGTCCATGCAGAGTGGGGCTGATCTTGAGAGTCCTTCCAGCCTCGGTATTACTCTCGCTGAGATGCATGCCGCCGTATCCCATCGTGACTCCGAAATGCCGGGCAAACTGCCATTCGGCACGCCCCGTTGCGCTGACGTCGACGTCGGATCCGACGCCAAATCCTCCACCATCGCCGTGGATTAGAATCCGCCACTTGTTGCCAAGCTGTCGACGGTAAGTGAGACCGACCAGAGGGTCCCAAACGCTTGGGGAGCGGCTCGCGCTGGATGACCTTACGGTAGCATGAATGTCCAGGGCCAACCGTCGGACCCCGCCCTCCACGAAAAGGTTTTGAAAAACTTCGCGTCCCCCGATGACGTCCCCGAAAACAAGATCGAGGTTTACCTTGGCGAATGGGGTCTCGCGCTTGGCAGAGAGAGCGGCCCACATAAACAGCGCCTCCGCAGACCACTTGCCCTGTTCAAAACGCGCACCTCCAAAATATGCACCGTTAAGAGAACGATCTGTGCTCCCAGAGGGAGCAATCGGTTGACTCGGAAGCAGGGGGAGGGTGACGCTCGCATCGAATATCGGAACCCACGCCAGCAGAGGATAAACAGCAATGTGCCAGCCATACGGTGTCTGTGCGGGCTTCTTCGATCTCTGCGGAGCCAGAGAGGATGGTTGACCATCGGCCTCCGGCCGGCGTGGAGCAATCGCTTCGTACGTGGTGATCACCCGACCGAGGTCCTCAAAGGCATTACTGCCATGCTCGGAGAGTGCAACAGTCTGCGGGAGCGCTGGGGAGCAAAGGAATAGTAGTAGAAATAGCGACCACCAACATTCTCGGTCAGGTTTCATCGGTGCCTCGTTAATACCGAGAGCGCAGTATCTGTCCGGTTTGTGATTGGCTTCTCGATCAGCATGCAGAGAATAGCAGCGTCTCTCGAGTGTCCATCTGGCAGGATTGACAGTGCTCGTCGCTCGCTCAGGTCCCTTCAAGTGCCCGCAAGATGCTTGGTCCGAGTGGGATAGCACCAAATTGCGGCGATGCCCGCGTTCTGCCATCTAGCAAAACGGGTGAATGGGCAGAGAGGCTCCGCGGCAGCCTTGAAATCGGAACTGTGCCTACCGACCCGTGGTAGGACAAACGCAAGGCCATGGTCGGCACGCAGCCACGGCGGTGAGATCCCTCTCCATTTCCGGGGATTCAACGGCCTGACTGCGGTAACGCAACTTGTGTGGTTCCAGAGCGGGAGCTGATGGTTCCCCGATCCGGTAAGCGAATCGGGGACGCAGTGCTGTCACCAGCCAAAAGGACGAAAAGCGGCATTGACCCTTTGCGGAATCAGTACATAGGTAGGCTAAGTGTGGAAGCGATTTCGACTGGGTCCTTTCGCATATGTTGTCAGTGCCAGCAGAGCGCAGGAGAAATAAAGCGTCTGCCTTCGACAGCTTTCCAGATCGCTGAGATCAGCTCCGTTCCAACCGTACTCTTCAGAACGTAACCCAGTGCACCGGTGGCAAGGGCAGCGGAGACGAACTCGGGGTCATCCTGCATAGACAGGAATACAACCTTGGTGGGGTAGCCCGATTCCCTCAGTTGCTCAGCAGTTTCGATTCCGTTGAGCACGGGCATGCAGATGTCGAGCACCACGACATCAGGGCGCAGGACCGATGCCAGTTCCGTTGCCCGTTTTCCATCCGCCGCCATCCCGATGATGTGAAATGTACCCTCGAGCAACTCCGCAACCGCGCGTCGCATTTCATACTGGTCATCTACGATCAGCAGACGAGGACCGGCCGAATCCAGAGCCACTGCGGTTGCCTTAGCAGCCGTTCTGTGTCGGTTTGTCTCATCGGCGCGCATGGACAAACACTAAGGACGCTACCACAAGACGGCCGTAACATCGCCTTAACATATGTACAGAAAATCGCCTGCAAATCTAGTCGGTCTCCCCCTGTCAATTTCGGAAAGCAGCCGCTCTCAGCCAGTAAGGATTCCATCAGTGGGGCACAGATTTCGAAGGCATCGCTCCTCAACTCATTTTCACGGACACCTCTATTCGAGAAAATGGGAGATGGCGAGCCGTCGCCGCTGCCAGGTCTGGGACGCAGAACCCGTCGCAACAGGCATCCGAAGAAGCCGCTGTTCGTAAGCTGTCGGAGCTCCAATTCCGCCAAGGTCGCGCACGAGACTGGAGATTCCAAGCTGGGTGCATCCGTATCACTGGTCAAGTTCGATCGATGAGGCGGTTGCCGCAGCCGCAAAAAAAGTCTGAAGTAGCAGCGACCAGAATGAGTCCCATGGTCGAAAGGTCAACTGGCGATCGGAGAGGGATCATGATTGCTCACGCCCCACCTCCTCGGACCCGGACGTGCGCTCTTTAGCGCATCCGGTTCTTATCGCAGATGTGTAGCGGCGAAGCGAGCGTCAGGAAAAGGATGAAGCAGACCGGGTTGGGGAAGCCATCGCGCAGCTAAGGCAAGGGTGCACGCCCAGGAGATCGAGCGTCTCTGACTGCGGCGGCGCAGAGTGCGCCACCAGAGCGCCATCACCCTGGCACGAAAGACACCCAGGCTGGTGAGGTTTCCCGGCACCGCGTAGTAGTTGAAGTAGCCCTGTACGACGACTGGAGCCATCTGCCGGTTTGGGACACTGGATCGTGCGTGCGCTTGCGGATGGTCGCGCGTCGTACCATGAATCGCCCCAGGCTATTCTTCCCGCTGATATGCGTGAAGCCTAGAAAGTCGAACGTCTCGGGTTTCCCTTCTCCTCTTCGTTTCCGGTTCTCCTCGGCGAATCTGCCGAATTCGATCCGGCGTGTCTTGTCCGGGTGCAGTTCCGAACTTAGCCAAGCGCTCTCGCAAGCTTTCCAGAAAGCCATCGGCGCCGGTCTGATACTGAAATCCGATGATGGACTCATCCGCGTAGCGGACGACTAAATCACCGAGCCCTGCGGCGTACCTGTCTGCGGTTCCGACCATTGCCCTTCCTCCATCACTCCGGCCTTCAGCCATTTCCGTAACAGCCGGAGAATGCGAGGATCGGCGACGCGATGCTCCATGAACCGGATCATCCAGCCTTTGTCGAGGTTATCGAAAAAGCCACGGATGTCCGCGTCGAGAATATAGTTCACCTTCTTCTTCAGGAGCGCATAGGACAACGCATCCAGCGCGTCATGCTGGCTGCGCCCCGGGCGGAAACCATACGAGAAGCCGAGAAAGTCCTCTTCGGAAATCTGGTTGAGGATGGTAACCACGGCTTGCTGGACGATCTTGACTTCCAGGCCGTGACCCCTAATGGGCGTTGCCGTCAAAACCCCTGCCCCGGCCCTGACTGGGGGTCAATGAGTGCAATCGTCTGATTAGAACATCCAGCACTTGCGAGTCGTTTAATTTCCGAGTATAAGAATCGTCATTCGCCGCGGTCCTGCTGGTTGCGGCGATCAAAATAAATTCTTTCGACTGGTCGCTAGCGATAGTCGCCTAATCTAAAAATGGGTCAAAGATTCCCTTCTTGGCGGACGGCGCTAATCGGAATTGTTGTAATTAAGGCGGTTCTTTCACTCGCCGTTAAGCCCGGGTCTTTCATTGTTTCATACAGCGGGATCAGCTATTTCCTTCTTCTACTTTTGGCGACCACCTTCGCTATCCGAAATGGAATCCAGAATACTCTTGGAAGTCGGATTTTCTGGTACTTCCTTGCGACCGGATGCGGCCTGTGGGCATTGAACCAGTATCTTCAGGTTTACTACGAACTTGGTTTGCACATCGATGTTCCCCAAACCTCAATTTCCGATACGCTACTCTTTCTTCACGTCGTGCCGCTTATGGCAGTTGTCACCGCCTTGCCATGTCGCGACGGAACCAACCGAAGGTTGTCCCGAGTAGTTTGGGAATCAATATTGCTGCTGTTCTTCTGGACATTTCTCTATGCGCATAGTGTGTTTCCTTATCAGTACCTGTATCCAACTTCGAGTTACGGCGTGCGTTTTGACATCCTTTATTTGTCAGCAAATCTGGTGCTGGTCTTAGCTACCGGTATTTCGGCCCTTCGCCTTAAAGCTCCGTGGAGGCAAATCTGCCTTCAACTGTTCGGGGCTTCCTTCCTCTACAGCCTAGGTTCCGCGTTCGCCAATCTTGCAATTGATTCAGGAGGGTACGTCAACGGCAAGTTGTATGGTTTGTGTCTCACCGCTTCTGTTTGTTGGTTTGTGTGGATACCGCTTGAGGCGCGAAGTGCAGCCAGAAGAGAGGCAACAACCGTTATTTCTGATGATGGCCGCAGCTCACAACTGTCGCTCTGGGCGATGGGCATGGTTGTAATGATCTCGATCCCGATAGTGTGGGAACTTCTCCAGCGGAATGAGAATTCGGGTCTTCGTACGTTCCGGCTTGCTACCGCAGTCGCTATCATCGTTTGCCTTGCGAGTGCGGACCACGTTATGGGATATCTCGATCGCCACGAGCTGGCTTCCGATGTGCGGATAGCAAACGATCGACTGCGATCAGGTGAGGAACTGCTCAGGGTGTTCGTAAAGAACGTGCCAGCCGCGGTCGCGATGCTCGACCGTAACATGCGTTATCTGCAAGTCAGTGACCGATGGTGTACTGATTACTTATCTGGCAGACAGCAGATACTAGGGCGTTCCCACTATGAGATTTTCCCAGACATGCCTGAGCGTTGGAAAGAGGTTCATCGTCGCGCCCTGCAAGGAGAAACCCTGCGAGCTGACGAAGACCGTTGGGATGGGCAAGACGGCCCTCACTGGGCGCGCTGGGAGGTTCGTCCTTGGAACACCCCTGAAGGCGCTGTGGGAGGGGTTCTCATCCTTGCAGAGGACATCACCCGTCGCAAGCAGATCGAAGAGGAACTCTCAGATCTGAGTCGAAAGTTGATCGAATCGCAGGAGCAAGACCGAGCCCGAATTGGAAGGGACCTTCACGACGATATAAACCAGCAATTGGCGCTGCTGGCAATCGACATCGAACAATTGAGCCAACATCCTCCCGATTCGGCTGCTGAGATTGGTGGTGAACTGACCCAGATCAGGGATCGCATTACTGCAATTGCAGCCGATGTGCAATCAATCTCGCATCACCTCCACTCTCCCCAGTTGGAGATTCTCGGGATTGTCGCTGCCATCCGGGGTTTCTGCAGGGAGTTTGCGGCGCATCAGAAGGTTACGGTGGACTTCACACACGACACCATCCCCAAGGGCGTATCACACGAGGTTTCGTTGTGCCTGTTTCGTGTTTTGCAGGAGGCATTGCACAACGCGATAAAGCACAGCAATGTCCGCCATTATGAAGTGAGGTTGGGTTGCTCAGCGAGCGAGCTTCATCTCACTGTTTCAGATCGCGGGACTGGGTTTATGGCTGAAACGGCGATGAGCGGCGGAGGACTAGGGCTCATCAGCATGCGAGAGCGGGTTCGGCTGGTGAACGGGACCATCGTCGTTGACTCCAAGCCGCAGCGCGGAACCAGCATCCGTGTTCGGGTGCCGCTTCCGTCAGAGCAGGGTTCAGAGCGGGCGGCTGGATGAAACAGTTGAACCCCGCTCACTCATTGGGAATACAGTGCTGAATGCTCTGCACAGATTCGTTGGACGGTGTCTCTCTCCTTATCGGGGTCACACGTCCCAAGTAGATACCCGCACCGAACATCGATGGCGTACATTTTCGCCAGCTCGTGCAACAGGCGTTCCCGCTGAATCGCTGCATCCGCTTTACCTTGTGCCCACAAGGTAGGCGTGCACTCTCAACCAACGGCAACGTGAAGACCATTTTCTGTCGCCGCTTTGACTGCTTGCTCTAGAGAATTGCGGGTGTCCTTCGTCAATGGGACCGGGTCACGTGGGTCACAGTCCACGAAGGTCCAGAGTGTATCGACAACATCCAAAGGGATATATCTATTCTGTTCAGCGGTGGAAATATTTAAGCCGCCTGCTTCCAGACGCCGAAGAATATCGGCTCGGTGCGATTCGGTTGCGATGACGACGACCGCATTCCCGATTTTCACCGCAGATCCAAGGAAATAAGCAAAATCATCCACAAGCGTCGCGTCGTCTGTGTAGAACCTTACCTCGTGGTAATCCACATTGTCCTCGGTATCGGTGAGGGCAGGACCGGTCAGGCTCGCGCTGAGGAACTGCTTGCCCTGAAGTACCGCTTCAATGGCAGGCAACAGTTCACCCGCAGCAGACGACTTGACGACGTAACCGCCAGCACCGGTACCCAAGGCCGCTTGTGCGATGTCCCGAGAGCGGTTTTCGCTGACGAACAAGATTTTGGATTGCGGGCTAAGCTCTCGGATTCGTCGTGCTGCTTCGAGTCCATTGAGTTTGGGGAGTCCGATGTCCAGCAGGATCAGATCGGGTTGTAGGTGCTGCCCTATCTGAACTGCTTCCCATCCATCGGTGGCTTCGGCCAGGAGCTGAAGTTCCGGATTCTTCTGGAGCACCGACGCGGCGAATGTGCGCCAGGGCGCGTAGTCATCCACCACAAGAACCCTAATTCGGGATTCGGCCATTCACACTCGCTTTCCGCTGAGCAGAATCTCACAACTTTTGGTCTCCACAACACCATGGCCAAAGCGTATTGCGCACCTTATAGAACGGATCTCAATTCCGGTTCGCTGTGCTGCAAGGACAGTGCTCACCTTTATCCTTGTTCAGGATGGATGCTTTCAAGTTGCGCCCAGCGACGTATTGCGAGGCGAATCACCTGCACCATACCGAGCCCAAGCTTGCGCGCTGCAATTGCTTGATGATGTGAAGGTCTTCGGTCGTGAATCTTACCGTAGTTGACTTCAGTTCGGTCTTTCTTTGGTTCGTGAAGGAATGAAAATATCAACGATAGAACGCCGTGGTTGCTGGCCGTCAATCAGGCTTGCGGTAAATGCGAACGCAGAACGATAGCGACGCGATACAGGCCATCGCCCTGTCCAAGAAAATTGACATGTAACGGGCAGGGCGCGAATGCTCCGACGCGGCACTCTGTCCCGAAAACCCTGGCTGGCAAGCCCATTTCAGGGATACTTCCTCGCGGACTGTAATGGCGCGCCACCGGCAATACGTCGCGCCGCTGTGACCAGTCGCAGGGGTGGTTGTGAGCGGAGACTGTTCCAAGATCGTTATCATCGAGTTTCGGATGCGCCAACCGGTGTTGATTCCTCCTCAGAATCAGCGAGAACTCGCGCGACTACACTCACGGAGCCTGAAAAAGGCGAACAAACGGCGTACTCTTGCGTAAGCGCCTGATTTCGTCAACTGACGTTGAAGAGTCTTATGGATCTACATTTTGGGTGACAGCAAACATCGGCCAACCTACGGCCCTACCAAGTTCGCTGGAGCGTGAGAGCCGTGCCTGGTCTGCAAAAACTGAAGCTGTGAACTGTCAACAATTCCACTTCCAGAAAGATCACAACGATCACAGGCTAGTCGCGCTCTTGGTGCGCCGTTAAAACGGCGGCTGCGCACAGGAATATCGCGTCCAGAGAACAAATACGCTGGACAGACTGGAAGCAAGCATGAAAACAAAAGAACTGGTGGAGAGAGCGCACACTATTGCTCAGCCATTCCGCATCGCAAACGGGAACAAATTTAGGCTTAAAGACGTGGATCCTGGCGACACGTTGGAATTCACCTCAGAGGACAAAGCGCGTGCTAAGGAAGTCCTCGAAATAGGTACCACCGGGATTGCAGAACTGCAGGACATGCTTTACGCACAGGACAAATGGGCGGTGCTTCTGATTTTTCAGGCGATGGACGCTGCTGGCAAAGATGGCACGATTAAACATGTTATGTCGGGCGTCAATCCGCAGGGCTGCCAGGTGTTCTCCTTCAAATCGCCCTCGCCCGAAGACCTCGATCATGACTTCCTCTGGCGATCCATGAGGTGTCTGCCAAACCGCGGCAATATTGGTATCTTCAACCGGAGCTATTATGAAGAAGTGCTGGTGGTACGTGTGCATCCGGAGTTTCTGGCCAAGCAGAAGATTCCGCTGACACTTGTGACCGACGACATCTGGCAAGAACGCTTCGAAGACATTCGGAGCTTTGAACGATACCTACACCGCAATGGAACAAAGATACTGAAGTTTTTTCTGCATGTGTCGAAGAAGGAACAAAAGCGCCGTTTCCTCGCACGAACCGAAAACCCCGAAAAAAACTGGAAGTTCTCTACTTCAGACATGGCGGAACGTCGGTATTGGGATGAGTACCAGGACGTGTATGAGGACATGATCCGGAACACCGCCACAAAGGACTGCCCGTGGTATGTGGTACCCGCAGACAATAAGTGGTTCACTCGAGTGGTGGTTGGTGCTGCGATCGTGGATGCGTTGGCGTCTCTTGATCTGGCGTATCCCAAGGTTGACAAGAAACGACTTGAGGAAATTGCAAGGGCAAGGACATTGCTGCAGTCGAATCATTTCCCCGTCAAGAAAGCAGCCGCGTGAGAGTCTGTCGAAATGTTTCCTAGTCGTCCAATGGATCGGGCGACCGAGGCAGGCGCAAATCGCTCTACGGAAGTAGCACCACGACCCTCCGTGGCGCCAGTTGGTGAAATATCGCCATTTCGGCGAATGAACTCCCCACTAGGGTTGAACGGAGTTTCTGAACTTTGCCAACCGGACCGATGCTTCCCTTTGGTTACTTTTAGCCGGCACTTTCTTCGTTCAAAATAGTGACAACCGGCATGTAGGCGAGGTTTCATTTCATGAACGTGTTTTCATCGTGGGAGTAGCCCGGCTGGGCCCTGAGGAGGGGACTACGAGGTTGCGCAATTCTTGGCTCTTTGCTGGCCTCCTTCTAATCGCACTATGCGACTGGTCGATGCCGGCCGAAGCCTGCGACCAACTGGCTGCAGGCACCCAGTTCTGGGTACGCCTAACCGACCCCGTTTCCTCCTACGATGCAAAGCGCGGCACGCTCGTGCGAGGTATTTTGCTGAATTCGCCTGAGTGCGATAAGGCCCCAGTACTCTCCACAACGGTTCCCGTTGAGGGTAAGGTCTTGTCCGTGCACCGAGTCGGGCTTGGGTTATGGCACGAAACCGCCGCACTTGAGATTGTTTTTTCCCGCCTCCTGCCGCCTCGCGGAGGGGCAATCGAAATCAACGGGCGAGTCAGACTCGTTGATAATGCTCGGGAAAGCGTGAAGAACGGAATCATCCAAGGCATTCGCAGCACTGACACGCCGGAAGGGCGCATCAGCAGCCGACTTAAGTACCTGCCGTCTCTTCATCTGTATCCAGATCCGTTTCTCCTGGGGTACAAATTGTTTTTTCCGGTCTTCCCGGAGCCTGAGATCGATCTGAAACCCGGATCCGACCTAGAAGTGGAACTCACGCAGGCAACGACGCTTCCCGCGGACCTTCCTCCCGTCGCCGAGACTCCTGCCCTGGAGGAAAACGCGGAACTAATCGGCAGTTTGAAGGCACTACCGGATCGCACCTTGACGAAGACGGGAAATGCCGCAGACGTTGTGGACATCGTATTCGTGGGTTCGCTGACAGATTTGGAGCACGCATTCCAAGCAGCGGGTTGGCGGCAAAGTGACGCGGTTTCGCCACGAGCCGTGATGCGTCAGTTCTATGCCTTTCTAGCAAGAGCCAGCTACGCCAATGCTCCAATGTCCTCACAATTCCTGGAGGGTCGCAAACCAAACCTGACGCTGGAGAAAGCATTTGACAGCAACGAAAAGCGGAATCACATCCGCATCTGGGAGCTGGAAAATAAGTGGCAGGGTATGCCTCTATGGGCCAGCGCGGCAGTTCGCGAGACGGGCGCCACGCTCTCGGTTCGGCACAAAGGTTTTATCCACCACGTGTCAGAAGACCTGGGTGAGGAACAACAAACAGTCTTGAGGGATCTGTCGGTTGCAGGTTGCGTGGAAAGTGTCGGTTCTGTTGCTCGGCCCGCGCTGGATCATGTCCTGCGAAACGCAACCGGAGGACTCTTTCGCACGGACGGTCTGCTGCTGGTGGTTCGGCTGAAACCGTGTGTATCCGAGTCGAACGGAAGGGGCGGTGCTGCGGTTCCGTCACCGTCCAAGCACGGCTCTTGGGCGTTTCGCTATCTGCGGCGGGAGATATTGACCGTGCGCAGTGACCTGTGGCGAGCCAATTGCATCTACGCACTGTTTGATCTAACTCGAATGACAGTTGGAGCTTTGCGTCGGAATTCTTCGCATCGAACTGCTGAACGAGAGGCCGCACGTGTGGACACTTTCGCTCCCAAGAGTGCGATGCATAGCCTTGCGTCCAACGAAGGTCGAAATGATTCAAGTCTCACACCGAGCTGCGAGCGCGAGCACATTATTGCCAAGCACCATGGCCACCGACCGCTAAACTGAAAGCAGTCTTGGAAAATTTCTCGCTGTGCTTGTGACCCAGAACCGCCCTACAATGTTAGTTCGCGTGGCACATCCGTGGGAAAGGAAGAGTGCTATGGACCTGGCCCCTATCGTGGTTCGAAGCAAGATTCTCGCATTTGCACTGACCTTGGCGTTTGTGGCAGGCATCGCGTTCGGGCAGGATGCCCCCATTCAGTCGCCGCCGTTAACGATGAAGCCGGGAACGATTTTGACCGTTCGTATGAATGAGCCGCTCTCTTCTGACCACAATCGGGTTGGTGACGTTTTCTCCGCTACACTTACGCAGCCCGTGATCGTGCTCGGCATCGTGGTCGCACGGTACGGCCAGACCGTGGCGGGCGAAATCGTGGAGGCAAAGAAGGCGGGGCGGGTGTCGGGAGTTTCGCGGCTCGGAGTAACGCTGACCAGCCTGACTCTCGTGGATGGCCAAACCGTGCCAATACAGTCACAGCTACTGGTTCGTCAGGGTCCGACATCGGTGGGACGTGACGCTGCTGTGGTTGCAGGCACAACCGGTCTCGGCGCGGCCATCGGAGCAGCTGCTGACGGGGGCATGGGTGCCGCTGTTGGAGCGGCAGTTGGCGCAGCGACCGGTGCAATTGGCGTTCTGTTTACCAGGGGTCACCCGACCGTTGTTGAACCCGAGACACTGCTGACGTTCCGAGTTATGGCTCCGGTCACGATTGAAACGAATAATGCCCCCGAGACGTTTCGCTTCGCAAATTCCACGGATTATCCACACGCGCAGCCACAACCACAGCAGGTGGTGGCTTATCCCGCTCTTCCCGCTTATTCGTATCCTTACCACGTGTACTACGCACCCGCCTATTATCCGTATTATCCCTACTACAACCCATTTTATGGATACCCCTATTTTTACGGTCCTTCGTTTAGCTTCTTTTTGGGCTATCCCGGTTACTACCGCTATCACAGCTCGTTTCGAGGGCCCTGGGGGTATGTATCTGCTCCCAGGTCTGTTCCCCATCGAGTCGGCTTCGCCAACCACTAAACGAGTTTGTCACGACAGGCGACGATAACGAGACTTGGCGCAGCGCTGAGCTTAAGCCTCTTTGTGGTTGCGAGCCCGATTACACGCATTGCCCCCTCAGAGCAGCTCTGAGATGGGCCTCCCCCCAATGCTTGGTTGTTCGTGCATTGCCGTCGTTAACGGCCCCTAGCCGGATCAGTGAAGAGGAGCTCGGCATCCAAACCCAGCGACGCGAGACGTTACGTTTGCGACGTTCACCGATTCTTCGATCAATCGCTCGTGGCCGCAAGCGAAAGCGAGCGTGCCAGCTGGCGGGTACCCTTCCAATCTGTCCAGTATTTAGCGAGTGACATGAAGTGAGGCCGTGAGGACATCAAGAATCCCCGCCTGTGAGGATTCGTGTTTGTGCGGCCCGGCGGGGGTTCCTTGGATCGGTGTCAAACCAAACGCTTTCAATCACTTTCGACTAGAGAGCCATTAGCAGCAACTAGCCGTTGTGACAGTTGAACAATTCAAGGACACGAAAACCCGCCATCCCATCAAGAAGCCCGGGTCCAAGGGCCTAGTCTGAAGGTGGGACAGCGGGCTCCGAGTGTGTGTGTGTGTCGGTCGTCAGCTTGACGTACTAGGTCATTCGAAGCAACTGCTAATTGTCATAGGTCTCGAATGACTCAATCCCTCCCTGATGCGTCAGAAGTGCAGGACTCACACCATGCCTGTTTTGGCGTGTGCGCAGCAAGACGAACGGCGAGCGGCACGCGGCAGGAGAGTCCTTGCCCTACCAAGTTTTTTCGAACGTGTTGGCCCGATCCTCTTCGCTGCAACGGGAGGTCGCCACGAGCATGGGAAGTGGAGCCCTCTCCACGATAGATCCTACCGAGGTTGATCTGATCATTCGCCAGAATCTAAAGAACCATTTCTCCGGTCTACTCAAGAGCCTAAAAATACCGAGCCCGCTGCGGACTGTCAGTCCTGCCAGTGACGATACTGCGATAAGTCTCGTAATGATCGCCACATCCTCGCGTGCGCCTATTGACGGAAGGTAACCGAAGACGCAGCGACGCCGGGGAGAAAGCACCTATGACTGGAACTCTTGTTGAAACACTACAAACACCGACTGGCGTGTCAGTGTGGAAGCAATATCCCACGTTGTACGAGATCAACACGTGGGTATGGCTCACAAATCTAAACCAGAAATACGGAAAGACAATTAACTTGTCTTCAGTGCCATCGGCCGAATGGGATGCCCTCGGGGCTTACGGCTTCGATGCCGTTTGGTTCATGGGAGTTTGGGAACGAAGTCCTGCTGGTATTGCAATTGCCAATCAAAACAAGGGTCTGCTTCAGGATTTCTTCCGAGCGCTTCCTGACTTTCGCCCCGAAGACAACGTGGGCTCGCCCTACTGTGTACGGCGTTATGCGGTCGACCAGCATTTGGGAGGTCCTGAGGGTCTAGCCATTGCCCGACGAGAACTCTCAAAACGCGGCTTGAATCTGGTTCTGGACTTCGTGCCGAACCACGTTGCACCGGACCATCCCTGGGTCGCGGAGCACCCGGAGTATTTTATTCGCGGCAATGCCGAGGACGTGAGAAACGATCCTGCCTCGTACATGGAGGTGTGTGAAAGTGTGTGCGCCTGCGGGCGAGACCCCTACTTTCCGGCCTGGCCCGACGTCCTGCAGTTGAACGCTTTTGAGCGGGGCCTTCGGCAAGCTGTGATTGAAACCATATCCAGTATTGCCCAACAGTGCGATGGCATTCGCTGTGACATGGCGATGCTTTTCCTGAACCCGATTTTCGAGCGCACCTGGGGTGGCCGTGCCGGGCCGCGACCCACAACCGAGTATTGGGTGGATGTGATCCCCACCATCAAGAAGAGGTACCCGGGCTTCCTGTTTATCGCCGAGGCTTACTGGGACCTGGAATGGGAGCTCCAGCAACTGGGGTTCGACTTCTGCTACGACAAGAAGCTGTACGATCGGATGGAACACGCCGATGCAGAGAGCATCCGCCTTCATCTCTGTGCCGGCCTCGCCTACCAAGCAAGACTGCTTCGCTTCATCGAGAATCACGACGAGCCACGGGCGGCGACGACCTTTTCACCTGCTAAGCAGCAGGTCTTTGCGCTGACTATGGCTACCCTGCCTGGAACAAAACTGTTCCATGAAGGGCAGTTTGAAGGGCGCAAGGTAAGAGTCCCGGTGTTCTTGGGCAGACGGCCGAACGAGCCAGTGGATCGAGACCTGGTTGGGTTCTATGCCAAGCTGCTCCAAGCCGTCAATCATTCCGTTTTTCGGGACGGCCAATGGAGCCTTTGCGAACAAACGGGGTGGCCGGATAACGCGAGCTTTCAGAATCTGGTGGCATGGAGCTGGCTCAAGGATGACGAGCGATGCCTGATTGTGGTCAATCTGAGCGACTGTCCTTCGCAAGCGCGGGTTCGTGTCCCATGGGCTGACACCAGCGGCTCAAGACTGAACCTCGTTGACGTGTTGTCGGGCACGATCTACGAACGTGACGAGCGTGAACTAGTATCGCCAGGCCTCTACGTGGAACTCAGACCTTGGAGCTACCACTTCTTTCGGTGCATGCGCAGAAACAACGCCTAGAGCGAAGGTTATGTGGGTCACGAACTCCGCGGGACGGAGCCCAGTTCAGGAAAGGACGGGTTTTTCTACGATCTGCTCCATTTCCCGAATGGCGATGGCATGCGACCAAAAGTGCGCTCGATGGTGGGATTGCGGCCGTTATGCGCTTCGACGGTGCTGGAATCCCGCAGCGCCTTTGGACGGACATTTACAGATACAGTTCCAAATCCGGCGATGACCATCGCCTTCGCAGAGCGGAGGGTCATGTCTCAATACGCGTCAGACGAATGAGAGGTACAGATGACGGGTCGATTTCACAGAGTAGTGATGCTCGCAATTGTCTTCCTGAGTCTTCTTACGCTTTGCGGTTGCCAAGGGCTGGTTCCACACGATACGCAGAGTCTACTGATTCCGAGGTTCCACAGGTCAGAGATTTTTGGCTTTGTGGCGGGTCTCGGAACGACTTTTGCGGGCCTGCCGGACTTGCTCTCTATGCTCAGGCGTCGCTCGAGTGCCGGCATGAACCCGAGGATGGCAGCAATCCTGGGCATCTTTCAGGTTCTGTGGGTCTATTACGGTCTGCTGATTATGTCGCGGCCCGTGATTCTGTGGAACGTGATCGCGGTATTGACCAATTCGCTAAGCGTCGGTGCATACGCTCATTTCGCTCGCAAGGAAAAAATCCAACAACAGACGCTTCCGTCATAACCACAAGCAGACCGCCTCGTCATGCCGGCGATAGATCCAGAGGGAACCATGTATACCCGATACATTCTTCTGAGCGCTGTTCTCTGTTTGTCCGTATCCCTGCTTGCACGGAGCAAGACCGATGTGCTGGTCATGAAGAACGGCGACCGCATGACCTGCGCGGTGAAAGGGCTCGACTCGGGTGTGTTGTATGTCGACTTCGACTACATCGACGGAACAGCGTCTGTTGATTGGTCGAAAGTGGCTCGCCTAGAAAGCAATCAGCTTTTTCTTGTGAAAACACAAGACGGGTCAGTATATGCGGGAACACTCAGCACACCGGAGGCGGGTGCGGGCCGGCCGCTAAAGATTCAAGTCGCGGAAACTCCGGAACGGGAAGCGGTGATTGACCGATCTCAGGTTGTCCGAATGATTGCGACATCGGACAGCTTCTGGCAGCGGTTCAACGGCGGGATAAGTTTGGGAGTCATCTACTCCAAAGGCAATGAATCAACCCAGTACAGTTTAAGCTCCGAGGCATCCTACGTTCGAGAGCGCTGGACCGCTCGAGGCGGCTTTGCCTCCAACCTTTCTTCCAGTACGGGTGTCA
>Ga0306924_10002545_pt1 | contig 17238 bp, 16 predicted proteins | sample sta12Can44000111_FD_203756 | JGI IMG/M metagenome (GOLD analysis project Ga0306924, IMG submission 203756) | Lab enrichment of tropical soil microbial communities from Luquillo Experimental Forest, Puerto Rico - statanox.12C.anox.44.000.111 (v2)... | ecosystem: Environmental > Terrestrial >... | reverse complement strand
ATTGGATGATCGCCGGAACTGGCGGTATCGACTGGTCGGCCGCAGTCTCATGTTCGAGACAGGCGATCATTGCGTCCGTCCGCCTGCGGAAGGCAGACGCGGTCAGTATGTGGGCCAGCAGCAGGCTTCCCGCACCCACGAGTGGCAATACTTTTAGAACCGACCTCATCCGCCGAAGCTCAATTCAGATCAGGTAGGGGCTTCCGGTGCCGCGGCACCAGCCAGCGGGTCTCGTCTTTGCACAGGCTTTTCACTGGGCATGTGCGGCAGCGGCGGCCGCTCTCGTCGCGACCGACTTCTCGGCAGGCTTCCCGCAGGGAGCGTGCAGACGAGCTGAGAAAGTAGGGCCGGCTTCGCACTTCACGTTCACTCATCAAAGGCGCCAACCTATCCGGAACGCCTGCGGCGGGGTGGGAAGACTGCGACGGAGGGTGCGCTTCACATCACTGACGAGAGTTACTCGCGCCTTGCCGATTGCGGCCTTCCCCGGATAAAGGTTGGCGCATTGGCCATTATTGCGCGTTGATCCAAGTCAATCCGCTCCCTACCCGCCAAGAATCTTTTTGACCACCACAATCCCCGGATCTGCAGGCTGCGGAGCCACGGAGAAACCCAGCTCGCGACACATCTGCAGCATCGGCTCGTTCTCGCGCAGGACCTCGCCAGTGAGCTCACCGATCCCCCGCCGCCTGGCGATGTCAATGAGGCGGGTCATCAGCAGGAAGCCAACACCGCGTCCCTTCCAGTCGCTGCGGACGGCGATCGCGTATTCAGCGCGCAATCTGTCGGGATCAGCAAAGAAGTGTGCGACACCGAGCGCTCTGCCGTCCAGCTCGGCCAGGAGCGCCAATTCGCGGTCGTAGTCGAGCTGCGACAGCCGCGCTGCCACGGCGTGGCTAAGCCCTTGCACTGGGGTGAAGAACCGCAGCCGCAGATCCTCATGGTTCATATGCGCGGCGAGGTCATGCAATAGCGGCTCGTCCTCCGGACGCAACGGCCGCAACCCAAGCACTGTCCCGTCTCGCAACCGCTCGGTGGACTCGATCTCTTTGGGATAAGGCGCAATGGCCAAGCGCGCCGAACCTGGACTTTGGGCCGGTGCGATGCGCAGCCGGGCATCGAGGGCGACGACACCGGAGGCATTCGCGAGCAGCGGATTGATGTCGAGCTCGCGTATCTCTGGCTGATCGGAAGCGAGCTGGCCAAGGCGGATCAGCACTTCGACGATCGCCTCGATATCCGCCGGCGGCTTGCCGCGATAGCCCTGCAGAAGCTGCCAAACCCGTGTGCGCGCCATCAGCCGGCGTGACAGCAATGCATTCAGCGGTGGCAGCTCGAGAGAGGTATCACCTACGATCTCGACCGCAATGCCGCCTTGGCCGAACGCTACCAGCGGCCCGAACGTCGCTTCCTCTACGAGCCCGACGAGAAGCTCGACGGCACCCGGGCATCGAGCCATTGGCTGAACGACAAACCCATCGAGGCGAGCCTCGGTCCGCGCCGCCTTGATCCGCTCGAGCATCCCTTCCGCTTCTCGCCTGACCCGGTCGGTGTTCTCCAGATTGAGCGCAACCCCACCGACATCGCTCTTATGCGTGATGTCCGGTGAGCGGATCTTGAGGGCAATCGGGAAACCGACTGTGGCAGCGACCGAGGCCGCCTCGTCCGGATCTGCGGCAAAGTAATTGGCCACGATCGGAATGCCATAGGCTGCGAGTATGCCGCTGGTCTCCTCCGGGTCGAGCCAGGATTTCCCTGCGGCAAGCGCAGTCGCGATGAGGCGCCGAGCCGTGAGGAGGTCGGGCTCGAACGTGTCAAACCGCGCTGATGGTGTTTCCATCAGCAGCTCTTGATTGCGCCGATGGTGTACGCGGTGCAGAAAACCGCCGACTGCGCTGTCCGGGGTTTCATAAGTAGCAATGCGGGCGTCGGCAAAGAGTTGGCGCGCCACCCTGGCCGAGTGCTCCCCGAGCCAGGCCGTGATGACGTTACGACCACGGAGAGCTGCGGGTCCTACTGCGGCCACGGTATCGATCACGGCACGGGCAGCGTCTTCAGCCTGTGCCAGCGCAGTGGGACAGTTCAGCACCAAAATTGCGTCGACCTCTGGGTCAACGATCAACGTTGCTAGGGCTTCGCCATACCGCTGCCCCGACGCGTCGCCGATGATGTCGACGGGATTGCCGTGACTCCAGGTCGCCGGCAATAAGCGGTTCAAGTCAGCCACTGTAGCTTCCGACAATGCGGCCAACTGGCCGCCTGCCGCAATGAGAGCGTCTGTCGCAAGCACGCCTGCGCCGCCGCCATTGGTCAGGATCGCGAGCCGTTCACCGACCTGCTCCCGCGTCAACGCCAAGGTCTCCGCTGCATCGAATAGCTCGCCCATCGTTCCGACCCGCAGCATTCCGGCTCGGCGGAACGCGGCGTCATAGACGGCGTCGGCGCCGGCAAGCACGCCGGTATGCGAGGTGGCGGCGCGAGCACCCGCGTTCGAGCGCCCCGCTTTCAGCACGAGGACGGGCTTGATGCGCGAGGCCGCTCGCGCCGCCGACATGAATTTCCGGCCATGGGTGATGCCTTCGACATAGAGCAGGATGGCGCGGGTGTGCGGATCGGCGGCGAGGTAGTCGAGCATGTCGCCGAAATCGACATCGGCCATATCACCGAGTGAGACGACATGTGAAAAACCGATGCCGCGCGGTGCCGCCCAATCGAGCATGGCCGTGATCACCGCCCCCGATTGGCTGAGGAACGCGATATCTCCCGCGGGTGCTGCCAAATGAGAGAAGGTGGCGTCGAGTCCAAGCCGCGGCACGATGATGCCGACGCAGTTGGGCCCGACAATGCGCAGGAGATGGGGCTTTGCCGCGTCGAGCGCGGCCTGCTGCAGTGTCTGACCCTGCTGACCGAGTTCGCCAAAACCGGCGGTAATGATCACGACGGCGCGCGTCCCACGCTCCGCCAGCTCGCTGATCAGACGAGGCACTGCCGCGGCCGGCGTGACGATGACAGCAAGGTCTGGGGCTTGCGGCAGGTTCGCGACATTAGGGTAGACGGCCAGGCCATCGATCATCCGATGATGCGGGTTGACCAGCATCAGCTCCCCGGCAAACCTAGCGCGGCGCAGATTGCGTGCGACCACCGCGCCGACCGAGCCGGGCCGCGGGGTAGCGCCAATCAATGCAACCGATCGCGGTGTGAACAGCTTGTCGAGATTGCGAACAGACATTGGCTCTATCGGTTGCTCAAGCTTCCAATCGGAACGCGGTTCCCCGATCGATCGGCAGGGTAGTCCAGCCATCAGAGAGTTGGTTCACCCTGTCGGCCACTAGACCGTATTTCACCTGCGTGATGCTCAAATCTCTAAAGTAATTTACGAGGTCGCCCCAGGGATCGTTCAGACGGGCAATTGCGGAAATAAAGGCGACAACGCCGCCCACCTCGAGCTGGTCGGAATGCACCATCCAACCACCGATCAGCAGCGCGGCTATAACTTGGAAATGGTTGCAGAGGTTCATAAAAAAATTCATCGAAAACTTGAGCTTATAAATTCCCATGTTGAGTTGGAGCACCCGGTCGATGCGTCTGCCGTCGGACATATCCCGCTCGACCGATGCGGCACGCGTATCGACCGAGCTAACGCCGAGCTGCCGCAAAACCCACACGCGCGCGCCGGCGCGGCGGTTTATCGCACCCTGCATCAGTGGCACGAACACCAACTGCGGCAGGAACAGTGCGAATGCTGCCGCCGCCATCCATTTGTCGAGGTGAACGATGTAGGCGAGTACCGAGGCCAAGATCCCGCCTTGAAGAAGGGGCTCGGATAAGCTGCTGCCGACAAAGCCGCCGATCGGTTCGACTTCCCCGACGATCATCGCGGCCCCGACACCGCGAGCCTCCGGGCCCGGTGCGGCGGCCCGCGCAACCCTCAAATAAGCAAGGACATGCCGGCGCAGATCCCGTATCGCATTTTCACCGACCCAGCCGCGATAGACGTTGACGACGAGTTTGGTCAGACCCTGAACCAGAACGACGCCGGCATACGCGGCGCACAAAGTAATGACCAGCGTAAAGGATCTTTCTTTAACGAGATCATTGACGACCCGCCGTTGAATCTCCAGTGGCGCGACTTCGAGCAAGAAGGTGACGACCGTCAGTGTCACCAGCGCGATCTGGTGCGGCCAGCTCACTGCGAAAACGTAGCGAAAAATCGTGTTCGGCAACATGTATCCGATGGGGGGCATCAATTGCGTTCCCACAGGGCCGTTCGAATGAGGTCGACCAGATGGCCGGCTGCAAAGGGCTTTTCGAGCACATTGGCTACGCCCAAGCTCGCGGCCCGCTCCCTCGTCTTTGTATCAAGCCGGCCCGAGATCAGGATCGTCGGCATCCGAGCTCTTTGCTTTTGCAGACGGGCGACGACGTCGAGGCCATTCATGCCGGGCATGTGTTGGTCGATTACCAGACAGCCTGTGGCGCGACGGCGATCATCGGCAAGGAAATCGACGCCCGAATTATATGACCGCACATCGTAGCCGAAGATTTCGAGCAACGACTTCAGTGAATCGGCGACCGATTCGTCGTCATCGACGACACAGATCTGCGCCTGCCTCTGTTCAGGTGGTGAGCGCTCCGAGAAAACGGGCATCGTGACCTCTTTTCGAGAAGCCCCGATGAGACCCGGAATTGGCGTTGTGCGCACTGACCTGGATCAACCGCCGGCGAAAGCCTGTTGGGCCTCGGCTACCGCGTCGAGAGCGTCAGGATCGAGTAGCTCGATCCGATGCGGGTTGGGAATGGCGATGGCGCCATCGCGCTTGAACGCCGACAAAGTGCGGCAGACGGTCTCGATGGTCAGTCCGAGGTAATCGGCGATGTCGTTGCGCGACATGGGCAGGTCCAGAACCTTTGTCCGGTCGCGGCGATCGAACATCTCCAACAGAAAGGTCGCGACGCGCTCCGATGCAGTCATCCGGCCAAGCCGCAATGTATGCCCATGCGCTTGAGCGAGGTCGCGCAACATCGCGTCGCGCAGCAGGCGTGCCAGCGCGTGGTTCTGATCTACCAGCTGTTCGGTTGGCCTCCGCCGGAAGCACATGACAACAACGCCGTCCACTGCTTCGGCCGAGTACGGGCGTCCTTCCGCACTGTCGAGGCCAAAGCAATCGCCGCTGAAGTAGAACTCGGCAATGTGGCGCCGGCCATCGGCGAGAAGCTTGCACACGCGAACCGTTCCGGAGACGACCTTGTACCAGCAGTCGGAGCTGTCGCCTTCGGCATAGATCTCGGCATTGCGCGAGAAGCTGAGCCGCGTGCCGATGCGCTCCAGCGCCACCAGCGCGTCGAGGTGACCCGACTGCGCGATGGTCGCGCTATCCTGCCCCAGTTCTGTGACCCCGTTGCGGTAGTCGATATTGCCGAACTGCCTGTACATAATGTCCCTCCAGCTCTTGGATGGAGAGAACATCGCCGCTTCTACCGGTGTCGAAAATTGGGAATGTCCCTTAGGGAGACTACGTACGTAAAACTACGTATCGCTTATAGACCCCAGCGCCGTACGAACCAGGTCTTGACCAGATGGGCCAACACACAATAACCAAGAATGATGGCGAAAACAGCAGGCCAATAGAGGCCTGGCAGTGGCACAAACCCGAGTGTTGGCCCCAAGGGGGAATAGGGAAGGAGCGCGCCGGCGCCAGCTACTAGGATCGTTGTAATTATTAGCGAATTGCTGGCACGGCTCTGCAGAAACGGGATTCTTGCAGTGCGGATGATATGAATGATCAATGTCTGAGTCAGTAATGATTCGACGAACCACCCCGTTTGAAATAACGGAGGATTGGTCCAGGCGTGGAACACACATAGCAATGTCGCATAGGTGATATAGTCGAAAATCGAGCTGACCGGGCCAAGAAACAGCATGAACTTGGTGATATTGCCAATGTGCCAGCGTCGCGGCGCCGCGATATAGTCGTCATCGACGTGATCGGTCGGGATCGTGGTCTGCGAAAAATCGTAGAGGAGATTGTTGGTCAGCACCTGAATCGGGGCCATTGGCAGGAACGGTAAGAAAATGCTTGCCCCGAGCACACTAAACATGTTTCCGAAATTGGAGCTGGCTCCCATCTTTATATATTTGACGATGTTGCCGAAAATCTTGCGGCCTTCCAGCACACCATCTGACAATACTAAAAGGCTTTTCTCGAGGAGGATGATGTCGGCCGATTCCTTAGCGATGTCGACGGCGGTATCGACGGAGATACCGACATCGGCGCTCTTGAGCGCAGGACCGTCATTGATCCCGTCGCCGAGAAAGCCGACGACATGTCTGGCCAGATGGAGCGCTTCGATGATCCGGGACTTTTGCGCTGGCGAGACCTTGGCACAAACCGTCACGGTTTCGAGGCGTTGTGCCAATTCCCGGTCGGTCAGCTTGTCTACATCACCGCCGAGAAGGACATCGTCGGCCAGGACCCCGACCTCACGACAGATTTTGCGGGCTATAATATCGTTGTCGCCAGTCAAAATTTTGACGCGGACCCCCGATTGGGCCAGTGCGGCAATCGCGGTCCGAGCGCTCTCCTTGGGCGGATCGAGGAAGGCAACATAGCCGAGTAGGATCAGATCACTTTCGTCCGCTGTGTGATAAACTGGTCGGGGGTCAAGGAAATCCTTGTACGCGACGGCAATCACCCGAAACCCGTCGCCATTTAGCCTCGCTGTCTGTTGCTGCATCTGCACGAGATGGCTTGCGTCGAGCAGCGCCACTTCGCCATCCATTGCGTAGTGGGTGCACGTGGCAAACACCTCGTCGACTGCACCTTTGCAGATCAACAGGTGTTTCTTCTCCTCGGTCGACAGGACGACCGACATTCGCCGACGCGAAAAGTCAAAGGGCAGCTCGTCGATTTTTTCGAAGCGATGCTCGAGCCGGACATGTTCCTTCATCGCGACATGGTCGAGCACGGCAACGTCCAGCAGGTTTTTTAAGCCGGACTGAAAATGGCTGTTGAGATAAGCGTATTCGAGGACACGGTTCGATTCCTGCCCGTGCAGATCGAAATGATGCATCAGGATGATCTTGTCCTGAGTCAAAGTGCCTGTCTTGTCGGTGCACAGGACATCCATCGCCCCGAAGTTCTGGATCGAATTGAGGCGCTTGACGATCACCCGCTTGCGCGACATCGCGATAGCGCCCTTGGCCAGATTGACGGTCACGATCATCGGCAGCATTTCGGGTGTCAGCCCGACCGCGACGGCGAGCGCGAACATCAAGGCCTCCAGCCAATCACCCTTGGTTACGCCGTTGATAACAAACACGCTCGGCACCATGACCGCCATAAAGCGGATCATCAGCCAAGTAAAGCGCGTGATCCCCTTGTCAAAGCTAGTCGGAGCACGCTGACGTACCAGCATCCCGGCAAGCTCGCCGAAATAGGTCCCAGCGCCGGATTGAACGATAACGGCAGTACCGGCGCCACTCAGCACATTGCTGCCCATGAAGCAGATATTGGGCAAATCGGTCAGCGCTTCCCTCTGGCCGTGAACTGCTGCCGCCGATTTTTCGACGGGCATCGCCTCCCCGGTCAGCGCCGCTTCGTTCAGGAATAGGTCTTTGGCCGCCAGCACTCGCAGATCGGCCGGGATCAGGTCCCCCGCCGACAGCCTCACGACATCCCCGGAAACGAGCTCTTCGATCGGGACTTCCAGGGTCTGCTCGCAGGCTCCGGTGCGCCGCAGAACGGTGGCGGTGGTTCGTACCATTGCGCGAAGCTTGGCAGCGGCATTGTTCGAGCGATGCTCTTGCGCGAAAGCAAGAGAAACGCTCAGCAGCACCATCACCGCGATCACCGCGGCGGCCCGCTGGTCACCGAGAAAATAAGAGGCGGCCGCGAGCGACAGCAGCAGGAAATTGAGCGGGTTTCGAGCGCGCCCGATCAGCTCTTCGACGAGGCTCTGCTGGCGCTCGTGAGCAACAAGGTTGGGCCCGAACGTGGAGAGTCTTTGCGCTGCCGCTTCCGGGGACAGACCCTTAGATGTCGTACCGAGCTGTTGCAACAGCGCGTCAGGTTCCGCGGCCGCGGCATCGATCAGCCGCTGGGCAATCGCGGCGTCGCGATGGTGATGCGAAGCAGGCCGGCCCCGAGAGCCCCACCACCATAGGCTGGACAAGGCTGCAGCGCCGCTCATGGTCGGCACCTACCGCAGCGTCTCGATATAGCCGATTAGGTCGTCGATCTCGGCGCGGCTCAGGGCCAGATCCGGCATCGCACCGTGCGGGTGGGACAGAAACGCGCGAAGCTGGTCGGCCGTCATGCCGCTACGCGATATCGTGGGAAAGCTCGGCGGACCTTGGGCTACGGCACCGTTGGGCTTGCTGTCGATGACGTGGCAATTGGCGCACCATTGGCGCGCGAGTTGCGCGCCCTTCTGGACGTCGGCCCGGACGGGGTGCGCGGCAACCAGGGCAAGCGCTAATAGCACCAGCATGGCCGGTAAAGCTCTGTATAACACCTTTGCTACTCGGCCTCGACGCTCAGCTCTTCGCTGGTGGCTCAAGGGCGGCGGCGAGCTGTTTTGCCGCGTCGCTGAGCTCCGCGCGATGCGTTTCGTCGAGCGGATCGCGCGCGGCCAACGATCTGGCGAGCTCGGTGAGGATGCCCGCGAGGAGCCCATAGTGCAGATGAACCACGGCCTCACGCCGATCTTCACCCGGCCGCACCAGTCTAATGGCGACGCTGTCCGTATCGGCATAGGCGTCGAATTGCGAGTGCCGGCTAAAACTGCCCATGTACGCTTTGTCCGGGAAATCGACAGAGACCTCGGCCTTGTCGGCAATCGGATGCAGTGACATCTCTCAGCTCCTTACGAGAACAGGTAGGCCGGGACTGGCCTCATGTGGTCCTCGACACGCCGCACACCGGGGATGTTTTCGGCGGCGACAATCAGCGCGCGTTTTTCCTGTTCCGACAAATAGGAGGACCAGAGATGGACAACGCCGTCCTTGACCGTCACATTGGCCGGTGAGACTTCGGCCCATTTCTGGGCTTTCAGCTCGGCCAGCAGCTTTTCGCGGATCAAGCGGTCATCGGCCTCGGCACCATCCGCCGCCGCGCTGATCGTCATCGCGAGCGCCCGCACGAGGTTTGCCCTGCTGATAATGCCAACGAGCCTGCCGTCGCGCAGAACAGGCACCCGCTTGATCCGGTTGGTCTCCAGCAGAACGGCGATATCGGCAACCCGGGTCTCCTCAGTCACCGACAGAACGTCGTGCGTCATCACGTCCTTCACCTTGCCGCTGTGCGACTTGATGTATTCACCGGCGAGTTTGTTGGTCGAGGACATCATTTCGAGCCACCACGAGCGGCGGTGCTCGGTGCCAGTTTCGGCACGATGCAGCAGGTCACCTTCGCTGACCATGCCAATCACTCGCTCGTCCTTGTCAATGACCGGTACCGCGCTAATCCCGTGCTCTGCCAGCAGCTTTGCAGCCTCCGGTACAGTCGCGTTTTCGCCAACCGTGATCACCTTGGTCGTCATAAGGTCTATCGCGCGCATCGGAATGCCTCCGGGCTAACGTAATGACTACTAAAGCTCAGCTCAGGGCGTCTGGCATTGAGCCAGATCAATTCTGCAGAGGGTATTCGTTTAAATGGAGCGTTTGCTGGCGACTGCCAACGAACTCATCGGGCGCGCTTTCTTTGCCTTTGATTTCTTCAATTTGCCGACCGAGCTCCTCTGCGCGGCAGTCTTCAAGCTCTCTGCGAGCTATCGGAAATAGCCTGTTCTCTTCATTAACTGTGTCGGCGCACCATATCCTTAAGCTCGACGACTCTTTCCAACCACTCGGGTTTGTCGACGGGCAACTCCGCGATTTCTTGTAATACTGCATCGAATTCCGCATGGTCGTCGAATGCCAGGTCGACGAGTTCCCCCGCGATCGGAAGTTTGTCAATCTCCGGATAAAACACGGTCTCTTCGAGAATCTCATGAGCTTCCAACTCCTCCCGCAGAGTGCCAAATAACGATTCTCTCGGCGTTCCGTCTCATAGAGGGTTAGTCTTCTCAACCTCACTAAAGATTCGCTGTATCGTTTGGAGATCCTGCAACAGAGATTGATAGATATTCATGTGACCACCTCGTTCAACAACGCAGTCTGCGGCCGGCCCTCTGTTTTCAATAAATTACACGGGAGCGTCTCTTCCGGCTTTGATCCAAATCAATGATGCTGCCGCTTGTGAGACTAATCTTGCCTAACACGGGAAGGAGGGTCGGATGAGGGCGATCGATGTAATGACCAGCCAAGTCGTGACGGCCACGCCACAAACCACCGTCGAAGACGCGGCTAAGCTAATGATCAACAATCGCATCAGCGGTCTTCCCGTTGTAGATGAGGATCGGCGCCTCGTCGGGGTCATCACCGAAGGCGACTTATTGCGCCGGGCCGAAACCGGTACCGAGCGCCAGCGCTCAGGCTGGAGCGAGTGGTTCTCGCCGAATTCTCGTTTGGCCAGTGAATTCATCAAGTCGCATGCACGACGTGTCGCCGATGTCATGAGCGGTGACGTAGTCAGCGTCACTCAGTTGACGACTCTCGGCGAAATAGCCGATCTGGTGGAAGCGAGACGCATCAAGCGCGTGCCGATCCTGCACGACGGCAAGCTCGTCGGGATTGTCAGCCGCGCCGATCTCCTCCGAGTATTGGCCAGCGGCGGTACCAACTTGCCCGGTGATGACCGGGACGGCGTGATACGCAGCCGCTTGCTGGCCGATCTGCGTAACCAGAGATGGGCAAACTGCAGCGAAGCGGACATTGTCGTCTCGGACGGCGTCGTGCATTTGTGGGGCGTCGTCAGATCGGAGGAAGAACGCAAGGCACTGCGTATTGCCGCCGAAAACACTCCGGGCGTCCGAGGTGTCGAAGACCATACGATCTCAGGGCCGCTGCGTCCAGGACCACTGTTTCCAATGATTTGACACGAAGAAAGCGTGCACTGCTAGGTTCTCGCTGTCCAATTGACGCGTACGAAGTATCCGCCTTTATCGAAATCCTCGTTGAGGTTGCCGTGCAAGGCGCGTTCCACGGCTTCGCCGATCCGGCGCGGCAGGTGGATGTCTGTCGTATTGATGACGATAGCGTCAGCATCCTCCTCGATCGTAATAATACGGTTGAGCGGATGTTCGCTCTTTTCGGCTTCCTCTTGATGGCGTGCCAAGCGAACGATCTCCTCCTTTTGCTGGCGTCCAAGAGCGCCACGCAACACTATGACGCCAGCCGGAAATTTGTCGTTTATCCGCCGGCAAGCCGGACAAGGCGCTTCGTGGCCGTTCTCAAGTCTCGGCCGCCACTGCCAGCGTCCCTTGTGATAGACTGCACCGCATTGTGGGCAGATGGTATCGTCGGGTAGCTTTTGTTGCCGCTGATACGGATCCAGGATGTGATCTTCCTGGGCATGTCCAGCGATCCGGCGAGCAGCCGCCGGCCCGCGACGGCGTAAGTTCGCTTGCTTCATTTGAGAGCCTATTCAAAAGTTGACACTGTGCGAAGCCAGCGGGTGTTGAACAATGTCCTCGCTCGGCCCGAGGTGCGGCGGCGCGAACCCCGCCGGCCCCGGTCCGTTAGCCACTGGCGCATGAGCCGTGAACAACTGCTCCCAGAGCTGGCGAATGCAGTCGTATGTCGTTTGGTGAATGAACACATGTCCCTGTTGATCAAAGCCGAATAATGTTGCCTCTGGATCGTTGCGGATCGTCTGAAACGTCTGATTGATTGCAGTGAAGCAATCGACGAGCCGATCGCCATCGCCAAGCCGCGTGTGGCGCAGGATATCGGCGACGCTGAGGGGATGGAGCGGTGACGCGTTATGGCTATTTGGCATATCGCGGGCCAATTCGAAGAAGACCTGCGACAAGAGAAAATTGCCTTTAATCATTTCCAAGAGTTGCGCCGCCTCTTGGGGCGTGCAAGCGGCAAGGGCAGCTGCATGAACCTGTGAGGGGTCGTGTTCTAGCCTATTCAGGACGGCAAGAGCTGCCGTGAGTTCGCGCTCGATCCAGCGCCGCACCTCGGGTGGGGCGGACCTCACCTGCTCAATGGAAAACGTAAAACTGGTCATTGCGAATATCCTTCGCGGTGGCGTTCAACACCCCTGTAACGGATAGCAACCACCGGGCTCATTGATGCAAATCAATCGATGAGCGTCAGGGCGAGATTGATCCGCATCAATGAACGAGCCGGGGCGCAAACGTGATATTGCGATCGTTCGATACCGATTTCTTGTGGAGGACTGATATGGCAAGCACGCCTGTTGAAGTGAAGAAAGCAGCCCCGACGCCGGCTCCGGTTGAGGTGGACCCCGATCGTGAGACAGCCGGAGCCGCTTCTTAAGGTGTAACCCTGCCGGTCTCGGATGTCGGCTCCGATCGCGGTGACTGGGGCGACTGGTTCGACCGATTTTCGAGCAGTTTTGGCATGCCCTCGCTACGTCGGATGTTCGATATGGAGCCTGCTTGGCGTTTCGAGAGCTCGTTCAACTTGGCGGCACCGGCGATCGATGTGAGCGAAGACGAAAAAGCCTATAACATTAGCGCAGAGCTGCCGGGCCTCGAGGCCAAGGACCTCGATGTCTCGATCCTAGGGGACACGCTTGTGATCAAAGGCGAGAAACAGCAAGAAAAGGAGCAAAAGGATAAGAACTACTATGTAACCGAACGCGCCTATGGCTCGTTCCGGCGCGCTTTTGCAATCCCAGATAGGGTCGCGCGCGACAAGATTGCGGCCGACTTGTCGAAGGGCGTACTGACGTTGACTTTACCGAAGACGGTTGAAGCGCAGGAGCCAGCGAAAAAGATCGAGATCAAAGCTGCGGCGTAGGCACGTGCGGCTCAAGCGGCGGGCGCGCGGCCCGCCGCTTCTTTTTATCTCTACTGGGCCGAAATGGCCCGACCGATTTGGTGGACCCGATCGGGGGCCATAGCTCTGCCCCGGGCGTGCCTCGGCGCCGAGACAGATTTTCCATCACCCCGCGATACCCACGCAAGAACAGTGGCGAATGTCGTAAATGCCGCGATGATCCCGATCAAAATCACAAGTGCCGGCGCCGTCATCACTCCCTCCAAATCCACGAGATCTGCAACGCCAGCACCCTCTCTCGATTCGAAGGCTGCCGAATTGATCTGGGTCAATGGGAGAGCAATTCCCTGGCGAGATTAGGCCGCACTGGAAACTTTCCGGAAGCGATGCAAGGCGAGGCACAGAAAGACCCCGCCGATCAGTGCGACGATGACGAATTGCGGCCAAACCACCGCAAAACCAGCGCCGCGATAGAGGATCGCTTGCGCGAGCGACACGAAATGCGTCGAGGGTGATGCTCGCATGATCATCGCCAACCAAGACGGCATGCTTTCGAGCGGGGTATTGCTGCCGGAAAGCATGTTCAGCGGCAGGAAGACCAGCAGATAGAGCAAGCCAAGCTGAGGCATCGACCGCGCGATCGTCCCGAGGAAAATGCCGATCGCAGTGGCAAAAAACAGGTAGATTGCGGCGCCGGTCAGGAACAGCGGTATCGACCCTGCAATCGGAACATTGAGCAGCCCGTGCACGACGAACTGCAGCGAAAGTCCAACGGCCACGACGATGACGAGGCTATTCGCCCAGATCTTCGACATCGCGATCTCGAATGGGGTCAACGGCATGACCAGGAGATGGTCCATTGTCCCGTGCTCCCGTTCGCGGACAACAGCCGCACCCGCCAGGATGATCGCCAGCATCGTGATGTCGTTGATGATGCCCATCACGCTGGTAAACCAAGCGGTTATGACGTTCGGGTTGAAGGCGATGCGCACGACGAGGTTGACCGGCGACACAGGATTGCCTTCCCGCCGCGAGAGAAAATCAATGATCTCGATCATGATAATCTGCTGCGCATAATCGGCTCCGAGCCCTGCCTGCACCATCGCAGTTGCATCGACATCCAGCTGGATTGCGGGTTGGCGCCTGCCGAGAACATCGCGCTGAAAATTCGGAGGGACGTCGATCACAAAAGTATACCGTCCGCTATTCATCAACGGGACGATGTCACGCTCGGCGATCGGCTGCGGCGTCTGGAAATAGGGAGGCAAAAAGGCGTGCGCGATGCGACGCGACAGTTCCGAATTGTCCTCGTCGACAATGGCGATCGACGCATTGTGCACTTCCTGCGAACTGCTTTGCGCTTGCGCGATAATGGCAAGCGAAAACGCATAGATCACTAGCCCCAGCAGCACGAAATCATTGAGAAGGCTGCGCAGCTCCTTGGTGCCGAGCCAAAAGATGTTTGCGAGTGCTCGCATTGAGTGGCCTTGGCCTAGCGTTCCTGCTTCCTCAGCAGCAGCAGGCTCAGCATGATGAGCGCAGGGATGAAGACCGCGAGCGCGGCCAGCTTGGGAGCGAGGTCGGAGAACCCGAGGCCTTTCGTGAAGGTGCCGACACTGACCGGCAGGAAATACGTCATGGGGAACAGGCGGCCCATAATCTGCGCCATCCCCGAGAGTGAGGAGACCGGAACCATCATGCCGGCAAACATCGTCGCCGGCAGCACGGTCAGAATGGCTGTGCCAAAGAGTGCCGCAATCTGAGTGCGGGCAAAGGCCGAGATCAGCATGCCGTAAGCCGTGGTTGCGCCGACATAGATCAGCGTCCCCAGCAGCAGTGTCAGAAAGCTTCCCTTGAGCGGCACGTTGAAGACGAGTAGCGCCATCACAAACATCAATGCGAAGTTGACCATCGCCACCGCGACGTACGGCAGTTGCTTGCCAACGAGGAACTCGACGCGCGTGACCGGGGTCACGTACAGGTTGGTGATCGAGCCAAGTTCCTTTTCGCGCACGATGGCGAGCGCCATCAGGATCGCCGGAAACAGCGCCAGCTCCAACGCCATTGTCGACGGCACCATTGCATAGATGCTGTCGAAATCCTGATTGTACTTGAACCTGATCGCGATATCGGCGGGCGGCGACGATGTTCCCCGTGACGTCTTCACCGCCGGGTCGCCGAGATACAATTGATGCATGCCTTGCAGATAGCCACGGATTGTCTGGGCAACGAACGGCCTCGCGCCATCCACCCAGGCGGCAACCCACACGTGGCGCCCGCGCGCGATATCGCGGCCAAAGCCGGGCGGGATTTCGATGCCGGCACTGATGTTCGCGTTTTCGAGCCGCTTTTCGAGATCGGAATAATCAGCTAGCGCGGATTTTTCGAGAAAGTAGGGCGAGCCCCGCATCTCTTCGAGATAGGCCCGGCTCTCGTGGCTCTGGTCGCGGTCGAGGACGGCGAAGGAGAGATTGTTGACGTCGGTCGAGATACCGAAGCCAAAGACCAGCATAAGAAAAGTCGTACCCAACAGCGCAAAGCCGAGCCGGATGGGATCGCGCAAGAGTTCCAGCGATTCGCGAATCGTGCATGCGAGGAGTCGCTGAACACTGAACGATCGCTCCACTGGATCGGCACCCGATCTCTGGGGCGCCTCCAACGCGGTCTCCGCTATTGTGGCGACTGAAGCCGCTTTGGAGGCCTCTTCGAGATGGGAAATGAATGCTTCTTCGAGTGTCGCGACGCCGCGCGCCTCTATGAGACCGGCAGGGGTGTTGGTCGCCAGAACGCGTCCGGAATCCATCAGTGAAATGCGGTCGCAGCGCTCGGCTTCATTCATGAAGTGGGTCGAGACGAAGATCGTCACACTCTGATTGCGCGACAGGTCGATCAGCAATTCCCAAAACCGATCGCGCGCCAGTGGGTCGACGCCCGAGGTCGGCTCGTCGAGGATCAGCACCTCGGGCTCGTGGACGACGGCGACGGCAAGCGAGAGCCGCTGGCGGATGCCGAGTGGCAGATTGAGGGCACGCTGGTCGACATAATCTGTTAGGCCGAAGCGGTCGATCAATTCGGCAATACGCACCCGCGCCTTGCGTATTGGCAGGTGAAACAAACGCGCGTGAAGATTGAGGTTCTGCCGAACCGTCAGTTCCGTGTAGAGCGAGAATGATTGCGACATATAGCCGACGCGATTGCGCGACCTCAAGTCGCTTGCGTCGACCGGACGACCGAACAGCAGCGCTTCGCCCCCGCTGGCCGGCAATAACCCGGTCAGCACCTTCATTGTCGTGGTCTTGCCGCAGCCATTCGAACCAACAAAGCCGAAGATCTCGCCACGTTCGATCGTGAAGCTGACATGATCGACTGCGCTGAAATCGCCAAACCGACACGTGAGGCCGCGCGCCGCGATCACTGGCTCGGTATCGATTATGCTGCGCGATGGGGTGTGCAGTTCTCGGTGACCGGTGCGCTGTTGTTCCGGCAGGAGGGCAATAAATGCGCCCTCCAAGCTTTGCGTTCCGGTTTGCGCCTTGAGCTCCCCCGGAGTGCCAGTAGCCAGGATTTCTCCGGCGCTCATCGCAACGAGCCAATCGAACCGCTCGGCCTCTTCCATATACGCAGTCGCGACGAGGATGCTCATGGCTTGGCGGCGAGACCGGATCTGATCGATCAGCTCCCAGAATTGGCGCCGCGACAGCGGGTCGACCCCAGTCGTCGGTTCGTCGAGTATTAGAAGATCAGGATCGTGGATCAGCGAACAGCAAAGCCCGAGCTTTTGCCGCATCCCACCCGAGAGCTTCTTTGTCGGGCGGTCAGCAAAAGGGGCGAGCCCGGTCCCGGCAAGAAGCTCAGCGATGCGCTGCTCCCGCTCGGAACGTGATTGGCCGAATAAGCGGCTGAAATACTCGATATTTTCGCGTACGCTGAGATCGGGATAGAGGTTCTTGCCGAGGCCCTGCGGCATATACGCGATGCGTGGACACAGGGCGGCGCGGTGCGCGGCTTCCGCCATATCGCCGTCCAAAACGCAGACCTTTCCCGATTGGATCTGCCGCGCTCCGGCAATGATGCCCAACAATGACGACTTGCCGACGCCATCGGGGCCGATGAGCCCGACCGTACAGCGGACCGGTAGAGTGAGCGTGACGGCTCCGAGCGCGGCTATCTTGCCGTAGAGATGCGTGACGTGATTGAGGCGCGCGATCGCCTCGCTGCGCTCGATCATGGGGGCGCGCTTACTTGCAATTTGGGCGGCCAGATCATCGAGGAATCGGTGCGCAGATAGGCCATCCCCGGCAGCCCGCTCCGCACAATCTCCGCGTGACCGCGCAGTCGTTCGGGATCGATCCGCACGCGGACGCGAAACATCAGCTTGTCGCGCT
>Ga0306924_10002544_pt1 | contig 17240 bp, 18 predicted proteins | sample sta12Can44000111_FD_203756 | JGI IMG/M metagenome (GOLD analysis project Ga0306924, IMG submission 203756) | Lab enrichment of tropical soil microbial communities from Luquillo Experimental Forest, Puerto Rico - statanox.12C.anox.44.000.111 (v2)... | ecosystem: Environmental > Terrestrial >... | reverse complement strand
CGTCGCGCTCATCGCGGTGGGACGCGGCGGCCGGCTCGTGCTCGACCCGCCGGCGCTGGTCGTGGTCGCGGCGTCGGTGATGCAGGCCGGCTACTCGATGGGGCAGCGGCCGCTGCTCTCCCGGTACTCTGCCCTCCAGATCAGCACGTTCACCGTGTTCGCGGCCCTGATCTGGTTGACGCCGTTCGCACCAGCCGCGATCGGGCATCTTCTCGTTCGCCCGTGGTCGCACGGCGCCGCCGCGCTGTTCCTGGGCGTGGTGCCGACCGCCGTCGGCTACTCGACGTGGGCGATCGCCATGAGGCACCTCGCGCCGAGCGCTGCGGGCTCGTTCCTCTACCTCGTGCCGGCGATCGTCCTCGCCCTCGCGTGGACGGTTCTCGGCGAGCTCCCCTCGGGCCTGGCGGTCCTGGGAGGCGTGCTCGTGGTGGTGGGAGTGGTCGCCGTCCAGCGGCTGCGCGACCTGCCGGGCCGCTCGTCCCTTCGAACGGCGCCGGATGCCGCCCTTGCGGAAGACCACGCGGCGCGCGCCGAAACGTCGCCGTAGGAGAAGGGCATGTCCGACGCGAACGAATCCCAGACCGCGAATCCACTCGCCGCTCCGTTCGCGTGGGACCTGGTGGCGGACGGCTACACCGAGGAGGTCGTGCCGATGTTCGAGCGCTTCGCGGAGCGGGCGCTCGACGTCGCGAACGTGCAGGCAGGAAGCCGGGTCCTCGACGTGGCGACCGGGCCCGGCACGCTCGCGATCCTCGCCGCGCGGCGCGGCGCGGAGGTGACGGCGGTCGACTTCTCCGAGGCCATGATCGAGCGGCTGCGGGCGCGCGCCGCCGGCGAGGGGCTCTCGAACGTGCGCGCGCTGGTCGGCGACGGCCAGGCCCTGGAGGTTCCCGACCGCGCGTTCGACGCGGCGTTCTCGATGTTCGGGGTCATCTTCTTTCCCGACCGCGCGCGGGGGCTCGGCGAGATGGCGCGCGTGCTCGCGCCGGGTGGTCGCGCCGTGGTCTCGAGCTGGCCGCCCGTCGAGAAGAGCGTTCCGCTCCTGGCGAGCATCTTCGCGTCGGTCCGCGCGAACGTGCCGGGACTTCCCTTCCGCGCCGAGGGCGTGCCGCTCGGCGAGCCCGACGCCATCCGCCGGGAGCTGAGCGCGGCCGGGTTCGTCGACGTTCAGGTCGGCGAGCGCACGGTGGCGCAGGATTTCCCGAGCCTGGCGGACGCGTGGAGCTCTTTCGCGCGCAGTACGGCGCCGATCGTTCTGCTACGCCGCAAGCTGGGCGAGGTCGCCTGGCAAGCGGTCGCGGAGAGGATCCACGCCGACCTCGTGTCGCAGTTCGGTCCGGGTCCCGTGCACCTCGAGGCGCGCGCCTACCTCGGGGTCGCGACCTCACCGGGCGCGTAACCGAAAGCCCGCGCGCGCGAACTCATCGGTACGGCGTCGAAGCCTCGCCAGCTCGAGGGAGTGTTGTCGCCAGGACGACGCCGATCGGGAGACGAACATGATGGTCCGCAAGGTCGTACGAGGAGCAGCGATCGCGAGCGCGCTCGGGAGCCTCCTCGCGAGCGGGATGGCCTACGCCGCCGAGAAGAAGGACAAGACCACCGAGAAGACGGTGAAGTGCGTCGGCGTGAACGACTGCAAGGGAAAGGGCAGCTGCAAGAGCGCCAAGAACGATTGCAAGGGCCAGAACGCCTGCAAGGGTCAGAGCTTCGCCGAGCTGAGCGCGAAGGAGTGCGGCGACAAGGGCGGCAAGGTCGAGCAGAAGGCCATGTAGCGGAGGAGGGCTGGCCCGGCGGGCCGCCCGCACCCGGAGCGACATGGCCATCGCGCGTCCAACGCTCGGGCATGGCGTGGGCCTGCGGCCGAGGCACTTCGGCCGCTGGCTCTCGGAGCGTCCTCGCGTCGACTGGATCGAGGCGACGAGCGAGAACTACCTCGGCTTCGGCGGCCGGCCGTACGCGGTGCTGGAGAAGGTTCGCGCCGACCTGCCGGTGGTGCTTCACGGCGTCTCGCTCTCGATCGGCGCGACGGAGCCGCTCGACGACCGGTACCTCGCGAGCCTGCAGCGGCTCGTGGAGCGCATCGAGCCGCGGCTCGTGACCGACCACCTCTGCTGGGGACGCCACGGGGGGCGCTACGTCCACGACCTCTGGCCGCTCCCGTACACCGAGGAGGCGCTCGCGCACGTCGTCGAGCGGATCGCGCGCGTACAGGAGCGCCTCGGGCGCCAGATCGCCCTGGAGAACGTCTCGTCCTACGTGGCCTACCGCGACTCCACGATGGCCGAGTGGGAGTTCCTCGCCGCCGTCGCGGAGCGGGCCGACTGCGGGATCCTGCTCGACGTGAACAACGTGCACGTGAGCGCGCACAACCACGGGTTCGACCCGCACGCCTACCTCGCCCACCTCCCCGCCGACCGCGTCGTGCAGATCCACCTCGCCGGCCACGAGGACAAGGGCACCTATCTCCTCGACAGCCACGACGCGGCCGTCCCGGAGCCCGTGTGGAATCTCTACCGCGAGGCGGTGGCGCGGTTCGGCCGCGTGCCCACGCTCGTGGAGTGGGACGACCGGATCCCCGAGCTCGAGGTGCTCGTGGGCGAGAGCCGCGAGGCGGCCGCCATCGAGACCGAGGTGCTGGGGAGGAGCGCGGCGTGACGCTCGCGGAGTTGCAGGCGCTCTTCCACGCGTTCGCGACGCGCTCGCCAGCGGCGGCCGGCCGCGATCCGGCCGAGGCGTTCGTGGGGACCCCTGCCCTGCCCGCCGCCGAGCGGCTCGCGATCTACGCGGACATGTACCTCTGGCGCCAGGTGGACGCGCTCCGCGAGGACTTCCCGAAGCTCGCGGGCGTGCTCGGAGACGAGGGCCTCCACCTCCTCGTGCAGGGGTACGTCCGCGAGCACCCCTCCGACCACCCCTCGCTCTCGAGGCTCGGACGCCGGCTCGCGGACCACCTGCTGCGCTGCCCCGCAGGGCGAGAGGACCTCGCCGATCTGGCGCGGCTCGAGTGGGCCCGCGCGGAGGCCTTCGAGGCCGAGGAGGTCGAGCTCGCCGGGATCGATGCGCTGCGGCCGGTCTCGCCCGAGGAGCTGGCGGAGGTGCGCCTCGCCTTCGCCCCGGCGGTGCGGCTCGTCCACCTCGACCACGACGCCCCGGCGCTCTGGCGCGCCGTGGAGGACGGGGCCGCGCTCCCGCCGCCGCGCCGCGCCGAGGTGCACGTCGCGGCCTGGCGGAAGGGATTCGAGGTCTATCACGCGGTCCTCGCTGCGGACGAGGCGCGCGCCGCGGAGCGCGCGATGGCGGGGGAGCCGCTCGGCGCGGTGTGCGAGCCCTTCGCCGGGCGGGACGACGCAGCGGACGCAGCGCTGCGGGCGATCGCGAGCTGGTTCGCGGAAGGCTGGGTGTGTAGATGAAGCAGGCGATCGCGGCGCTCCTCGCGCGCGCGGAGCCGCTCCGAGAACGGATCGAGCGGGCGCGCTGGCTCCCGCCGCTCCTCGTGCGGCTCTTCGTGGGCTACTTCTTCTTCGAGAGCGGGCTCGGCAAGGTCGGGAACCTCGACGCGTTCGGCCAGCGGTTCCAGGAGTGGGGGATCCCGTTCCCGGCGCTGAGCGCGGCGGTGTCGGCGTACACCGAGCTCATCGGTGGCGCGCTCCTCGTCCTCGGGCTCCTCACACGGCTCGCCACGATCCCGCTGTTCGTCAACATGCTGGTCGCGATCGTCACCGTGAAGCTGAAGAAGGTGACCGGGCTCGACGACTTCGTGGAGCTCGACGAGCCGCTCTATGCACTCTCGTTCCTCTGGCTCTTCGTCTCGGGTCCGGGGCCGGTGAGCCTCGACGGGCTGGTGACGCGGCGCATCCACCGCCACTCCGCGAAGGCGGCACCGCTCGGCGCTCCGTAGGGCGGCGGCGTCCCGTCCCCGGTCGGGCTCCGCCGGGCGCCCCGGGCTTCACTTCGTCGCCTGCACGACGCGTCCGTGGGTCGGCTGCACCGGTCGGGCGTTGTGCGGGAACTTCTTCGCGAACGTGGCGACCTGATCCTTCGAGACCTGCGCCGGGCTCTTCAGGACGAACCAGGTGACGCCTTCGGTGCACGGCGGCGTGGTGAGCGACCCGGTGTACGTGTAGTACCCGCGCTTCGACGGGAGCAGCTTCGTCACTTCGATCGACACGCCTTCGGGGGTGATCTCCTTCCCTTCTTCGGCGGGGAGGTGCTTCCACACGTCGGCGACGACCGGGTTCGCCTCTCCGTTCGTCAGCAAGACCGCCACGACCGCCAGCTTCCCCTCCGAATCCTTGTGGACGAGGTGCGCGACGAGCGGGAAGGACTTCCCGTTCACCTTCTCCTCGGCGGGATGGTGGAAGTGGAATTGCTGGAGCTCGTACTTGTGGTCGCCAACGGTGATGAAGCTGCCGGCAGGCCAGGTCACCTGGATGGTGTGCCCGTTGTCGATCAGCTTCAGCGGCGCGGGCTGGTACGAGAACTGGATGGCCGGGAGATCGGCGGGCTTCGCGCCGCGGATGTCGATGGGCGACTGGAGCTTGCCGAGCTGGCACGCGCCGTAGTCCGACTCGAGGCTCCCCCAGTGCGTCGGGCCGTGCTCTCCCTCGTAGGTCCAGTGGGGCGGCTTCGCCTCCTGCGCGACCGCGGGGCTCGCCGATGACGAGAAGACGACGAGCGCGAACAGCGTGAGCCTCGCGAGGGTCTGGGCGGTCTTCATCGAAACATCCTCCTGCTGTCGACGATGTTCGACCAATGAATTCTCCAGCCGCGTCCGTCCATTAGCGCGCAGGACCGAGGTGCGCTCGAGCGGACGGGCCCAGGGGCCGAGCCCATGCAGGCATCCGGGCGCGGGGGCGGCGTCGGTGCGTACCACCGATTGGTGAGCCCCCGCCCGCACACCCCTTTCTGCGCTGTGGACGAGGCCTCTCCGGACCTATCTCCCAGTTACGACGCCACGCGTCGTGCCTGGAGGAGGCACATGAGCGAGCGGGTTCCGCACGTGGACGAGATCCAGCGGTCGCGCGAGGTCGCGGAAGCGGCGCGCGAGAGCGAGTGGCAAGGCGCGGGGTTCCTGCGCGACCTGTTCCTCGGCAGGCTGCGGATGGATCTGATCGATCCCTTCCCGCAGCCCGGCTCCGAGCGGATCGAGTTCCGGCGTTTCTACGACGCGCTCGAGCGCTTCCTCCGCGAAGAGGTCGATCCCGTCGAGATCGACGAGACCGGTGAGTACCCGGACTCCGTCGTCGAAGGGCTCCGCCGGCTCGGCGCGTTCGGGATGAAGATCCCCGTGGAGTACGGCGGGCTGGGCATGAGCCAGGTGGAGTACGGCCGCGTGATGCAGCTCATCGGCAGCCGCGACGCGAACCTCACCGCGCTCCTGTCCGCTCATCAGTCGATCGGCGTCCCGCAGCCGCTGAAGCTCTTCGGCAGCGAGGAGCTGAAGAAGAAGTACCTCCCCCGGATCGCGAAGGGCGCCATCTCGGCCTTCGCGCTCACGGAGACGGTCGTCGGCTCCGACCCCGCGCGGCTCACGACCACCGCCGAGCCGACCGCGGACGGCCGGTACTTCGTGTTGAACGGCTCGAAGCTCTGGTGCACGAACGGCACGCTCGCCGAGCTCATCGTCGTGATGGCGCGCAACCCGAAGACGAACGCGATCAGCGCGTTCATCGTCGAGATGGACTGGCCGGGGGTGGAGATCACGCACCGGTGCCGGTTCATGGGGCTGCGCGCGCTCGCGAACGCGGCGCTGCGCTTCACCGACGTGCGGATCCCGCGCGAGAACCTCCTCGGCGCCGAGGGGCGCGGCCTCAAGATCGCGCTGACCACCCTGAACACCGGCCGCCTGTCGCTCCCCGCCGCGGTGGTCGGCGGCGGGAAGAACGCGCTCGAGCTGTCGCGGAAGTGGTCGGCGGCCCGGGTCCAGTGGGGGCAGGAGATCGGGAAGCACGAGGCCATCACGCACAAGCTCGCGGACATGGCCGCGACGGTGTTCGCGATGGAGTCGGTCTCCGACCTCGCGCAGTCCCTCGCGGATCGGAAGGGCTACGACATCCGCCTCGAGGCCGCGGCGGCGAAGGAGTGGAACACGGTGCAGCATTGGCGGCTGCTCGACGAGACGATGCAGATCCGCGGCGGCCGCGGGTACGAGAAGGAGCGCTCGGTCGAGGCGCGCGGCGAGGTCGGCGTGGGCGTGGAGCGCTGGATGCGCGACGCCCGGATCAACCTGATCTTCGAGGGGAGCTCGGAGATCATGCACCTCTTCATGGCGCGCGAGGCGGTGGACAAGCACCTCCGGATCGCGGGCTCGATGATCGACCCGAAGGTCCCGCTCGCGAAGAAGCTCGCCGCCCTGCCCCGGATCGGCGCGTTCTACGTGGCGTGGTACCCCGGGCTCTGGCTGCGCGGGCTGTTCGCCTCGCGCTTCGGCCGGTTCGGCGCGCTCGCCTCGCACCTGCGCTTCGTCGAGCGGGCGAGCCGGAAGCTCGCGCGCGAGATCTTCCACTCGATGCTGGTGTTCCGGGCGGCGGCGGAGCGGAAGCAGGCGTTCCTGTTCCGCATCGTCGACGTGGCGAACGCGCTGTTCGCCATGTCGGCCGCGGCGTCGCGCGCGCGGGCGCTCGCCGCTGCCGGGAGCGCGGAGGCCCCGCAGGCGGAGCGGCTCGCGACCGAGTTCTGCCGGAAGGAGCGGCGCCGGGTCGAGGCGCTCTTCCACGCGCTGTGGCACAACGACGACGCGTCGGCCTACCGCACCGGCCGCGAGGTGCTCGCCGGCGATCACGCGTGGCTGGAGCGCGGCGTCGTCGGGCTCGACGTGACGGTGGAGGAGCTCACGCCGCGGCTGCCGACACCCGCCGAACCGGCGGCGGTGCGGACTTCCGCGGAGCACTCCCCGGGGATCGGCGCCGCCTGAGGTGAAATCACCGGGGCCGTGACGCACCGCCGAAGCGCTCCTCGAGCGCGCGGATCTTTTCGACCCGCCGCTGGTGGCGCTCGGCACCGTCGAACCGCGCGGCGACGAACGCGTCCGCGATCTCGAGGGCGACCTCGTCCCCCACCACACGCGCGCCGAGCGCGAGCACGTTCATGGCGTCGTGCTCCACGCCCTGGTGCGCCGAGTAATGATCGTGGCACAGCGCGGCGCGGATCCCCGGCAGCTTGTTCGCCGCCGCCGAGACGCCGACGCCGCTCCCGCACACCAGGATCGCCCGCTCGGCCCGGCCATCGAGGACCGACCGCCCGGCCGCCTCTGCGTGATCCGGGTAGTCGCTCGGCGAGGCGTCGTGAGCGCCCAGGTCGAGCACGTCGTGACCGCGCTCGGTGAGGTGGGCGCGGAGCCGCTCCTTCAGCGCGAAGCCTGCATGGTCCGCCGCCACCGCGATCCGCATCCGGGCGTCCTCCCTCTGCAGGCCTAGCCGCGCCGCGGCGCGGTGGCCACCCATCGTCTTCTCCAGGGGGCTGCGAGGACTGCGTGCGACCCGACCGACACACGATCCGGCTCCCCGAAGGCCGCCTCGGGCTCGGCATGGCCGCGCTCGGCCGCCCCGCGTACATCAACCTCCGGCACGCGTCGGACTTCGCGCGGGAGCGGACCCCCGAGGCGATGCGCGTCCAGGCCCACGCCGTCCTCGACGCCGCGTTCGCGAGCGGGATCCGGTACGTCGACACCGCCCGATCGTATGGGCAGGCCGAGGCCTTCACGCGCGCCTGGCTGGACGCGCGCCACCTCTCGCCGAGGGAGGTCGCCGTCGGATCGAAGTGGGGCTACGTCTACGAAGCCGACTGGAAGATCGACGTGCCGCGACACGAGCGGAAGGAGCACTCGCTCGCCATGCTGGAGCGGCAGATCGAGGAGAGCACCTCGATCCTCGGGAACTACCTCCGGCTGTACCAGATCCACTCGGCGACGCTGGAGAGCGGCGTGCTCGAGGACGAGTCCATCCTCGACGCGCTCGCGCGCCTCAAGGAGCGGCCGCTCCTCATCGGATTGACGACGAGCGGTCCCAGGCAGGCCGAGACCATCCGGCGCGCGATGTCCGTGGTCCGGGGTGGGGAGCGTCTGTTCGGGGCCGTGCAGTCGACGTGGAACCTGCTCGAGCGATCCTGCGAGGAGGCGCTCCAGGAGGCGAAGCAGGCGGGGATGACGATCCTCGTGAAGGAGGTGCTCGCGAACGGTCGCCTGGCCGCACGCGGCGACGAGAGGGAAGCGCCGGCGCTCCATGAGCTGGCAGCTCGCAAGGGAGCGACGCCGGACGCGGTGGCGATCGCGGCCGCGCTGTCCCGCCCGTGGGCCGACCTCGTGCTCCTCGGCGCGAGCACCGTGGACCAGCTCCACTCGAACGTGAAGGGGACGCAGCTCCGCCTGTCGGCCCAGGACCACGCGCACCTCGATCGCCTGCGCGAGCCGCCGGAGCAGTACTGGGAGCTCCGATCTCGACTGCCGTGGAACTGAGCGCCCGGTGGGCCGGGACCCTCGACGGGCCGCGGCGGATCTGACGCGAACGGTCACCGCGCCCATCGTTACGATCGCGTACGCGCCACGTTGCCGAGGGAGGTGGAGCATGCCGATGTACGAGTTCTATTGCCGCCGCTGTGACGAGGAGTTCACGGAGGTGATGCACGTCGAGGAACACGAGCACGACGTCGCCGAATGCCCCGAGTGCCATGGGAAGGACCAGGTCGAGCGGCGCCTCTCGACGTTCATCCCCGTGACGAGCCACAAGTCCGCCGGGCTGTGATCCATCCTGATCCTGGGCGCGCCGTTGCGCTTCGACTCGCGCAGTCGTCAGCGCACGATCACCTTGATCAGGCGTCCGCCTCCGCCGAGATCGGTGACGAGCACGTTTCCGTCGAGATCGAAGGCGAGCCCGTGCGGCGCGCCGAGACCGGTGACGAGCTTCTCGTGCGTCGTTCCCCGGAGGCGATGCAGCACGCCGTCGCCGACGGCGTTGACGTACACGTTGCCCTGGTCGTCCCCGAGCACGTCGTCGGGGGCGTTCAGTCCGGTGAGCAGGGTTCGCAGGCCGCCGTCGGTCCGGCGCAGCACGACGGTGCCGCCGGTCTCGTCGGCGACGAGGAGGGAGCCGTCGGAGAGCACGAACGCGCCGGTGGGCCGCTCGAGCGGCGGCGTCACCGGGATGGGCGTCGCCGTCTTGCCGTCGAGGCTCACCCGCAGGAGCGTGCCATTGGGGCTATCCGGCACGACGATCGAGGGTTCGATCGGATCGAACGCGAGCCCGTCGACCCCCAGGCGGCCGGTGGGGTTCGCGAGTGCGCGAAACGGCGTGACCGAGCCGGTGCTCGGATCGACGCGCGAGAGCTGGTTCTTGCCCTGCTCGCAGACGACGAGAAAGCCCTGGAGGACGACGATCCCCTCGGGATGGCTCAGCGCGGCCGTGATGAGCCTCACCGCGCCGGTCGCGGGCGACCACGCCGACAGCGTGCCGCTGGCCTCGTTACCGATGAAGACGGTCCCGTCTGGCCCGACGGCGATGTCATCGGGGGCGCCGAGGCCACTGACCACGACGCGCGCGGAGACCGACGGATCGATGGTGAGACCGGGGATCGGCGCGGGGCTCGGTGCCGCGCTCGGAGTCGGAGCCGCAGTGCTTCCCCGTCCGCCGCAACCGGCGAGCGCAAACACCAGCGCGGCGAGCACGAGCCCCCGCATGAGCCCAATCTAGTACCGCGCCGCTGCCGACGCCGCGTGCGCCGTGAAGGTTTCCTGAACGGCCCATGCACTTCCCACCCGTTTCGAGAACGCTGGTGCGCGCGTAGGGTCCGCATCGACCGCTGAGCGGAGGAACGCAATGGAGAACAGGCTGGCGAAGCGAAAGCTGGGACGACAGGGACTCGAGGTCTCCGCACTCGGGCTCGGGTGCATGGGGATGAGCCAGTTCTACGGCGTTCCCAACGACCCGGAGTCGATCGCGACCATCCAGCGAGCGCTCGATCTCGGGGTGACCTTCTTCGATACCGCCGAGGTCTACGGCCCGTTCCGCAACGAGGAGCTCCTCGGACGCGCGATGCGAGGCCGGCGCGACGAGATGGTCATCGCCACCAAGTTCGGCTTCCGCATCGAGGACGGAAAGATCACCGGCCTCGACAGCCGGCCGGCGCACGTCCGCGACGTGGTGGAGGCCTCCCTCCGCCGCCTCGGCACGGACCACATCGACCTCCTCTACCAGCACCGCGTCGACAAGCAGGTGCCCATCGAGGACGTGGTGGGCGCGATGGCCGACCTGGTTCGCCAGGGCAAGGTCCGGTTCCTGGGCCTGTCCGAGGCCGGGGAGCAAACCATTCGGCGCGCGCACGCCGTGCACCCGATCTCGGCGCTGCAGAGCGAGTACTCGCTCTGGGAGCGGAACCTCGAGCCCCGGATCATCCCGCTCCTGCGCGAGCTCGGCATCGGCCTCGTGCCGTTCGCTCCGCTCGGTCGCGGCTTCCTCACCGGCACCGCGCAGCGCGCCGAATCCTATCCGGAGGGCGACTTCCGCAGGAACGACCCGCGACTCCAGGGCACCAACTTCGACTCGAACGTGCGCATCGCCGGCGCGGTCCAGGAGCTCGCGAAGCGCAAGGGAGCGACGCCGGGGCAGGTCGCGCTGGCGTGGCTGCTGGGACGAGGCGAGGACATCGTGCCCATTCCCGGAACCAAGCGCCGCACGTACCTCCAGGAGAACGTGGCCGCGGCGGCTCTGGTGCTCACCGCGGCCGAGGCCGCGCAGCTCGACGCGGCCCTCCCCCCGACCGCTGGCCCTCGCTACGGCGAGCGCCAGCTGGCGGAGCTCGACCGCTGAGCCAGACCATGTCCTCTTCTCGTGCCGCTTCCCGGGCGGGCGGCCCCGCCAACCGTCCGTACGTCATCTGCCACATGGTCCCGTCCGTCGACGGGAAGATCGTGACGACGGACTGGCGCCTGTCGCGCGCGGTCCTGTCGGAGTACGACCGCACCGCCGCGACGTTCGGCGCCGACGCGTGGATCATCGGCCGCGTGTCGATGGAGCCGTACGCCGGACGTGCGGCGCTGCCGGCGCGATCGGGCGCACGCATCCCCCGGACCGACTTCGTCGCGCGCTCGGATGCTCCGTCGTACGCCGTCGCGATCGACCCGAGCGGCAAGCTGCGCTGGGAGTCCGGATCGATCGACGAGGAGCACGCGGTCACGATCCTCACCGAGCAGGTTCCGGACCGGTACCTCGCGTTCCTCCGCGAGAAGGGCGTCTCGTACCTGTTCGGCGGGAAGCGGCGCATCGATCTGCCGAGGGTCCTGCGGAAGCTCCGCGCGCGCTTCGGGATCCGCAGGCTGCTCCTCGAAGGCGGCGGGAAGATCAATGGCTCGTTCCTCGCCGCGGGCGTCGTCGACGAGCTCAGCGTCCTGATCGCGCCCATCGCCGACGGGAGCATCGGAGCGCCGTCCCTGTTCGACGCGGAGGAAGGGTCTGGACCGGCCCGCCACCTGAAGCTGTCGTCCGTGGAGCGCCTCCGAGGCGATCTGCTGTGGGTCCGGTACAAGGTGCGACGCGGCCGGTAGCCGTTCCCGACGAGCCGAGCGGCGCGTCGTGCGCGCGCGAGGTCACGGCCCGCGCGACTGCCAGGCGGGATCGTCGGAGACCATCTGCGCGAGCCACTCGCGCAGCCCCTCCCCATCGGCGGTGAAGTTGGCCGGCGCGGCCACCATGGTGTGGCTGTTGCCGGCGACGAAGAAGGTCTGCACGTTCGGGAGTGGCCCGATCACCTGCGCCCGCGTGAGCCGGAGCGCCGCCTCGAAGATCGTCGGACCGGTGAGGAGGAACGTGCGGATGACCTCGTCCTGCATCGACGAGAGCAGCGCGATCCGGTCCGAGGGCCAGCGGCGCGAGAGCGCGGTCCAGCCCGCGGAGAGATCCGTGGTGCAATCGGGACAGAAGGTGGTGAGGACCGCCGGCGTGCCCCACGCCGCCCACCAGGCGTCGCGCTCCGCGGGAACGGGCAGGCCGACGAGCGCGGGCCCGGAATCGTCGAGGAGGTAGGCCTTCGACGCGGGCCAGTAGCGCCGCAGGGAGTCGTAGTTCACGAACGCGCCGTAGCCGCCCCCGCTCGCGCCGGCGATGACGACCTTCGGCGCTTGCGGGAACGTCGCGGCGATCCGTCGCCCGAAGGCGATCGCGTTCGCGCGTCCGCGGTGCTGGAACGTGTGGTGGGAGCCGTCCGGCGCGGAGTAGGTCGTCGCCTGGTCGCCGGAGTGCACGTCGCTCGTGCAGTACGGCACGAAGACGAAGCTCCAGGTGCGGAACGGGTTCTGCGGGTCGGAGCGATCGAAGAGCGTGCCCCCGAAGCCGGCGGCCCTCGCGAGCATGTCCTGCTCGCGCCATGGACCGTGGCGCGAGACCTCGGGGGCCGCGCAGGTCACGAAGTTCCAGCAGGCACCGCCACCGTCGAGGAAGACGATGAGCTCCGCGGAGTCGCCGAGGTTCACGCCGAGGCCGGTGGGGGAACCGTCGTCGCATTGCGAGTCGTCGAACGGCACCCAGGTCCACGCGTTCGCCGTGAGTCCCGTCATCGGCGCCCCGACCGGCGGGAGCGCCGGCACCGGCTCGCCGGGAGGCGTCCCCTGCGTCGCCTGGACGCCTCCACCGCCGTGATCCGTCCCGCAGGCAAGGACGAGCAGGGAGGCGCACAGGGCGAGGAAGGTCGAGCGGAGCGGGGCCGCGCGCATCCGCGGAAGGTGACCACGCCTGCGGCACCGGACAGCGGGCGAGCGGCTGCGCGTCCAGGCGCCTGCGCGGGTCGGACTTGAGTTTTTGAGTCGCGCCTCCGCGAATCGTGAAGATTTCCTGAACGGCCCATCCGTTTCCGGCCCGTTTCGCGAGCCCGGCGCGCCGCATAGATTCCCGGTCGCTGTCGGACCCGGGCTGGGGCCGCAGCGAACTCCAGGAGGAGACCGTTCCATGTTCGACGCGAAGGCTTACTCGGCCGCGAGCGCGACGTCGCCGCTCGCCGCCACCACGATCTCGCGGCGTGATCCGACCGCGCACGACGTCCAGATCGAGATCCTCTTCTGCGGGATCTGCCACTCGGATCTCCACACGGTGCGGAACGAGTGGAGCTCGGTGATGCCCACGGTGTACCCGTGCGTCCCCGGCCACGAGATCGTCGGCCGCGTGAAGAAGGTCGGCTCCGCGGTCACGAAGTTCGCGCCCGGCGACCTCGCCGCGGTGGGCTGCCTGGTCGACTCCGACGGCACCTGTCCCGAGTGCCAGGCCGGGCTCGAGCAGTTCTGCGCGAACGGCACGCTCACCTACAACGCGCGCGACAAGCACCTCGGAAACGTCACCTACGGCGGCTACTCCGACAGCGTGGTCGTGGACGAGCGCTTCGTGCTGCGCGTCCCGTCGACCCTCGACCTCGCGGGCGCCGCGCCCCTCCTCTGCGCCGGCATCACGACCTACTCGCCGATGCGCCACTGGGGCGTCACCAAGGGCAAGAAGGTCGGCGTGGTCGGGCTCGGCGGGCTGGGCCACATGGGCGTGAAGTTCGCCCGCGCGCTCGGCGCCCACGTCGTCGCCTTCACCACCTCGCCCCGCAAGAAGGAGGACGCGCTCCGCCTCGGGGCCCACGAGGTCGTCGTCTCGCGCAGCGCCGACGAGATGCGGAAGCACACCGGCAGCTTCGACTTCATCCTCGACGCGGTCTCCGCCGATCACGACATCGGTGCGTACATCCAGCTCCTCCGCCGCGACGGCAACATCACCCTCGTCGGCGCGCCGGAGAAGCCGCTCGCCGTCCCTGCCTTCGGCCTGATCATGGGGCGTCGCAGCCTGTCCGGCTCTCCCATCGGCGGCATCCGCGAGACGCAGGAGATGCTCGACTTCTGCGGCAAGCACGGCATCACCGCCGACGTGGAGGTGATCCCCATCCAGAAGGTGAACGAGGCCTACGAGCGGCTGCTCAAGTCGGACGTGAGGTACCGCTTCTCGATCGACATGGCTTCTCTCAGGGCCGCGTAGCCCCGGGCGAGCTCGCGGCGTCCGGCCGCGAGCTCGGGTCGCTCAGCGCTTCCCCCGGCACACCTCGCGCGCGAGGTCGACGAAGGCCCGGAGCGCCGGCGACGCGCGGTCGCGGCTCGGGAAGTAGAGGAAGAACCCGGGCACCGAGGCCGCGAACGGCTCGAGGACGAGGCGGAGCGATCCCCGTTTCAGGTGCGCATGCACCAGCGGCTCGAACACGTAGGCGAGCCCGAGCCCCGACTCGGCGAGCGGCAGCATCGCCCGCTCGTCGTTGCACGTGATCGGTCCCCGCACCGGCACGTGCCATTCCTTCTTGCCGCGCTCGAGATCCCACGGAACGGGCGCGCCCGTGGTCGCAGAGCGGTACACGATGCAGTCGTGGTCCAGCAGCTCCTTCGGGTGCTCGGGGGTGCCGCGACGCGCGAGGTACGACGGCGCGCCGACCACGACGAACCGGAACGCCTCCGTGAGCCGCAGGTGCACCATGTCGCGCTCGAGGGACTCCTCCAGGCGGACCCCCGCGTCGAACCCCTCCGCGACGATGTCCACGAGGCGGCTCTCGACCTCGACATCGACCTCCACCCCCGGGTAGCGCTCGGCGAACCGCGGCAGGACGGGCTCGATCACGAACGGCACCGCGATGGACGGCACCGTGAGCCGGAGCCGGCCCGTCACCTCGCCGCCGCGGAGGGACGCGGCCTTCAGCGCCTCGATCGAGCGGTCGACCGCGGGACCCGCCTCCTCGAGCAGGCGCCGTCCGGCGTCGGTGAGGGCCACGCTCCGCGTGGTCCGGGTGAGCAGCGCTACCCCCAGGCGCCCCTCGAGCTGCCGCACCGCCTGGCTGCAGGCCGACGGCGAGATGCCGAGCTCTGCGGCGGCCGCGGCGAAGCTCCGGCGGCGCGCGACGGCGAGGAACTGGTTCAACGCGTGGAGAGGAACGAAGCTCATCCTGAAGAAAGTCTACACGACGCGTGCTCGTTTCGTGGCTTCCCCCGCGAGCGGCGGCGCGGTAACACGGTTGCCAGGAGGTGACACGGCATGAAGGTCGTCGCATTCAACGGCAGCGCGCGGAAGGACGGCAACACCGCCATCCTGATCCGCCGGGTGTTCGACGAGCTGGAGCGCGAGGGCATCGAGACGGAGCTCGTGCACCTCGCCGGCCACGACATTCACGGCTGCACCGGGTGCCGGAAGTGCGCGGCGAAGAAGGACCAGCGCTGCTCGCGCGACGACGACATGGTGAACGCCTGCATCGAGAAGATGCTCGCCGCCGACGGGATCCTGCTCGGGTCGCCGACGTACTTCAGCGACGTGACGACGGAGATGAAGGCGCTCATCGACCGCTGCGGCTTCGTCGCGAAGCAGAACCGCGACATGTTCCGCCGGAAGGTGGGCGCCGCGGTCGTCGCCGTGCGGCGCGCCGGCTCGACGCACGCGTTCGACACGATGAACCACTTCTTCACGATCAACCAGATGGTCGTCCCCGGCTCGTCGTACTGGAACGTGGGGGTCGGCCTCGAGAAGGGCGACGTCGAGAAGGACGAGGAGGGCCTGCGGACGATGAAGGTCCTCGGGGAGAACATGGCCTGGCTATTGAAGAAGCTCGCGTGAGAGAGGTTGCGACCGAGCGGCGGTGACGCCCGGGCGGGCGCCGCCAGGCTCAGAGCGTCACGACTTTTCCCGCCGCGAGCAGCCGCTGCACGATGTCCCGCATGTTCGAGATCTCGCCGGCGGAGATGCGCTCCGTCAGGTGGAAGAACTCGAGACAGGTGACGCAAGCGAGCAGGTCGACCCCGGCGTCCTCCAGCTCCCGCAGGGCGTCGAGCACGGGCGACTCGGGGGCGAGGAGCTTCACGGCCGCGTTGTAGAAGACCATCGCGTCGGGCTTCGGTTCGACGGACGCGACCGTCCGCAGGAAGCTCGCCGTGAGCTTCGCGCCCAGCGCGTCGTCTCCGCGCCCCAGCTCGGCCGCGTGCATCACGAACACCGTCCCGTTCATGCCGTCCTCCTCAGGATGCGAGTAGCACGCGAGTCCGTGCCCGTGCCACAGGCAAGGTCGCGTCGCCGGCGTGGGCCGGAGCCCTCCGACGCGACGCGACCCGAAGATCAGAACACCACCTGTGTCTGGACGATGAACGTGTCGTCCTGCCGCTTCGTGGACTGGTCGAGCTCGTAGTTCACGAAGACGCGCGCGTTGATGGGCAGGTAGTCGTAGTACGCGCCCAGCGTGTAGCGGCGCCGGAAGTCGCCGTTCACGTCGCGGTTCGGGTCGTACCACTCGACGCGGGCGATGGGCCCGACGCCCCAGGACGTCTTGCCGTACCCGTAGACGTACGCGCCCTGCCGCCGGAGCGTGCTCGCGCCGCGGATCTCGTCGTCGCCGCGGATGAGCTCGCCGGCCGCGAACAGCCAGGGAGCGTCGACCTGCACGTCCACGCCGGCCCGACGGAACAGGTAGCGATAGGCAACCGTCGCGGCCGCCGGCCCCGTCGTGCCGACGTCGTACCCGCGGGCATACGAGGCCCCGACGCGCAGGGTCGAGGGGCCCAGCTTCAGCGCTGGGCCGGCGCGGCCCCAGAAGTCCTTCTGCGGCGCGATGGCGTCGTCGGTCGAGCGGTTCGGCCCGCCGCCGTTCACGAGCGTGCCGGCCCACTCGAGCCCGAGGCCCTGCACGACCGGGATGTTCCCGAGCACGCCGAGGCCGATGTCGCGCGTGTCGCCGGTCGCGCGGTTCGCGCCGTTCTGCTCGCGGCCGAGCGCGTTCGAGACGAGCGTCCGGTTCGCGACGAGGAGCTTCGTGTCACCCTCCGGGTTCTCGTAGCCGAACTGCGTCTTCTGCTGACCGAACCGGATCTCGTGGAACGGGATCGACGTCAGCCGGGCATAGCCGTCGGTGAGGATGCTGCCTGGCGTGGAGGACGAGTTCGCGAGCTCGCCCTCGACGACGTAGCCGATGCCGTCCACGAGCTCGCCGCTCGCCCGGATGCGCGCGCGCGGCACGCTGAACCCGTTCGTGGTGGTCGCGGTCGCGCCCGTCCCGCTCACTGCGGCGACGTCGTCGTGGTCGAAGTTCTGCGTGAAGCGTCCCTGCACGAACCCGGAGACCTTCACGGTCGGCTTCTTCTCCTTGTCCTTGTCCTTCGCTACCGCGACGGGCGCGGCGGATTCGCCGGCCTTGTCGGTCGGGCCGGGCGGCGTCGCCTGCGCGCGTGCATCCATGGCAGCGGCGGAGAGCAATGCGAAGAGGATGAA
>Ga0306924_10002543_pt1 | contig 17245 bp, 17 predicted proteins | sample sta12Can44000111_FD_203756 | JGI IMG/M metagenome (GOLD analysis project Ga0306924, IMG submission 203756) | Lab enrichment of tropical soil microbial communities from Luquillo Experimental Forest, Puerto Rico - statanox.12C.anox.44.000.111 (v2)... | ecosystem: Environmental > Terrestrial >... | reverse complement strand
AGCTTTCATCGATGCCGTTGAGGATGCCGGTGAGCTCTTGCGCCTCGGAGCGGATGCGGAGCAGTCCTTCCAGGCCGCAACCGAGCTCGGGCGTCGTGATCTCCTTGGCATAGGTTGCGCTGACGGTGGTCAAATGCGAGGCGTAGACGATGCCGCCCTTGAGGAAGGAAAGCTTGTCGTAGAATTCGACGCCATCGATGTGGAACGAGCTTTCCGGCGCGCCGATCCGGCGCAGCGAGTCGCGCGGAAACAGCCCCTGATAGGCCAGGTTGTGGATGGTCAGGATGGATGGGATCTTCAGGCCGCTCCAGGCAAGGTAGGCCGGCACCAGCGCGGCCTGCCAGTCGTTGGCGTGCACCAGGTCGGCTGCCCAATTCCTGTCCAGAGTGCCCGCCGCAAGCTCGGCCGCGGCCGATGCCAGACGGCCGAACCGGATATCGTTGTCGGGCCAGTCGTGCCCGGACTCGTCGCCATAGGGGTTGCCCGGTCGGTCATAAAGTTGCGGGCAGAGCAGGACATAGACCGGCAGTCCGTCCCTTGTGGATGCCCGCCCCAGCCGGCAAGATGGCATCTCCGCACGCGCAGCGCACTCACCAACAATCTGAATATGCGAGAGTTGTTCGACGACCTCGCTATATCCGGGCAGCAGAATGCGGATGTCGGCAAACGGCCGCAGCGTCCGCGGCAGGGCGGCGGAAACGGCACCCAGCCCACCCACGCGGACGAAATCGTCCATCTCGGTCGTAACGAACAATACCTTCAAAAAAACGCCCTCGTCAGAGACCGCTTTGTTGCTATGCAAGAAAAGGTCCAGATCCCTCCGATCAAAAATGGGAGGGTGGCAGGTTGGCTAGGGGGAAGTGCTTTCCTGCCGCCGCACGGGATCATAGGCTGCGCCGGCAGATGTGCGCGCGCAAGGGGAGTTTTCTGGAATGAAACGATCCGAAAAGGATGATGAGGCGTTGACGGGATGTTTTGACGGTCTTCGCGTGCTCGACTTCTCGACCACCATCGCAGGTCCGCATTGCGCGCGCATGCTCGCGGACATGGGCGCAGAGGTGATCAAGATCGAAACGGCCGAAGGCGAGACGATGCGAACGCGCCCACCTTTGCGCGACGGTTGCTCGACGACGTTCGGCCAGCTCAATGTCGGCAAGAAAAGCCTGGTGCTCGATCTGAAATCGCCCGAGGCAGTGGAGGCCGTCCGGCGGTTGGTCATGACCACCGATGTCCTTGTCGAGAATTTTCGGCCCGGCGTGATGGCCCGCCTGAAGCTTGATCACGAAACGCTGCGCGCGCTCAATCCAGCGCTGATCTACTGCTCGATCTCCGGCTACGGCCAGTCCGGTCCGTCCGCCGAGCTGCCGGCCTATGCGCCGGTCATTCACGCCGCTTCCGGCTACGACATGGCGCATCTTGCCTACCAGCCCGGCCGCGAGAAGCCGGACTATTGCGGCATCTATCATGCCGATGTCGTCGCCGGTACCTACGCCTTCGGCGCCATCTCGGCGGCGCTGTACCAGCGCACGCGAACGCAGCGCGGCCAGCACATCGACGTGTCGATGCTGGAAACAATGCTGACGCTGACCTTGAACGAGGTGCAGTGGTCGCAGTTCAAGGTGGCGCCCCTCTCGCGCCCGATGTTCGGTCCGATCGAAACGCGGGACGGCTACGTCATGGTCGCGATCGCCAGCGAAAAAACCTTTCAGGGTTTGATGAAGGTGATCGGTCATCCGGAGTGGGTGGACGATCCACGCTTTGCCGCTTACGCCGATCGCCGCAACAACTGGGCCGAGCTGATGGACGGCGTCGAGGCGTGGTCGCGTGCGGTGACGACCGAACAGTGCCTCTCCGCGCTGAACAGGGAGGGCGTGCCATCTTCAGCCTATCGCACCGTGGCCGAGGCGCTTGCGGACCCGCAGCTCGCCCATCGCCGCGCTCTGGCCGAAGTTGAGGACGGCGGCGGCACGTTCAGGGTTCTCAACCTGCCGTTCCGCATGTCGCGGGCCAGGGTCTCGGCCGCAAAACGAATGGCGACCCTGGGAGAGCACACGCGCGCGTTACTGAAAGAGACCGGGCTTTCGGAGGATCAGATCGCTGCTTTCTCGGGAAAGCCGCCGGTTTTTGCGCAGCCCTGACGACGGCCTTGCCGGTGGCCGAAATTCCGGCCAATCTGATCCCAAGCAAACGATCCGAACGCACCGGACGCACGGCACCTGGAGGGAGATCTCAAATGAAGGCGGCAACGCGCGCGCGCAGGCTTGCGCCAATTTTCCTTGTTACGGCATTTGTGGTTGGCGGATGGGCAAGCCCCGCCAGCGCCCAAAAGCAGGGCGGCAGCATCACGGTCGGTCAGGAGCTGGACATTCCCGGCTTCGATCCCCTGAAGGTCGGCGTGTACGACACCTCCGCAGAAACAGCAGCTGCGGCGATCTTCGACACGCTCACCTATCTCGATGACAAGGGCGAGCCGCAGCCGAAGCTTGCGCTGTCCTGGAGCCATTCCGAGGATTACAAGACCTGGACCTACAAGCTCAGGCCGGGCGTCAAGTTCCAGGACGGCACACCATTCAATGCGCAAGCGGTCAAAGAGAATTTCGATCGGCTGAAGGATCCCGCCAACAAATGCCGCTGTGCGTTCTACATTTCCGGCGTCCATGACGTGCAGGCGCCCGACGAGCTGACGGTCGTCTACAACCTGAACGATCCATCGGTAAACGCGCCGGCGCTCGCGAGCATCCCGAGCTCGGTCGGCGTCATACAGTCGCCGACCGCCTGGAAAACCAAGGGCGAAGACTTCAACCGCAATCCCGTGGGCACCGGCCCCTATATCCTGAAATCATGGACCGCGGGTGACCGCATGGTGCTGGAAAAGAATCCCGACTACTGGAACAAGGGCCATCCCTACCTCGACCGCATCACGCTGAAGCCATTGCCGGATTCGCAGTCGCGCTTTGCGTCCCTGCAATCGGGTGAGGCCGATATCGTCTGGGATGACGAATACGACGCCGACAATATCCAGAGGGCGCAGAAGGATCCGAAGCTGACCGTGCACACCTATGCCGGGTCGGGAGGGCAGGTAGACGCCATAAACACCAAGGTCGCGCCGCTCGACGACGTGCGGGTGCGGCAAGCGCTGGTGATGGCGATCGATCGCAAGAAGTGGTCGCAAGCCGTTACCAACGGGCTGGCGCGGCCGGCCAGCAACCCCTATGGCGACGGCTCCTGGGTCAAATGCAAGGACGACGGCGCCCTGCCTTACGACGTCGAGAAGGCGAAGGCCCTGATCAAGGACTATGGCAAGCCGGTCGACTTCAAGATGATTTTTACAGCGACCCCGCGCGGCCGGTCCACCGGGCAAGTGCTGCAGCAATTCTGGAAGCAAATTGGTGCCAACATGGAGATCGAGCAGATCGACCAGGCCAGCTTCCCGCCACGCGCCTTCATGCGCCAGTTTCAGGTGATCGGGTGGCGCATCATCGACACCCCCGATCCCGACGTGCAGATGTATGCGAATTTCCACACCGGTAGCCCGGTCGCACTCGCCAATTATTCCGATCCGGAACTCGACCGGCTGCTCGAACATGCGCGGGCCACGGCCGATGTCGAAACGCGGATCGAGGATTATTGCGCGATCAGCCGGCTTATCAACAAGGAGGCGATCTGGTTCTGGACCTTCCAGAACACCTACTATGCCATCTCATCCAGCAGGCTGAAGGGGCTGCCAAAAATCTACAGCGGGGTGATCGACGTCTCCAACACCTGGCTGGAATGAGCCTTCATGCTGGGATTTCTGGCCCGCAGGCTGCTCTATCTGGTGCCGGTGCTGCTGGCCGTCTCGCTCTTGACGTTCCTGATCGCCTCGCTCCTGCCGGGCGATCTCGCTTACGTCACCCTCGGTGATCAGGCTACGCCTGAGAACGTCGAAGCACTGCGCCGCGACCTCGGGCTCGATCAGCCGATCTGGTGGCGCTACATCGGCTGGCTCGGCCACGTGCTCGAAGGCGATTTGGGCAGAAGCTTTCGCACGGGGCAGACCGTGTTGCAGGCGGTGGTCGAGCGGTTCCCGGTCTCGTTCGAACTGATGCTGTTCGCCGAATTGATCGGGCTCGCAATCGGCGTTCCCATTGCGATCGCCTGTGCGGCGCGGAGCGGCGGTCCGTTCGACCGCTTCATGACCGGCACGGCCTTCGCTATGCTGTCGGTGCCAACGTTCCTGTCCGCGATCCTGCTGATCTACCTGTTTGCAGTGCAGCTGCGCTGGCTGCCGGCAACCGGCTATGTATCGCTATCGGAGCATCCGCTCGCCAACCTTCGCTTCTTCGTGCTGCCCGCGCTGACGCTCGGGATGGCCGAATGGCCCGGCATCATGCGCGTGCTGCGCTCCGACATGATCGCCACGCTGCAGGAAGATTATATCGCGCTGGCAAGGGCCAAGGGGTTGAAACCGTGGCGCATCCTGTTCGTGCATGCGTTGAAACCGTCTTCGCTGACGCTTGTGACCGTCACCGGCATCAATATCGGCCGCCTGATGGGCGGCACGGTGATTGTCGAGACGATCTTTGCGCTGCCAGGAATCGGCCGGCTGTTGGTCAGCGCGATCGGCACGCGCGACCTCATCATCCTGCAGGGCGTCGTGCTCTGCGTCGCCGGCGGCTATGTCCTGATCAATTTCATCGTCGACATGCTCTACGCCGTCATCGATCCAAGGATCCGTCATGGCCACGCTTGAACTCTCGGTTCAGGAAGAGATCATTGCCGCTCCGGTCAAACAGACGCGGCGGCTGGGCACCTTGTTCTGGATGGCGGTCGGCTGGATCGTGCTGGTATTTGCGCTCGCGATCTTTGCCCCGGTGTTGCCGTTGTCGAGCCCGACCGATATGGACATGCTGGACCGTCGCGCACCGTTCTCGGCGCTGCATTGGCTCGGCACCGACGGGCTCGGGCGCGATGAGCTTGCACGGCTGATCTACGGCGCGCGGATTTCGCTTTTGGTCGGGCTTTGCGCACCGGCAATCGGATTGACGGTCGGTGGGGCGCTCGGCATGCTTGCGGGCTACTTCCGCGGCCGCTTCGAGTCGCTTTCGGTGGGCAGCATGGACGTGCTGCTTGCCTTTCCGCCGCTGATCCTGACGCTCGCCGTCACCGCGTTTCTCGGCCAATCGGTTTTCAATCTCACCTGCATTCTGGGCATACTGGGCATTCCCACCTTCATGCGGGTGGCGCGCGCTGCCACGCTCACGCTGGCGCGGCGCGAGTTCGTCATCGCCGCGCAGGCGCTGGGTGCCACCCACGCGCGCATCCTGCTGCGGGAGCTGTTGCCCAACGTGGCGCTGCCGTCGCTCGCCTTCTTCCTGCTCGGAGTTGCCGTCTTCATCGTTGTCGAAGGCTCGCTGTCGTTCCTGGGGTTCGGCGTGCCGCCGCCGATCTCGAGCTGGGGCAGCATGATCGGGGAGGGGCGCGAAAGCCTTGACGTTGCGCCGCGACTTGCGTTCCTTCCGGCGATCGCGATGTTTTTGACCGTGCTCTCGTTCAATATCGTCGGCGATACGATCCGCGCGATCACCGATCCGCGCCAGGGCTAGCTGTGAACGACGCTGCACTTCTCTCGGTCGAGGACGTTGCCGTCGATCTGCCGACGCCGCGCGGCAATCTTCGCGCCGTCGATCGTGTCGACCTTGCCCTGGGCGCCGGACGAACGCTGGGCATCGTGGGCGAATCCGGCTGCGGCAAGACCATGCTGTCGCGTGCGATCCTGCAGCTGTTGCCGAAGAAGGCCAGGCTCACCGGCCGCGTTATGTTCGACGGCAGGGATCTTGCACGTTGCAGTGCGGAGGGCTTGCGCAAGCTGCGGGCGCGGTCGCTGGCAGTCGTGTTCCAGGACCCGATGACCTCGCTCAATCCGGTCTTGACCATCGGCACCCAGTTGACCGAGACCTTGCTGGAACATCTCGAACTCGATGCGTCAGCGGCAAGAAAACGCGCGGTCGAGCTTCTGGCCGCGGTCGGAATTCCGGAGCCCGAGCAACGCCTGACGCAATACCCGCATCAGTTTTCGGGAGGCATGCGGCAGCGCGTCGCGATCGCAATCGCGCTGTCCTGCGAGCCGAAACTGCTGATCGCGGACGAGCCGACCACCGCGCTCGACGTCACCATCCAGGCACAGATCCTCGATCTGCTGGCGCGCGAACAACGGCGCCGGCACATGGCGATGATCCTGATTACCCACGACCTCGGCGTCGTCGCCGGGCGCACCGACGAGGTGGCGGTGATGTATGCCGGCCGCATCGTCGAACGCGCGCCGACCCCTGTGCTGTTCAAGAAAATGCACATGCCCTACACCGAAGCTCTGCTGGCTGCGATCCCGAAACTGGAGGCCGCGCCGCATACGCCGCTGCCGGCTATCTCCGGACGGCCGCCTGATCCGACCAGACCGCTTGCCGGATGCGCATTTTCCCCGCGTTGCCGCTACGCTTCCGACCGCTGCCACAGCGAGAAGCCGCAACTTGCGCAAGCCGAGGCGCGGGACCACCGCTACGCCTGCTTCCACCCGATCAAGCTTGCGGCGGGCGTTGACGCATGATGCAAGAGGTTATGCGGGCTGCGTCCGATCCGCTGCTGAAGGTTGAAAATCTGGTCGTCGAATATGTCGTCGGCCAGAGAGTTGTGCATGCGGTGTCTGATGTCAGCCTCCAGATCGCGCGCGGGGAGACGCTCGGCCTTGTCGGCGAATCCGGGTGTGGCAAATCCACGCTTGGTCGCGCCGTACTGCGGTTACGGCCCGTGGTCTCGGGCAGGGTGATTTTTGACGGCGAGGATCTCACCGCGATGCAGGGCGAGGCGCTCCGCAAGATGCGCCGCCGCGCCCAGTTGATTTTCCAGGACCCGATCGCCTCTCTGAATCCGCGACGACGCATCGGCGATATCGTCGCGGAACCACTGGTTATCGCCGGATACGACGATGCAGGACGGCGGCAGCAGCTGGTCTATGAGGTCCTCAGCGCGGTGGGCCTCGACCCCGCCTTGGTGGTCGACCGCTTGCCGCATGAATTTTCCGGCGGCCAATGCCAGCGCATCTGCATTGCGCGCGCGCTGGTGCTCAACCCCGAATTCATCATCTGCGACGAGCCGGTCTCCGCGCTTGACGTTTCGATCCGCGCACAGATTCTCAACCTTCTGGAGGAGATGAAGATACGCTTTGGGCTGACGCTGCTGTTCATTGCCCACGATCTCGCCGTCGTGAAGGCAGTCAGCGACCGCGTTGCCGTGATGTATCTCGGCCGGCTCTGCGAGGTCGGTCCGTCGGAGCAGCTGTTTACGAAGCCCGCGCATCCCTACACCGAACTCCTGATCGAAGCGATCCCGGTGCCCGACCCGGACGTCCGCCCGGCCGAGAGCGTGGCGGTCGGCGAGCCGCCGTCGCCGATTGCTCCGCCCTCAGGTTGCCGGTTCCGCACCCGCTGCCCGCGCGCGGATCAAAGGTGCCGCGACGAAGTCCCCGAGCTTCGCCCGGTCGCGCCCGGCCAGTACGCCGCTTGCCATCATCCCCTGACGTAAATAAAGACTCAGGGCGAGAACTGCCACAAAACAAGAGAACAGCGGGAGAGAGGCCATGAGGAGCTTTCAGGTTGCCGATTTCAACGCGCCCTTGAAGGAAGTGGAGCGGCCGACGCCGAGACCTGCGGGAACGGAGGTCCTGATCAAGGTGAGAGCGGCCGGGGTCTGTCACAGCGATCTGCATATCTGGGAGGGCGGCTACGACCTCGGTCATGGACGCAAGCCGCTCTCGCTGAAGGATCGTGGTGTGTCGCTGCCGCGCACCATGGGGCATGAAACGGTCGGCGAAGTGGTGGCCTTCGGGCCTGACGTGAAGGAAGGCGACAAAGGCGGCCTCAAGGCGGGCGACGTTACGCTTGTCTATCCATGGCTCGGTTGCGGCAAATGCGCGACCTGCCTTGCCGGCGACGAGAACATGTGCCTGAGGCCTGCCTCGCTCGGGGTTTACTGCGACGGCGGCTATGCCGACCACATGACCGTGCCGCATCCGAAATACCTGCTCGATTTGAAGGGGCTCGATCCCGTCACCGCCGCGCCCTATGCCTGCTCGGGCGTCACCACCTACTCGGCGCTGAAAAAGGTCGAGAAGGATTTTAACACCCCGATCGTGATTTTCGGCGCCGGCGGGCTCGGCCTGATGGCGCTGACGCTCCTGAAGGCAATGGGCGGCAGGGGTGCCATCGTCGTCGATATCGATGCCAGGAAACGCGAGGCGGCGGAAAAGGCCGGCGCGCTCGCCACCGTCGACGGCAAGGCGCCGGATGCGCTGGAGCAGCTTGCAAGGAAAGCCGGCGAGCCGATCCGCGCCGTCATCGATCTTGTCGGCAGCGCGCAGACCGCGCAACTCGGTTTCGACTGCCTGACCAAGGGCGGCAAACAGGTGATCGTCGGCCTGTTTGGCGGCGGCGCCCCATGGGCACTGCCGCTGATCCCGATCAAGGCGATCACGATCCAGGGCAGCTATGTCGGCAACTTGCGCGAGACGCGAGAATTGCTCGACCTCGTCCGGGCCAAGAAGGTCGTGCCGATTCCGGTGACGACCATGCCGCTTTCGAAAGCCAACGACGCCCTGGTCGATTTGCAGAAAGGCAAGTTGGTTGGCCGCGCGGTGCTGGTTCCGTAATCCTCTTCAGGCAATCCCATGTCCGCAAATACCGCTTTCCATATCGCCGTCCTTGCTGGCGACGGTATCGGTCCCGAGGTGATGGCGCCGGCGCTTGAGGTCCTGCGCAAGGTGGCGGCGAAGTCGGGCCTGACGTTCCGCTTCACCGAAGCGCCGGCCGGCGCCAATCATTATCTTGCAACCGGAAAGTCGATGCCGGACTCCACGGTGCGGCTGTGTGCGGAAGCGGACGCCATTCTGCTGGGTGCTTGTGGCCTGCCGTCGGTGCGCTATCCCGACAATACCGAGATCATGCCGCAGGTCGAATTGCGATTTCATTTCGACCTCTATGCCGGGGTGCGCCCGGCGCGGCTGATTCCGGGCGTGCCAAGCCCGATCGTGGGCGCCGATCAGCGCGGCATCGATCTTGTCGTGATCCGGGAGTCGACGGAAGGCCTGTTCGCCTCGATGGGCAAAGGCGTCGTCACCGACAAGGACGCGCGGGAGACGCTGGTGATCACCCGCCGCACGTCGGAGCGGCTGTTCGAGTTTTCATTCCGCCTTGCCGAACGGCGCAAGGCGCGCGGCCGCCCGGGTGTCCTGACCTGTGTCGACAAAGCCAATGTGTTCAAGGCCTTCGCGTTCTTTCGCGAGATGTTCGATGAGGCCGCTCAACGTCATCCGGAGGTGAAGGCCGATCGGCTATATGTCGACGCCTGTTCGGCCATGCTGGTCCGCCGGCCCTGGGATTTCGATGTCATGGTCATGGAGAACATGTTCGGCGATATTCTCTCCGACCTGACCGCCGGCCTGATCGGCGGGATGGGCATGGCGCCATCCGCCGACATCGGCGACAACTGCGCCGTGTTCCAGCCCTGCCACGGCACCGCGCCCGATATCATGGGCCAGGGCAAGGCCAACCCCACCGCCATGATCCTGTCGGCGGCGATGATGCTGGATTGGCTTGCCGACAGGCACAGGCTGGAAGGCGCCGCCGAAGCCGGTGAACGAATCGAACGCGCGGTCGATGCGGCCTATGCCGGAGGCATCAAGCCGATCGAGTTCGGCGGCAGCAACGGCACCGCCGATATCGCCAGAGCGGTGCTTGCGGCGCTGTGAGACGCGCGAGGCGTCGCTTCCGCTTGTCTATCAGAAGCGGCGCCAGCCGCGATGCCAACCACGATGCCACGGACGCGGGGCGAAACCATAGGCGCCGCGCCAGCCTCCCCAGCCGGGGCGTCGCCAGCAACCCCATCGATCGCAGACGAGCCGGGCTTGTTCCATATTTGAGGTCTGGCCGGTGATCTGGTTTGCGTGCGGGATTCCGTTCGGCATCGCGGAAGCGCTGCCTGAGGCAAGCGCCACGCCGCCAAGCGCGGCCAAGACAACAACAGCAATTTTCACGTTCATGGATATCTCCTTTTCCGAGAATCCAGAACGCCGTGCGAGAATCGGTTGGTTGCTATTTGCCCCGAGAATCGGCTGGCGATTTAATCTTGTTGAATATCTCTATTCGGGTTCCGCAGCTTCGCTGCGCCGGCCAACGCGCCAATCTAGCGCCCCTTGAAATGCGGCTTGCGTTTTTCCATGAAGGCGCGGCGGCCCTCGCGGAAATCCTCGCTGTCCATGCAGGCCATGCCGATTTTCTTGATCGCCTCCATGTCGCGGTCGGCGGGATCCTTCAGCACCTGTGCGATGGTGATCTTGGCGGCCTGGATCGCCAATGGCGCATTGCCGGAAGTGGTGCGCGCGATCTCCATGGTCGCGTTCCAGAGCTCGTCGTTTGCGATTACACGGTCGACCAGACCGATCCGCAAGGCCTCTTTGGAAGAGATCCGCATCCCCGTATACATGATGAGCCGCGCCCAGGAGGGACCGACAAGCGAGACCAGATGACGCAATCCGTCATAGCCATAGGCGATGCCAAGCCTGGCGGCTGGGATGCCGAACTGGCTGTCCTCGGCAGCGATGCGGATGTCCGTCAGCATGGCGACCTGCATGCCGCCGCCAAGACAGAAACCGCGAATGCAGGAAATGGTCGGCTTGGGATAATCCGCGAGCAAGGCCCGCTGCGCGGCGCTGCGTCTGGAATATTCCTCGGAGGCCGCCGCATTGTGGCGGGTCTTTTCGAACTGGCTGATATCGGCGCCCGAGACGAAGGCTTTGTCGCCGGCGCCGACCAGGATCACAACGCGCACGTCCGCATCGTCGCGCAACTCAGTCAGCGCGTGCCCGAGTCCCTCCCACATGTCGAGCGACATGGCGTTGCGCTTCTCGGGATTGTTGAAGGTGATGACGCCGACCCCTTCGGCCACGCTCTTGAGGATCTTGCCGTCGGCATGGGATTTCTCTTTGGTTCTCGGAGTGTCCAGCATCGAAAAGCGCCTTCGGTGATCAGGAGAGGGTTGTCGTGAACGGACGCTATTCGTCCGCGCCAATGCCGGCCGCGCCTCTTCTGGCCCGCACCCGTATTCCTGTCACTGCGCCAGATGCGCCGTCAATGGATGATTGGCGGCCTGGCTGAAAAATGCCGCTTCCTCGGCGGTCGCCTCCAGCAGCTGCTCGTCCTGGGCATAGACGTCGCTGCGGAATTGCACGGTCTGGTCTTTGGTCATCCATGCCGTGAGATAGACCCATGCGACCGGCACCTTCTTCGGCAAGGCAATCTCTTGGTGCGTCCCGGTGGCGATCGCCGTATCGATTGCCGCGCGGTTCCACTTCGTCAGCTCCTCCGAAAGTAACCAGGCCGCCAGATCGCGCACATTGTCCACGCGGGAGCAGCCATGGGAATCGAACCGATAATCGTCGTTGAACAGGCTTCGCTGGTTGGTGTCGTGCATATAAACCGAATAGGAGTTCGGCATGTCGATCTTCACCGCGCCAAGCGCGTTCCAGGCGCCGTTCTGCTGCCGCACAGTGAAGTTCGGGACATGCGTGCCGGACCAATCCACCGCCTGCGGATCGATCGGATTGTCGTGGGCGCCGAGCACTTCCATGTGCATGCGGGAGAGGTAGCCCGGGTCCTTGCGCATATGCGCCGAAATCTCGGTTCTGGCGATCGAGGGCGGCACCGTCCAGGTCGGATTGAGAACCACGCCGGTGATTTCGGCGGTCAGCGTCGGCGAGGGCTTTTCGGTTTTGCCGACGATCACGCGATAGCGTCGCACCACCTTGTCGTCCTCGACGGCTTCCGCGAAGGTCGCGGGGATGTTGACGACGACGTAACGTTGGCCGAACTGGAAGTTCATGCCTTCGAGACGTTCGAGCGAGGCCTCAAGCTGCCGGATGCGCTTTTGCACCGATACGTTGAGCGCCGCCAGTGTACGCGGCGTAACGGAGCCCGTGGGCGCCTGCCCGTGACGGACCTGAAAGCGCTTTACCGCCTCCGCAACTACCTCGTCGAATGCCCCGGTGGTCTTGTCTTCGGCCAGATCGCCCGAGACGATGAGACGCTTGCGCAGGAGCTCGTCGTTCGGTCCCGCGATGCCGATCGCAAATTTCGCGTCGCTCGGAATGGTCGGCCAGCCGCCGCGCACCGCGATGTCGGAATAGCTGAGTGCAGCCTCCTTGATCCGCTGCGCGGTGCCCTCGTCGAAGGTCGGCTCGTGCGACAGCGCCAGCGCGGCCGCCGAACGCGATTCGGGGGTGGAGGCGGGGGAAACAGTTTTGGGTCCTGTTGCATGGGAGGAGCCGGACCCGCTGCCGGCCGCGGCCGGAAGTAGGGCCGGTCCCGGAGACGCGACCTCGGCGAAGGCCGGGGTGCCGCTTAGCAGCGCGGCAACGGCGACGATCAAGCTTCGTTGCATGTTCCAATCCCTGGGAGGCGTGGCGATATACCGATCGTCGGGGACGCGCGGTTGCGGACCAGATCAGGTGGGGCAGGCCGTGATTGCCGACAGCTGCGGGGCGCTTCGACCCTAGTGGTCCGATTCTAACATTCGCATCCCGCCTGAGGAGCCACAGTTGCGAATGTTAGAATCACAGGACCACTAGCAAATTATTGATGCTAGTGGAGCTTTGGATTTGACGTTCGCACCAAACAATCGCGGCGCGTGGAGAACGAACGTCAAATCCGCTCCAATAGTGTGACCGCGCGCGCCCCGACTGCCTCCGCGGCCGCTACTCCTCGTTTGCCGCGATCGATTCCATCAAGGATACCAGTTGCCGCTGCACGGTCTGGTCCTTGATCTTGCTATAGGCACGCAGCAACCTCAGGCTGAATGCGCTGTCAAGAAACAGCAGGCTCTCGACTTCGCGCGACTTGTTGTCGCCGTCATAGAAGAACGTGACGGGGACATCCAGCGCGGTGGCAATTTGCTGCAAGCGCGCCGCGCCGACACGGTTGACGCCCTTTTCATATTTTTGAACCTGCTGGAAGCTCACGCCGAGCTTGTCGCCGAGTTCAGCCTGCGAGATTTTTTGCTCGACGCGCCGAAGTCTAATTCTCTTGCCAAGCTCAATGTCGGGCTTGCCGGCACTGCGCTGCTTCATTTTCTTTGCCGCTGATTTGTTCATTAATCAAACCGTCCTTCGGTTGAAAATCCCCCGAACAAATGGGTCAGGGGCTCACCCATATATACCGCTTTAAATTCCCGTGGATGGACGAAATCATCACTGAACCACGGGTATTTTGCGGGATTGAAAGCTTCCACCAGCCAGTCGATCATGTGCCGTATCCTGGGAATACGGCTGCTGCCGGGATGGTAGGAAAGCCAAATGTCGTAACTCCAGCGAAGGTCAATATCGAGAGGTACTATCTTCCCGCCGAGCGCGCGCGCGTAAGTCGGGAAGACGCCTATGCCCGCACCGTTGGCGACCGCCCAGTAATTGGCGCTTGAGACATTCGTCTTCATCGCCAGCACGTCGCGAAGGGCATAGCCTGGAAACAGATTTTCAAAAGCCTCTTTGGCGGCGGCATCGTCGGCGAGCTGCATCACCAATCGATGGTTGATCAGATCACCGGCGTTTGCCGGAATGCCGTAAGTATCGAGATATGTCTGGCTAGCGAACAGCATCAAATGCATGCGTCCAAGTCGAACCAGCTTGACGTCGAGCGCGGCCGGCCGCGCCAGATGGATGGCAACATCGGCTTCGTGTCGCAACACGTCGGCGGATCGCATCGAACAGTGAAGGTCGATAAGAATGTTCGGGAAGGCGCGCTGGAACTCGACCAGCCGCGGCGCCAGCCAGAACGTGCCAAGACCCTCGGTGACGGCGACCCTGATCTCGCCGGACGGTTCGTTGCCGACGAAAGCGCTTGCGCGAATGAGATCGAAGCTGGCCGCTTCCATCCGTTCAACGGCTGCTACAACCGTGGCGCCTTCGTCCGTCAGGCGGGCGCCGTGAACGTCGCGGGTGAATAGTGTGGTGCCTGTCTGCCGCTCGAAGTCATCGATCCGACGGCGGATGACGTTGATCGACAGCCCAAGCCGTTCGGCCGCGGATCTGAAGCTGCCGCAGCGCGCGACTTCCAGAAAGATCCTGGCCGCATCCCAATCCGTGAGTCCGCCAGGGCCAACCTTGTAGCGTTCCTCCTGCGGAACGCCCTGTTCTGCTGTCAGATGCATACAAAGCCCTTCCGGCTGCTAAACTTGGCAGAATATTGCGCAGACCACAACCACGGCGGGTTCGTCGGCGGGGGTTTTGGAATTTATCCTTAGTCGCGGACCGGTATCCGGGGAATGTTTTGGCCTGGTCAGGGTTTCCTATCCGGCTGCACAGGAGCGTTGCGTGTTGTCCGTCGTAAGTCTCCGCGCCTTTGCAGACCAGGCAACCCTTCCGTTCGTGGCGTTTTCGGACATGCAGCAGGAATATCGGGCGAGACCGCAATTGCTTGCGATCTGCGGGGCCGCCAGCGCCTTGGGCAATTGGCGGAAGCCCACCCTGATCGATGTGTCCCGGTGGAACCGCAGGGCAACCAGCCGTAACGAAGCATCGGTCAGGCAAGCTCGTAACGAGATGGCCAGGGCGATCGTATCGGATGTCAGTGTGGAGGGGGTCGAAGCGGGGGCCTGGATCGCCGCGACCTCGCCTCGCAGTTCAAGAAATGGGAAAAGCGCCGATGGCTAATTCAGAAGAACAACTGCTTTGGATTCTTGCGGCGCTTGAAAAATGCCGGTCCGAGCTCGTCACTGGCAACAACCGGGAGACCGCGCAATTGGTGTCGGTGGCAATCCTCGATATCAGGATGAAGCTCAACGGAATCGGCGATACCGATCTGAAGGCTCTGTGCGACGAGATGCTTGCCGAGGACGAGCCAGCGCGACAGCCGCCAGAACTGAAAGCCTCGGTCGCACAGCGCCGCCGTCCGCTGCTCAGACTGGTCAAGTAGGCTTCTCGCTGCCGGTAACTCACTATCCCGTCAGTTGCGCAATCCGACACATCCGCTACATGGAGCCGTTCGGCCGCGCGTTTGGAGCTGGCCGAGCCGGTGAAATGATGGCGATGGCTTCATGATTCCAACGGTCTCGATCCCGGCTGCGCTGATTGCGGGCCTGGTCAGCTTTCTGTCGCCCTGCGTGCTGCCGTTGGTGCCGCCCTATCTGGTCTATCTCACCGGCGCCACCATCGAGCAGCTTGAGAACGACGAGAAGGCTTCGGCCTCCAGACATGCGGTGATGCTGTCGGCGGCGTTGTTCGTGCTCGGCTTCTCCACGGTCTTCGTGCTGCTCGGTGCCAGCGCCTCGCTGATCGGCGGCCTGATCCGCGCCTGGTCGGCACAGCTCTCGATCCTGGCCGGCATCGCGATCATCATGATGGGCCTGCACTTCCTTGGCCTGACCCGCATTGGCTTCTTGATGCGCGAAGGTCGCCTGCCGATCCCCAAGCCCGTGGGTCTTTGGGGCGCCTACGTCATGGGGCTTGCGTTTGCGTTCGGCTGGACGCCGTGCATCGGCCCGATTCTGGCCGCCATCCTGTCGATTGCGGCGACTGAGGCGACAGTGGCAAAGGGCGCGGGCCTGCTCGCCGTCTATTCAGCCGGCCTCGGCATTCCCTTCCTGCTTGCCGCTTTTATGATCGAGCAATTTTCCTCACTGTTTTCGCGCATGAAGGCGCACCTTGCGACCGTCGAGCAGGTCATGGGGGTGTTGATGGTCGCAACCGGCATCGGCTTTCTCACCGGCGCCGTGTCGAGCGCCAGCGTCTGGCTGTTGGAGACGTTTCCCGTCCTGCAAAGTTTCGGTTAGGCCGGGGGAGGGAAACGCACCAATTTTATGAGACCGTCAGAGATTGCTCTCCGTGATGGCGGCGTAGACAAGTGTGCGCAGCTCGCGCCGGATCGGATAGGCGCTCGACGGCATCAGCTGGGTCATGAAAATCGCGATCAGCTCCTCGGCCGGATCGACCCAGAACGCAGTTCCGGCGGCGCCGCCCCAGAAGTATTCGCCGGCACTTCCCGGGAGCAGCGTCTTCGCCGGGTCCATGGTGACGGCAAATCCGAGACCGAAGCCGATGCCACTATTGGTGGCTTCACTGAACATTGAGCGCGACAGCGCCGGCAAATCGACCCCGCCCGGCAGATGGTTCGAGGTCATCAGCTGCAGTGTCTTCGGGCCCAATAGCCGCGTGCCGCCCAGCTCGCCGCCATTGATCAGGGCACGGCAGAAGGTCAGATAGTCGGAGGCGGTCGAAACCAATCCGCCGCCGCCGGAAACGAACGACGGCGGCGACAGGTAGGCGCTCTTGGTCGGGTCGTCCAGCAGCGTCAGGGTGCCCTTGCGTTCGGTTGGGCGGAACATCAACTTGCCCGGCGGGTCGGCCGAATAGCAGGCGGCAAAACGCGCCGCCTTGGCGGATGGTACGTAGAAGCCGGTGTCGGCCATGCCGAGCGGATCAAAGATCCGCTCTTTAAGAAACTGCTCGAACGGCCGGCCCGAAATCTTGCCGATGAGATAGCCGAGCACGTCGGCGGAAACCGAGTAGTTCCAGGCCTCTCCGGGCGAAAATTCCAGCGGAATTTGCGCAAGCTCTTCGACCATGCCTTGCAGCGTGCCTGCTTCCGCGATCTTCTTTTCGCGATAGGCCGCATCCACGTTGGAACGCTGCTGGATGCCGTAGGTCAGCCCCGAGGTGTGGCGCAACAGGTCCACGATTTGCATCGGGCGTGAGGTTGGGCGAGCCAGAAACGAAGGGGAGGTGCCGGCAACGAACACGCCGAGATTCTTCCATTCGGGAATGTACTTGTGGACGGGTTCATCCAACGCGACGCGACCCTCTTCGAACAGCATCATGAAGGCGACCGACGTGATCGGCTTCGTCATCGAATAGATGCGGAAGATGGTATCGTCCCGGACCGGCACGCGACGCTCGAGGTCGGCAAAGCCCTGCACCACGCTGTGCACCACCTTGCCGCGCCGGTAGACCAGAAGCTGGGTGCCCGGAAAGCGGCCGGCGTCGATATAACGGCTCTTCAGGTGCGCTTCGAGGCGGTCGAGGGCAGCCTTGGACATTCCGACGGATTCGGGTGAAGCGAGAGTTGGTGCAAGCATCAGGTGGTCTCCGGGAGGCGGGGAGGGTTCTAGTGGTTGGCATACGAAGTTAGCGGACGTCAAATCCGCTACACTGGTGTAGGCTTGCCCTCTCTCA
>Ga0306924_10002541_pt1 | contig 17249 bp, 16 predicted proteins | sample sta12Can44000111_FD_203756 | JGI IMG/M metagenome (GOLD analysis project Ga0306924, IMG submission 203756) | Lab enrichment of tropical soil microbial communities from Luquillo Experimental Forest, Puerto Rico - statanox.12C.anox.44.000.111 (v2)... | ecosystem: Environmental > Terrestrial >... | reverse complement strand
GTGCTCCACGTTCACGCACTCCACCGGGCCGATGCCGGCCGGGAAGGTGAAGACCTCGGGCTCGCTGAACGGCTCGGTGGTGAACCAGCCCCGGCCGCGCTTCCAGATCACCGGCGGGTTCAGGCACTCCTCGATCGTGGTCCAGATGGAGAAGGTGGGCGCGAAGTCGTACCCGGCCACCTCGAGGTTGGCGCCGTCCCTGACGCCGAGCTCGGCGATCTCGCGGAACAGCTCGTCGGCGGCGTACCTGGCCAAGATGTCGGAAAGACCCGCCTGGAGCGCGGCACGGAATAGCGGCATCACGAAGCGGGGATCCGTAGCGTTCATGAGCACATCGCAACGGTGCCGGGCGAGCAGGCCGACGGTGGCCTGCTGGTCCCGCGCGTCCAGCTGCACGGCCTGGTACCCGTCGCGGGCCGCCGCGGCGCGCTGCGCCCGGCCGAGGTCGTAGTCGGCGATGACCAGCTCGGCAAACGGACGGCGGGCGGCGATCCGGGCCATGGCGGTGCCCACGCCGCCCGCGCCCACCAGGAGTATGCGCGCGGGCCAATCCTTTCCGCCGGCTGACAAACGAGACCAGCCGTGGTAACTAGCCGTTACTACGGATATCGTTGCCGGAAAGCGTAATTCATGCTAGAACCGTAGCACCAGGCGTATTGATTCCGTAGGCGCGCCCCTAGGCTCAGATCGTGTCGTCAGGTCCGGCCGTTCGGCGGACCGCTTGCCGGGCCCGCCCTACCGGGCCCAAGCCAGGAGGGTGAGACATGGCCACCGCCGAGCAATCCGTAGACACCCAGGAAGAACAGCTCGACAAGGGGCTCAAATCCGGCGCCCTCGGGCTGATCTCGAGCACCGTCATCGCGACGGCGTCGGTCGCCCCCGCCTACAGCATCGCGGCCACGCTGGTCTTCGTCGTGATCGCGGTCGGACTCCAGGCGCCGGCGGTGTCGGTGCTGGCCTTCGTGCCGATGCTGCTGACCTCGATCGGCTACAGCGAGCTGAACAAGGCCGACCCGGACTGCGGCACCACGTTCACCTGGGCGACGCGCGCGTTCGGGCCGCGGACCGGTTGGGCGGGCGGCTGGGGCATCGTCGCGGCCGACGTGCTGGTCATGGCCAGCCTGGCCCAGGTCGCGAGCCAGTACTGCTTCCTGCTGTTCGGCGCCACCGGCATCGGGAGCAACCCGACCAGCGGCTGGGTGCTGCTGGGCGGCATCATCTGGATCATCCTGATGACCACGATCTGCTACATCGGCATCGAGGTGTCGGCCAACTTCCAGAAGATCCTGCTGGCCATCGAGCTCACCATGCTGTTCGTCCTGTCGATAGTCGCCCTGGTCAAGGTCGGCAACGGAAGCGCGCCGCCGGGGCACCTGACGCCGAGCATCTCCTGGCTCAACCCGTTCCATATCTCGAGCTTCAGCGCGTTCGCCAGCGGGATCATCCTGATGGTCTTCATCTACTGGGGCTGGGACACCGCCGTCGCGGTCAACGAGGAGACCAAGGACAAGACCAGGACGCCGGGCCTGGCCGCGATCTTCTCCACTATCATCCTGCTGGTCACCTACGCGCTGGTGATCTTCTCGATGCAGGCGTTCGCCGGGGTCAAGAGCACCGGCAACGGCCTGGGCAACGTCAACAACGCGGGTGACGTGCTCTCGATCCAGGGCAAGGAAATCTTCGGCTCGACCGGGTTCGGCCCGACCTTCTACCACCTGCTGCTGATCATGGTGCTGTCCTCGGCGGCCGCGTCGACCCAGACGACGATCCTGCCCACCGCGAGGACCACGCTGTCGATGGCGGCCTACAAGGCGCTGCCCGCGTCGTTCGCCAAGGTCCACCCGCGGTTCATGACCCCGACGGTGTCCACGATCGTGATGGGCGCGGTCTCGATCGCGCTGTACGCGGGGCTGAACTACACGTCCAACGGCATCGGAGTGATCGGCGACGCGGTGATCGCGATCGGGCTGTACATCGCGTTCTACTACGGCCTGACCGGTTTCGCCTGCGCCTGGTACTACCGCAAGAACCTGACCAGCAGCGCGCGCAACCTGTGGATGCAGGGCATCCTGCCGGTCTCCGGCGCGCTGATCCTGTGGTTCCTCGGCGGCTGGAGCATCTGGCTGGACTACGACGTGGCCACCGCAAACGACTACACCATGTGGACCGTGCCGGGCCTGCACTGGCAGGTCGGCGGCGCCTTCGTGATCGCCGTCCTGGCCGCGCTGGCCGGGGTGGTCTTCTACCTCTTCTGCCGGTACATCAGGCCGGGCGCGCCCTTCTTCAAGCGGCAGACCCTGACCAGGGCCACCCCGACCCTGGTCCCCGACGAGTAGCCCGTCCGGGGGGCGCCGCGGCCCGGCCGCGCGCCCCCTCTCTAGGATGGCGGGCGTGCTCGATGACGCCGAGATCAGCCGGATCCTCTCCATCACGGCCCACCCCGACGACGTGGACTTCGCGGCCGCGGGAACCGTCGCCCGCTGGACGGACGCCGGGATCGAGGTGGTCTACTGCGTGGTGACCGACGGCGACGCCGGCGGTTTCGACGAGGACTTCCCCCGGGAGGAGATGCCGGCCGTGCGCCGGGCCGAGCAGGTGACCGCGGCGAAGTGCGTCGGCGTGCACGACGTGCGCTTCCTCGGCTACCCGGACGGCCGGGTCGAGGCCACCCTGGATCTGCGCCGGGACCTGGCCCGGGTGATCAGGCAGGTGCGGCCGGACCGGGTGCTCTGCCCCAGTCCGGAGCGGAGCTACACCCGGATCGGGATCGGCCATCCCGACCACCGCGCGGTAGGCTCGGCCGCCCTGGACGCCATCTACCCGGACGCGCGGAACCCGTTCGCGTTCCCCGAACTGCGCGAGCGCGAGTCGCTGGCCGCCTGGACCGTGCGCGAGGCCTGGATCGCGGGCGGTCCCGACCCCAATCACTACGTGGACGTGACCGAGACGTTCGCGCGCAAGATCGCGGCGCTGCGCGCGCACGAGAGCCAGACCAGGCACCTGGAGGACCTGGCCGAACGCCTACGGACGCGGCTGTCCAGCCTGGCCCAGCAGGCCGGACTGCCCGCCGGACGCCTGGCCGAGGGCTTCCGGGTGCTGGATACGGCCTGAGCCCAGGACGGCCGGCCGGCATTTTTGCTGCGGCGGACCGATTACGGGCATAATTCACTGATCGAATCCAGCCCAGAGAGAGTGACGCACCATGGCCATGGAGATGGACCACTCCTTCACCGTCCCCGTCCCGCCCGACCGGGCCTGGGATGTGCTGCTTGACGTGAAGAGGATCGCGCCGTGCATGCCCGGCGCCACCGTCGACGATTTCGACGGCGAGGTGGTCACCGGGCGGATAAAGGTCAAGGTCGGCCCGGTGTCGCTGACCTACCGCGGGACAGCGAAGTTCACCGAGCGCGACCCCGAGACCAAGGTGATGGTGCTCGAGGCGTCTGGCAAGGAGACCCGCGGCTCGGGCACCGCCTCGGCGACCGTGCGGGCGGCGCTGGAGCCCGAGTCGGGCGGTGAGGCGACCAGCGCCAGCATGCACACGACGATGAACGTGACCGGCCGGCCGGCCCAGTTCGGCCGCGGCGTGATGGTCGAGGTCGGCGGCAAGCTGGTGGAGCAGTTTGCGCAGAACCTGCGCCAGCTGATCGCCGAGGAGGGTGCGTCGGGCGGGAGCAACGCCACCGCCACGGCGGATGAGGCGAGCGCGGACCAGGCCGCCGACACGACGGCGACCGGGGAAACGGGGCCGGGCAGCACCCAGCCGTCGGCCACCATACCCGCCGCGGCCAGCACGCCGACGACGTCGGCCGAGCCCGCTCCGGCCAGCGACGACTCCATCAACCTGGTCAAGCTGGTGGGGCCTGCGATCCTCAAGCGGGCCATTCCGGTGGCCATCGCCCTGGGCGGGCTCACCCTGCTCGTCCGGCGTTTGTTCCGCCGGCGCGAGAAGGCCTAGCGCGTTAGCGGACTACCACGTCGGTGACGGGGAGGGAGGAGTCCGCGGGCAGGTCGAGTGGTGACGGCGCCAGGCCGCGGGACACGATCTCGACGCCCAGGGCCGCCACCATCGCGCCGTTGTCGGTGCACAGGGCCGGGCGCGGCACGCGCAGCTTGATGCCCGCCGCGGCGCAGCGTTCCGCGGCCAGCGAGCGCAGCCGGGAGTTGGCCGCCACGCCGCCGCCGATGACCAGGTCGGTGACGTCGTGCCGCTGGCACGCCTGCACGGCCTTGCGGGTGAGCACGTCGGCCACCGCCTCCTGGAAGGAGGCGGCCACGTCCGGGGCGCGCACCGGTTCCCCGGCGGCGTGCCGCGCTTCCACCCAGCGGGCCACCGCCGTCTTCAGGCCGGCGAAGGAGAAGTCGAGCGTGCCGTCGTGGTACTTGCCCCGGGGGAAGCCGATCGCGGCGGGATCGCCGTCGCGGGCCGCCTTGTCGATCGGCGGGCCACCGGGAAACGGCATGCCGAGCACGCGTGCCACCTTGTCGTAGGCCTCGCCGGCCGCGTCGTCGATGGTGGCCCCGAGCGGGATGACCTCCTCGGCCACGTCGGGCACCAGCAGCAGCGAGGAATGCCCGCCGGACACCAGCAGGGCCACCGCGGGCGACGGCAGCGTGCCGTGCTCCAGTTGGTCGACGGCGATGTGCGCGGCCAGGTGGTTGACCCCGTACAGCGGCTTGCCCAGCGCGAAGGCGTACGCCTTGGCCGCGGCCACCCCGACGAGCAGCGCCCCGGCCAGCCCCGGCCCCGCGGTGACGGCCACGGCGTCGATCTCGCCCGCCCGGACGCCGGCGGTCGCGAGGGCCCGGTCAAACGTCGGGATCATCGCCTCCAGGTGCGCCCGGCTGGCCACCTCGGGCACCACCCCGCCGAACCGCGCGTGCTCGTCCACGCTCGAGGCGACGGCGTCGGCGAGCAGGTCGTGGCCGCGGACCAGCCCGACGCCGGTTTCGTCGCAGGACGTCTCGATGCCCAGCACCAGGGGAGACACCATCACCGCAGCACCTTCCGCATGACCACGGCGTCGACGCCGGACGGCTGGTAGTAGCCGCGCCTGATGCCCACCTCGTCGAACCCGTGGCGCAGGTACAGCCGCCTGGCCCTCGGGTTGTCCTCCCGCACCTCGAGCAAGACCTCCTCGTAACCGCGTTTTTCCGCCTCGTCCACCAGCGCCAGCAGCAGCGCCGTCCCGATCCCCTCACCCCACCGGGCGGGCGTCACCGCCAGCGTCACCACGTCGGCCTGCGACCCGCCGGTGAACATCATCCCGGCGTACCCGATCAGCGCGTGGCCCGCCTCGGCCACCAGGTAGAGCCGGCGCGAGGGCGGCTGCGCGAACTCCGCCTTGAACATCTCCGGGGTCCACGCGTCCTCGGGGAAGAGCTCCCGCTCCAGGGCCATGATCGCGGCCACGTCGGCCCGCTTCATCTCCCGCAGCCGCACCGTCTCGCCGCCATCCGGGCTGCCCCCGTCCGCCCAGGCGCTCATGGCGGGGTGACCCGCTTGGGCGGTCCCGGCTCCCTGGCGTCCGGCCGCCGCAGGTAGAGCGGCTCCGCGGCCAGCAAGGGCACGGCGGCCGGTCCGGCACGCGGCCCGGCCACGAGCGCGCACAGCGTACGGGCGTCCGGGTAGGCGGGGCCGATAACCTCGCCGAACGCTTCGGGGTAGAGCCGCCCCCCGCGGCCGGCCACGGCGAGCCCGGCGCCGCCGGGGATCGAGCCGGCGCTGCCGACCCGGGGACCCTCCAGGCGCGCCCCGCCGGTGCCGTACCTGGCCCAGTAGACCTCCTTGCGCCGCGCGTCGGTCGCCACCAGGAACTCCCGTCCGCGGGGCACGTCGGCGGCGATCACATCCAGCGAACACACCCCGTGCACGGGGATGCCGAGCACGGCGCCGAGCACCCGGGCGGTCACCACGCCGACCCGCAGCCCGGTGTACGGACCGGGCCCGACCCCGACGGCGACCGCGGTCAGATCCGCACGGGACGCGCCCGCGCCGGCCAGGACCTGCGCGATCATCGGCGCCAGCAGCTCGCCATGGCGCCGGCCATCGGCGGCGCACGCCTCGGAAACGACGCGCTCCCCGTCGTGCAAGGCGACGCTCACCACCGGGGTCGCGGTATCAAAACCCACCACAAGCACGCCGCCCAGCCTAGTGGCCGCGCGGCGTGGCCGGGACAGGCCGCGTTCGGGGACGAGAACGCTAGTGCAGCGAGCCCTCGGCTGCCCGGGCGAACGCCATGGCCGCCGCCGCGAGCTGGGCCTCCGACACCGGCCCGTAGGTCCCCTTGTTGGAATGCTCGAGCCCGTTCAGCGTCACGGTCACGACCACGTTGTGGTAGCGCACCATGACGGTGGCCACGTCGGTCACCGCGCCGCCGACGTGGAATACCTGCAGGGCGCTGAACGCCTGGTTGCCGAACCCGGACAGGACCTGGAGCGTGGCCCGCGAGGCCGGGGAGTGCTTCGGCGGCGCCTGCAGGTACTGCAGCGCCAGGTCGTAGGCGTCGGTCGCGGCCCGGGTGGCGCTGCCGTTGCCGCTGGCCAGGCCGTTCGGCGCGTACGCGTTCAGGTTGAGTTCCATCAGCCGGTACAGCGGCGGCTTGTCGACGGTCCAGTTGCAGGCGGATTCGGCCGACCCGTTGACCGCTAGCGGCGAGGCCACCTTGGGCGTGCCCGGCAGGTACTGCCGCACGGTGGTGGCGGGCACCACCTGGCACGCGTTGGGTACCTGGCGCAGCTCGCCCGGCTGGAACGTGGTGATCAGCGCGCCGGGCGTGACCGCCGCCGGACCCGGCCGACCGCCGGCCAGCAGCACCACCGCGAGCAACGCCCCGGCCAGCACGACCACGCCGCCGCTGGCGATGTACCACCGCCGCCGCCTGCGCGCCGCGGCGCGCAGGGCGCGGCCGCCGGGCTCGCGCGGCCGGGGCGGCGCGGCCTCCTCGGCATCCGCCTCGGGCCCGTCCCACTGGGCCCACTGCGGTACCGGTTCGTCCTGACCGGGATCGGAACGCGCCGAACGGACCGGAGGCAGATTAGCCCACGGCGGCGGCTCCTCGTCGTCGTGGTCAGGGCGATAGGGCCTGGCCAGCCGACGCGGCGGCGGGAAATCCTGCTGGGGCACGGCGCGCCTCCGGGTTCGGGGTACGGTACGTGACGGCGCGATACGCAGCACTGGGACCAGTGAGCGTTATTCAGAACCGACTAGCGAGCACGGGCCTTTTTGAGCCCGTGCGAGCGGTCGGTGCACGTAAGGGTCGGCGAGGACCCTGACGTGGATCTGAATAACGCGAACTACTGAATAAAGCACAGTACAGCGGAACTATAAACGATCTACGGCTCCGGTGAGCGCTCCATTCCATCTAGCACCGTGAGCGTTTATCCGCACCGTCCGCGCATCACCGTCCTGATCGGGTTCGATCGTGATCTCCAGGCGGTCCTCGGCGAGTCCTTCGGCCAGGCCGGCGCCCCACTCCACCACGGTGACGGCGCTGGCCGCGTCGGTGTCCAGGTCCAGGTCGTCCACCTCGCCGATGCTGCCGAGACGGTACGCGTCCGCGTGCACCAGGGCGGGCCCTGACCCGGCCACGGCCGGGTGGACCCGCGCGATGACGAAGGTGGGCGAGGTGACCGGACCGCGCACGCCAAGCCCGGCGCCGATGCCCTGCACCAGCGTGGTCTTGCCCGCGCCGAGCGGGCCGGCCAGGATCACCAGGTCCCCGGCGCGGAGCAGCGCCGCCAGGCGCCGGCCGAGGGCGCGCATGTCCCCGTCGGTGGCGATCCGCAGTTCGGCGGGCCATGAACCCGGCTCGTTCGGCTCTATCAATGGTCACCACCCGGATAGCGGCGCGGGACCCTGGCCCCGATGCCGGTCGCGATGTCGTAGGAGATGGTGCCGAGCCGCTCGCCCCACTCCTGCGCGGTCGGCTCGCCGTCGTCCCCGGGACCGAACAGCACCACCTCGTCGCCGACCGCGGCCGGCTCGTCGCCGAAGTCGACCACGAACTGGTCCATGCAGACCGTGCCCGCGATCGGCCAGCGGCGGCCGCGCGCGCTGACCAGCGGCAGGCCGGCCGCCCCCCGGGGCACCCCGTCGGCGTAGCCGAGGGGCACCAGGCCGAGGGTGGTCTCGCGCGCGGTCACGTAGCGGTGGCCGTACGAGACGCCGGTGCCCGCGGGTACCCGCTTGACCATGGCCAACCGGGCGCGCAGCGTCATCGCCGGGCGCAGCCACGACGGCGCGCCGCCGGGCAGGGTGGACAGGCCGTAGACGGCGCCGCCGAAGCGCACCAGGTCGTACCGGGACTGCGGGACGGTCAGCGCGGCGGCGGTGTTGGCGATGTGCCTGACCTCGGGGGTGACGCCGGCCTTCTCGGCGACCGCGACCGCGTCGGCGAAGACGGCCAGCTGGGCCGCGATCGACGGGTGCCCGGGAATGTCGGCGCAGGCGAAGTGCGACCACAGGCCGGTCACCAGGACCGAACCGCGGGCCTGGGCGTCCAGCGCGGCCGCCACCAGCCCCGGCCAGTCCGCCGGGGTGGCGCCGCCCCGGCTCAGGCCGGTGTCGGCCTTGAGGTGCAGCCGCGCCCTGACGCCCGCCCGGACCGCCGCGGCCTCGACCTTCGCGAGGTATCCGGCCGAGCCGGCCGCGAGGTCGATGTCGCGGCGGACCGCCTCGGCCGGATCGCCGAAGGTCATCATGCACAGTACCGGCGCGGTGATGCCCGCCCGGCGGAGCGCGACCGCCTCGTCCAGGTCGGCGACGCCCAGCCAGCCGGCCCCGCCGGCCAGCGCCGCCCGGGCGGCCGGGACCATGCCGTGGCCGTACCCGTCGGCCTTCACCGCGGCCAGCATCTGGCTGCCGCGGACCAGTTCGCACAGCGCGGCGACGTTGGCCGTGATCACGCCGAGGTCGACGAAGGCTTCCCGGTCCATTTACAGGCTCCTGAACGCGGCGGGGAGCGCCCGGACCAGATCGGAGGCGCCGATCGGGGCCTGGCCGACTCCGTCGGGGCTGGCCGCGATGCGCCCGGCCAGTCCGTGCAGGTACGCGCCCGCCAGGCCGGCCTGGGCGGGGGTCAGCCCCTGCGCGAGCAGCGCGCCGGCCAGCCCGGACAGCACGTCGCCGCTGCCCGCGGTGGCCAGCCACGGCGTGCCGGTCGGGTTGACCAGGACCGGCTCGTCATCCGGGGAGGCGATCACCGTGGTGGAGCCCTTCAGCAGCACGGTGGCACCGAGCTGGCCGGCCGCCCGGCGGGCGTGCTCGAGCCGCCGCGCCTCCACGCTGGCCGGGTCGGTGCCGAGCAGCCGGGCCAGCTCGCCGGCGTGCGGCGTGATCAGCGTAGGCGCCCGGCGCGGCAGCAGGCCCTGGTGCTGGCTCAGGATGGTCAGCCCGTCCGCGTCCACCAGGACCGGGAGGTCCGTGCGCAGGATCGCGGTGAGCCGGGCCGCGGCGTCCGGGCCGGTGCCCATGCCCGGGCCGGCCACCCAGGCCTGGACCCGGCCGACCGCGCCGGGCAGGTCCCAGCCGCCATCCTCAGGCTGCCCATCCTCAGGCTGCCCAGCCTCAGGCTGCCCAGCCTCAGGCTGCACGGCGTCCGGGTGCACGGTGACCACGGTCTCCGGCCACGCCTGCCGGACCAGCACGGCGGCGACGTCCGCGGTGACCACCCGGACCATGCCCGCCCCGCCGTGCACCGCCCCGCCGGCGGACAGCAGCACCGCCCCGGTGAAGCGGTCGCTGCCGGCCAGCAGGCCGAGCACGCCGCGGCGATACTTGTCCGACTCGGCGCCCGGGCGGGGCAGCAGCTCACGGATGTCGTCCCGCTGTGGCGCGGCGGCCCGCGGCCCGTCCTTCAGGTACGGGCGCAGGCCGATGTCGACCAGTTCGACGGTGCCGGCGTGCCCGGCGCCCGGGTCGATCAGCAGGCCGGGCTTGAGCGCGCCGAAGGTCACGGTGACGTCGGCCCGGACCGCCGGGCCGTCCACCGCGCCGGTGTCGGCGTCGACGCCGCTGGGCAGGTCGACGGCCACCACGGTGGCGCCGGCCTGCCGGGCGCGTTCGGCCCCCGCCGCGAGCCCGGCGAACGGATCGCGCAGGCCGCCGCGGCCGCCGATGCCGAGCAGGCCGTCCACGATCAGGTCGGCGCCAGTAATGGGCTGAGCCAGGCGGCCGGCCGCGTCCCCGGTGTCATCGGTCACCCGGCCGCCGGCTTCGCGCAGCGCGGCGGTGCCGCCGGGGTGAACCCTGGATCCGGCCGCGATCGCGGTGACCGCCACGCCGCGGCGGGCCAGCAGCGCGCCGGCGTAGAGCGCGTCGCCGCCGTTGTCTCCGCTGCCGGCCAGCACGACCACCCGGGCGCCGTACACGTACCCCGGCTCCTGGCGCAGCAGCGCGGCGCAGACCGAGGCGAGCCCGGCGGCCGCCCGGCCCATCAGCGCCCCGTCCGGGACGATGGCCATCAGCGCGCGCTCGGCGGCGCGTACGGCCTCGACCTGGTAGGCGTCTCGCATGGCTCTACCTACTCCCGGGCCTACTGTCCGGCCAGTGCCCGCCGAACCTCCTCGGCGAGCTGCCCGATGACGCGTTCGGCCAGGGCCGCGTCCCTGGCCTGGATCATCAGCCTGATCTTGGGTTCTGTTCCGCTGGGCCGGACCAGGATCCGCCCGTCCCCGCCCAGCTGGGCCTCGGCCCGGCGGACCGCCGCGTCGGTCTCCGGCCCGAGCCGCGACGCGTCGCCCGGCACATTGACGAGGACCTGCGGGTACTTCGGCATCATCTTGGCGGCCGCGGCCATCGGCACGCCGTGCCGGTTCACCGCGGCCAGCAACTGCAGGCTGGTCAGCACGCCATCGCCGGTGGTGGCGTGCTCGAGCATGATGATGTGCCCGGACTGTTCGCCGCCGAGCGCGTAGCCGCCGTCCCGCATGGCCGCGGACACGTGCTTGTCCCCCACCGGCGTCTCGATCACCGCGATGCCGGCGTCGCGCATCGCCAGGTGGAAGCCCTGGTTCGACATCACCGTGACCACCACCGCGTCGCCGGCCAGCCGGCCCGCCTCCTTCATCCCGGTGGCGAGGACGGTCAGGATCTGGTCGCCGTCCAGCGGCTGCCCGTCCGCGTCGACCGCGAGGCACCGGTCGGCGTCACCGTCGTAGGCGATGCCGGCGTCCGCGCCGTGCTCCACCACCGCGGCGGACAGCGCGCCGAGCGCGGTGGAGCCGCAGCCCTCGTTGATGTTCAGGCCGTCCGGCTCGGCCCCGATGGTGATGACCTCCGCGCCCGCCCGGCGCAGTGCCTGCGGCGCGAGCCGGTACGCGGCGCCGTGCGCGCAGTCGGCCACGACCCGCAGTCCGGCCAGCGGCGGCTGCGGCTGGTCCGGCAGCGTGGCCAGCAGGTGGTCCAGGTACCGCTCGTGCTCCGCGGCGGCGTCGCTGATCCGGCCGAACTCTCCCGTGACCGGTGCCTTCGCGGCCAGCTGGGCCTCGATGGCGTCCTCGGTGGCGTCGGGCAGCTTGACCCCGCCGCGGCCGAAGAACTTGATGCCGTTGTCGGCCGCCGGGTTGTGGCTCGCCGAGATGACCACGCCGAAGGCGGCGTCGAGCGCCCCGGTCAGGTAGGCCACGCCCGGCGTGGGGATGACCCCGAGCCTGAGCACGTCGACCCCGGCGCTGGCCAGCCCGGCCACCACCGCCGCCTCGAGGAACTCACCCGAGACGCGCGGATCACGGCCCACCACGGCGACCGGGCGCGCGGCCGCCGTCGCCGGGCCGGGCCCGAGCACGGCCGCCGCAGCGGCGCTGAGGGTCAGGGCCAGGTCCGCGGTCAGCTCGTGACCAGCGACCCCCCGGACACCGTCCGTACCGAACAAACGGCTACGCTGCCCCGCTTCAGCCATCTCGCTCCGCTTCCCCAACCCTCTCCATTGCTGGTGTGCGCTGGCGTGGGCCGGCAGGCTCCGCGCGGGCGGCACTTACCGCTTGGAGTACTGCGGCGCCTTGCGGGCCTTCTTCAGGCCGTACTTCTTGCGCTCCTTGACCCGGGCATCCCTGGTCAGGAAGCCGGCCTTCTTCAGCGCCGGGCGGTTCTCCGGGTCCACCAGGGTCAGCGCCCTGGTCACGCCGAGGCGCAGCGCGCCCGCCTGCCCGGTGACGCCGCCGCCGGTGATCCGGGCCACCACGTCGAACTGGTTTTCCGCGCCCAGGGTCACGAACGGCTCGTTGACCAGCTGCTGGTGCACCTTGTTCGGGAAGTACACGTCGAGCGTCCGGCCGTTGATCGTCCACTGGCCCGAACCGGGGAGGATACGGACCCTGGCGATGGCCTCCTTGCGGCGGCCGGTGCCCGCCGCGTTACCGGTCACCACCGGGCGCCGCGTGACGGCCCGCGCCGGGACGTCCTGGGCGGACTCCGTCGTGTACTCCGACGGGGCCTCCGCGCCGTACTCGTCGTCGGCGTACTCGCTGTAGTCGGCGTCGTCCTCGACGCTGGTGGTGCTGCCAGTGGGCTCGGCCACGGTCTGGACCTCGTGCTTCCTCTGCTCTGTCTACTGCCTGCTGCGTCTACTGCTCGATCTGGGTGATCTCGTACGGCTTCGGCTGCTGCGCCTGGTGCGGGTGGTCGGGGCCCGCGTACACCTTGAGCTTGCGCAGCGTCTTGCGGCCGAGGGCGTTCTTCGGCAGCATCCCGCGCACCGCCTTCTCCACCGCGCGCTCGGGGTGGCTGGCCATCAGGCTGGCGTAGGAGACCGCCCGGAGGCCGCCCGGGTAACCCGAGTGCCGGTAGGCGTGCTTCTGCTCGAGCTTGCTGCCGCTCAGCGCGACCTTCGCCGCGTTGACCACGACCACGAAATCGCCGGTGTCCACGTGCGGCGCGAAGATCGGCTTGTGCTTGCCCCTGAGCAGCACCGCCACGTGGCTGGCCAGGCGGCCGAGCACCACGTCAGAGGCGTCGATGACATGCCACTGCCGGGTAATGTCACTGTCCTTCGGGCTGAATGTGCGCACAGTCCTAAGCCTTCGCATATGTATCGTGATCTTCGTCCGCCCCGCACCTGCTGGTGAGGGCCGCCCTGGGCGCTCTGCATGGCAGGCCGCGCGGGCGCATCGCGCCGCGCGAACCACGCTTGACGCACACCGCGTGCATGCCCGTCGCGCATGACGCCAATGCAGCATACTCCGTCTCACGCAGCGATGCCAAAGCGAAGCCGCCAGCAACGCCCGCCCGGACACGGGCGTCACGGCTCGCCGTCACCCGGCTACGTGGCAGCGCACGGACCGGGAAAGTTCCGCGTCCACCCTACCGGAACTGAACAGAACGCTACGCTCGACGTTATGGACCATCAGGGCGCGGGACGCACCCGTCCGACCGCGGACACGCGCCGTCGGCCGGCCTGGCCGTCGTCGGACGGCCCCGCGTATGCCTACCCCGGGGATTCAGCGTTCGGAGGGGACTCCGCGTTCGGAGGGGACACCGCGTTCGCCGAGCGCGCCACCGGTCCGCTGCCCCTCCGGTCGCCCGGGTCCAGCGGCACTCAGCCGGTCCTGGCGGCCGGCAGCGGCACCCAGCCGGTCCTGGCAGCCGGCAGCGGCGCCCACCGGGTCCTCGGCCCGGAGACGGGCCCCAGCCGCCTGACCGGCCCGGGTAACGCGGGTGGTGATCCCGGGCTCGGCCCGGGCAGCGGTTCCCGTGCGGCCCTGGGCCCGGCCGGCTCCCCCGGCGCCGCCGCCCGGACGCCCGCCCGGGGTTTCCCGCCCGCCCGCGAGCAGGCCGAAGCCCCGACGGGATCGTTCGGCCCCTGGCACACGCCGGCCGACGGGCTCGCCGTCCACGACGACACCGACTTTCCCGGCCCGTCGGCTGCGGCGGACGCCACCGGCGAGATCGCCCCGCCGGGACGACGGCGCGGCGGCCGGACCAGGCGTCGTACGCGGTCCCGCGTCGCGTGGCTGCTCATTGCGGCCGTGATCGCGGCCGGGGCCGGGTTCGCCGGGTACAAGTACCTGTACGAGCCAAGGGTCAACGCGCCGGTGCCGCCGACACTGCGGCTGCCCACGAACGCGCCCGGGTCCCCCGGCTTCGACAAGACCCTGGGCAAGTGGCAGCACATCGGGACCCGGTCCAGAGATCCCCAGGCGCTGACCATCGCGGGGCTCTACCCGCCGCAGTTCACGCTGAACGGCAAGTCGTACGTCAGGACGGCGGCCAGCGCCACCAAGACCTGCTCGGCCGCGGTGTACGGCGCGGACCTTCAGGCCGCGCTGCAGGCGGGTCACTGCAGCCAGGTGGTGCGGGCGAGCTACGTCTCGGGTGACGGCACGATGATGGGCACCGTCGGCGTGGTCAACCTGATCAGCTCTAACGCCGCCCAGAAGGCCGGCCAGGCCACCGGCCCGCAAGAGATCATCGCGCCGCTGACCGGCAAGAAGGGCCCGACCAAGAAGCTGGGCACCGGGACCGGCGTGGTCCAGGCCGAGATCAAGGGGCACTACCTGATCCTGATGTGGGCCGAGTTCACGAACCTGAAGTCGCCCTCGGGCCAGGCCCAGCGGCAGGCCCTGGAACAGTTCGCCGCGAACCTCGTCACCGGCAGCGCCAACATCAACCTCAGCACCCGGATGCTGACCGGCAAGCCCTAGCCACGCGGGCCCCTGTTCGGCGCGGGACGTACCCCTAAGGACCGGACCCCTGAAGGCTCGCGGGCGCGGAATCGGGGTACTCTTGGTCAACTTGGCGGACTTCCGTCACTCCGGCACCGTCCGTACCAGACCGTAACGACATGGATGTGGCATCCACCATGTATGAGCGACATGGCTGGGACATCCACGCCTTATGACGTGGGGAGTGGCATGCGGAGGCACGCATCACGCGTCACGGCAGCGTGTCAGGAGCGCAGGAGCACCAGAAGCCGTGCGCATGACGGGGAGTCTTGGCCAGCGATCCTCACCGGGGCGCGGTGCGGACGGTCCGGGTGGCGGCGGCCCGGGCGGCGAGTCCGGCCGCCGGCGGGTAGCCGACCTCTTCCAGGCACAGGCCGTGCGGCGGGACCACGCGGACGGCCGGGTCGCGGATCGCGGCCGCCAGCACCGCGGCGGGCCAGCCGGGCGGCCGGCGCCCCTCGCCGACGGCGAGCAGCGCGCCGACCAGCGCGCGGACCATGTTGTGGCAGAACGCGTCGGCCACCACGGTCGCGATCGCGACGCCGCGCTCGTCCCGGTGCCAGCCCAGGGTGCGCAGCGCCCGGATGGTGGTCGCGCCCTCCCGCCGGCGGCAGAAGGCGGCGAAATCGTGCTCGCCCAGGCACTGCCGCCCGGCCTCGTTCATGGCCGCCAGGTCGAGCCGCCGGAAGTACCACAGCGTCTCGTGCCTGCGCAGCGGGTCGGCGGCGGCCGCGTCGTCGCAGACACGGTAGGCGTAGCGCCGCCAGAGCGCGGAGAACCTCGCGTCGAATCCGTCGGGTGCCGCGGCTGCGGCGCGCACCCGGACGTCGGCGGGCAGCAGGCCGGCCAGCCGGGCGACGGTCCTGTCCGCCGGGCCGGACCAGGCCGCGGCGGGGACATCGAGGTGGACGACCTGGCCGCGGGCATGTACCCCGGCGTCGGTACGGCCGGCCACCGTCAGCTTCGGCGGGGACGGCAGCCGCAGCGCTCGTTCGAGCGCTGCGGCCAGCACGTCCTCTACGGTCCGCCTGCCGGGCTGGGCGGCCCACCCGGAAAACGCTGACCCGTCGTAGGAAAGATCAACCCGAAGCCTAACGGTCCCGGGTTCTCCTCCCGAGTCCACCTCGGGGCGGTCCTGGGTCAGGCGTTCCCGGCCGGCTTGCCGTCCTCGTCGCCGGCCTCGTCGTCGTCCTCGGCGCTGTCCCGGGCGGGCGCCTCGTCCGCGACGTCATCCACGTCCTCGGCCACGTCGTCGACGTCCTCGGCCACGTCGTCGACGTCCTCGGCCACGTCGTCGACGTCCTCGGCCACGTCGTCGACGTCCTCGGCCACGTCGGCCTCGGCCGTCTTCCCCGTTTCGTCCGTCTCGGTCGCCTCGTCCGCCTCGGACGCGGGTGCCTCTGCCGCCTCGTCCTCCGCAGCAGCCTCGGTCTCGGCGGCGGCCGTGGCCGCAGCGGCGGCGGGAGCCGCGGCCGCCGGCGCCTCGGCGGCGGCCCGGCGGGCCCGGCGGCGCGGCTTGGCCGCGACCGGCTCGCCGCGGACCAGCTCGATCACGGCCATCGCCGCGTTGTCGCCCTTGCGCGGGCCGATCTTCGTGATACGGGTGTAACCGCCGTCCCGTTCGGAGAACTCGGGCGCGATCTCGGTGAACAGCTGGTGCACCACGCCCTTGTCGGTGACCACGGTCAGCACGTGGCGCCGGGCGTGCAGATCCCCGCGCTTAGCGAAGGTGATCAGCCGCTCGGCCACCGGCCGCAGCCGCTTGGCCTTGGCCTCGGTGGTGGTGATCCGGCCGTGCTGGAACAGCGCGGTGGCCAGGTTGGCCAGGATGTGCCGCTCGTGAGCCGGGCTGCCGCCCAGGCGGTGGCCCTTGGTGGGCGTGGGCATACGGATCTCGCTCTCTTATCCGGCGTGGCCTGGTGCCACGCCCTGTCAGTACTGCTCGGTCTCCACGTAGCTCTCGTCGTCGTCGCCGTAGGCGCCCACCGCGCTGCTCGGGTCGAACCCGGGCGGCGAGTCCTTGAGCGAGAGACCCATGTCAACGAGCTTCTGCTTGACTTCCTCGATCGACTTTGCGCCGAAGTTCCTGATGTCGAGCAGGTCCTGCTCGCTGCGGCCGACGAGCTCGCCCACCGTGTGGATGCCCTCGCGCTTGAGGCAGTTGTAGGACCGGACGGTGAGGTTGAGGTCCTCGATCGGCAGGGCCAGGTCGGCGGCCAGCGCGGCGTCGGTCGGCGACGGGCCGATGTCGATGCCCTCGGCGTCGACGTTGAGCTCGCGGGCCAGCCCGAACAGCTCGACCAGCGTCTTGCCCGCGCTCGCCACCGCGTCCCGCGGCCGCATGCACGGCTTGGTCTCGACGTCGAGGATGAGCCGGTCGAAGTCGGTACGCTGCTCGACCCGGGTGGCTTCGACCTTGTAGGTGACCCGGAGGACGGGCGAGTAGATGGAGTCGATCGGTACCCGGCCGATCTCCTGGCCCGGCTGCTTGTTCTGGGTGGCCGAGACGTAGCCGCGGCCGCGCTCGACGGTGAGCTCCATCTCGAGCTTGCCCTTGGCGTTCAGGGTGGCGATGTGCAGCTCGGGGT
>Ga0306924_10002538_pt1 | contig 17261 bp, 13 predicted proteins | sample sta12Can44000111_FD_203756 | JGI IMG/M metagenome (GOLD analysis project Ga0306924, IMG submission 203756) | Lab enrichment of tropical soil microbial communities from Luquillo Experimental Forest, Puerto Rico - statanox.12C.anox.44.000.111 (v2)... | ecosystem: Environmental > Terrestrial >... | reverse complement strand
TGCAGTCGCAATCGCTGCGGGTTCAGCCTGTCTAGGCGCTGTGACAGCTGTTCGACACGCGGTGAGTTTTGCGCCCGCAGAGGCGATGCGCCCGGAACCGCCTGCTACTTTCCGACCGGGCTTGCTGGAACGGCTTGGATTGCGAACTCTGCTGATGCCAGCTTCTCGCATGATTGTGAGGAATCTCGATCGACGGCGTGGAAGAGCCTTTTTCTCCGGACTCACGGTAACACTCTCAGTGGCTATTATCGTATCGGGCCGATACTCTATCGACGCCGTAGAGCGGCTTGTGTCCGTGCAGTTCCACACGATCCAGCGGGAGGACGTGACAATCGTCTTTCAGGAGCCTCGGCCTGGACGAGTCCGGCACGAACTTATTCAGCTTGCGGGTGTTCTTCGAGTCGAACCCTACCGTGAGGTCCCCGCGCGCCTGCGCCTCGGCCACCGGTCTCGCCGGATATCAGTGCTTGGGTTGACTCCCAATGGCGAGTTGCGGCGTCCGATGGACAGTAAGCTGACGCAGTTGGAACTTCCGCCGGACGGACTTGTGTTGAACGAGAAGCTCGCCGAAATCCTCGGAGCGCGCCCGGGGAGCCTCATAACCGTCGAGGTCCTGGAAGGCGCTCGGCCTGTGCGAGAGGTTTTGGTATCGGCTATCGCCGATGAGCCAGTTGGGCTTGGAGCTTATATGAATGTTGCCGCACTCCACCGTTTGCTGCGGGAAGCTGAGACGACCTCCGGGGCTTACTTGAAGGTTGACGCTGCAGCGGCTCCGAGGCTCTACTCGGTTGTGAAACACATCCCATCGATAGGCGGCGTAGCGGTGCGCGAAGCAATGCTCGCAAGCTTCTGGAAGACTTTCGGCGAGTCAATCTTGGTTTCTACGACCTTTTTGTGCGGATTTGCCTCCGTAATCGCGTTTGGCATCGTGTACAACGGGGCACGGATTGCACTTTCAGAGCGGGGTAACGAACTCGCCTGCCTCCGCGTATTGGGCTACACGCGAACTGAGATCGGACGTATTCTGCTGGGCGAACAAGGCCTTCTTACACTAACAGCCTTGCCCGCTGGCTTTGCCCTTGGTCTTGCGCTCTCGGCGCTGCTTTCGCGGTTCTTCTCGCGAGAACTTTTCCGTCTGCCGCTAGTGGTAAATGCCGGCACGTACGCCTTCGCGGCTCTCGTCATCATTGTGTCGGCGTTTCTATCGGGACTTGTCGTTGCTGACCGTTTGCGGCATATGGACCTGACCGAGGTCTTGAAGTCCAGGGAATGAGGAACACCAATGAGGCGGATCATCAAAAGGACTCTCATGGTCACCCTGGCCATGGGCGCGGTCGTTCTGATATTGCTGACATTCCGGCCCGGGCCCGTCGAAGTAGAAACGGCGCGGTCGGTCAGGGGAGCGTTGCAAGTCACTGTTGACGAAGATGGCGAAACGCGAGCGCACGATCGCTTTACACTTGCGGCTCCGATAACCGGCCGCCTGTCACGTATAGAATTTCATGAAGGAGACGATGTCTCGCCGGGCGTAGCCCTGGCTACGATCAGCCCATTGCCGCTGGATGCCAGGGAGGTCGCTGAAATCCGCGCACGCATTCAGGCCGCGCAAGCGCGAAAACGTGAAGCCGATGAACAGGTTGCCCGCTGGGAGAGCGATCACTCCCAAGCCGGACGGGATTTGAGTCGTGTTCAGCAACTTGCCAAGGATCGGCTCATTGCCCAGCAGGAGGTGGAGCAAGCCGAAGCCAAGTACGCTAGTACGGCAAAGGAGCTAGAAGCCGCCAGGTTCCGCGTCCAGGCAGCCTCAGCCGATATTGATCGCGAGAAGGCCGGCTTGGTCTCGCTTGAAGTCCAGCCAACTCAGACCGAAGAGCTAGTCTCGATCCGGGCACCAACGGCGTGTCGCGTTCTTAAAATTCTCGAAAAGAGTGAGCGCGTGGTGCCCTTTGGCACTCCAATCGTTGTCCTCAGTAATCCGAAACGGATTGAGGTTGTTGTGGATGTGTTGTCAACGGATGCAGTCAAGATCAAGCCAGGTGCACCGGTAATTATCGAGAATTGGGGTGGAGCTAAGCCGTTGCGCGCGCGAGTACGAACAATTGAGCCCTATGGGTTCACAAAAGTGTCCGCTCTCGGCATCGAGGAGCAAAAGGTCAATGTGATTGCCGATCTCCTCGATTCTCCGGACGGCCTTGGCGATGGGTATCGCCTTGACGCGCGAATCGTGATTTGGGAAAACGCGGATGTGCTCAAGGTTCCAGCGAGTTCTCTGTTTCGCGTCGGGCAGCAGTGGAGCACTTTCGTGATTGACAACGGTCGTGCCCGCGTCGTCTCGGTCGAGGTCGGTCACCGGAACACCATCGAGGCGGAGATCACAAAAGGTCTGAGGGTTGGGGCAACGGTAATCCTCCATCCGGCGAGCGATCTTAAAGAAGGCACTCGTGTCACGCAGCGCAGCGGAGCGTTATTTCAAAGTCTTTAGGCACTGTTCTGCCAGTCTTTTGGCGGGCCTCCTCGTGGAGCCGTCCGGCAGATTCGGCCCTGGTTGAGGCGGCTCTAGCCGGGAGTTGAGCTTCTGTGCAAGGAATTAGAAGTGGCGCTAGATATGCGCGGCGCGCCGAAACGCAATCCGAAGCCGCCGGGCCGCACCGGGCCGTGGGTATGGCGGCAAGCGTGCCGTCCCATCCGTATTGTCAGAAAACTCGATCGTACTGAAAACGCCCACCCTCACTCACAACGGTTGCTGACTCTGTAGAACCCGAATATAATTTGCTCGCACAAACGGCGTCGCGTCCTGAATATTATGCTGACTCATGCGTCCTCGGATGCGATCGAGCGTTGTCACATCGCGCTCGGCCAACCAAGTCCTGACGCCGTCGAGCAATACCTTCATGTAACCGATCCCATGCCTTAGCAGGGCAGAGGTTGTCATCACGACATCAGCACCAGCGAGCAGATACTTTACGACTTCATCCGAACTCTCCACTCCTGTGCTGGCTGCAAGTGACGCCGCAACCCGGCCCGAAAGAACGCCGACCCAGAGCAATGGCAGGCGGATTTCCGCCGATGTGCTGAGCTCAAGATTCGGCAATAACGCGAGCTGCGTCAGGTCAATGTCCGGTTGGTAAAAGCGGTTGAAGAGCACTACGCCATCGGCCCCAGCTTCGACCAGTTGCACAACAATATTGCCAATGGCACTGAAATAAGGTCCCAACTTAACCGAGACCGGAATTTTCACCGCCTGCTTCACAGCCCGGAGGATGCTCAGATAGCGATCTTCGACTTCGCGCCCTGGCGTAGCGAGGTCGGCGGGAATGAAGTAAATGTTGAGCTCTATTGCATTGGCGCCGGCCTCCTCCATCTTTCTGGCATATTCGATCCAGCCCTGATTGGTGATCCCGTTAAGGCTCGCCACGATTGGGATATCAACAGCCTGGGAGGCCTGACGAAGTGTCTCGAGATAGGGCTCCGGACGCATACCGTAAGAAGTGGACACGGGAAAATATGACAGAGCTTCGGCATAGCTATCCGCGCCTGTCGTAGTCAAACGATCGAGCAACTGTTGTTCCTGTTCGATCTGCTCCTGGAAAATTGACGGCAGCACAACCGCTCCTGCACCAAGATCCTCGAGCTGCCGGATATTGCCTAGATTACCGGTGAGAGGGCTGGCGCTGGCTACGATAGGACTTTTCAAGGTGAGTCCCAAATAGCGTGTCGTCAGATCCATCGTGACTTCGCTCCCTCAATTCTCAGGCTTACCGCCTTCTGCGGCCTTTGCGACGGCAGTTGTAACATCCGCGGGTGTTGGCCCGCGGCGGAGACTCGCGAATTCCTCATAGATGCGGTATTTCTCGTGCACATCAGCCTGAGCCTGTCGCAGGAGTGCTGCTGCGTCCGCTGGGCGCGTGAGCGCGAGGGCTTGATAGCGCAGTTCGTTATAGGCATAGTCCTTGAACGGAACGCTCGGCCGTGGCGAGTCCAGCCGGAATGGGTTTTGGCCGATTTTGCGTATTGCAGGGTTGTAGCGAAAAAGGGGCCAATAGCCGGAGGCTGTGGCCAAATCCTGCTGTTTCATTCCGTATCGCAGGTCGAAGCCGTGGGCGATGCAATGGCAATACGCGAGGATCAGCGATGGCCCTTGGTACGCCTCGGCCTCGCGGAATGCCAGTAGCGTCTGTTGCGGATTGGCTCCCATGGCGACCTGTGCCACATAGACGTTGCCATAAGCGATCGCTTGCAGCGCGAGGTCCTTGCGGGCTGTGCGCTTGCCTGCGGCTGCGAACTTGGCGATTACACCCAACGGGGTTGCCTTCGATACTTGGCCGCCCGTGTTTGAATAGACTTCGGTATCGAGAACCAGGATGTTAATGTCGACGCCAGTTGCAAGAACATGGTCGAGACCGCCATAGCCGATATCGTACGCCCAGCCATCACCGCCCACGATCCAGATGCTCCGCCGTACCAGGTGGTCCACCACAGAGAGAAGGTCGCGAGCCATTTCATTGCTATCGACGAGTTTGAGTAGCTTTACCTTGAGCTCCGCAACGCGGATGCGTTGAGCGCGGATCTCCGACTCCTGAACCTGCGGAGCCGTCAAAATTGCCGTTACCAATGCCTCGCCGAGCTCGGCTGAAAGACACTTGGCAAAGCGGACACCCATCTTATGTTGCTGATTGGCAGCTAGCCGGAAGCCCAGCCCGAACTCGGCATTATCCTCGAAGAGCGAGTTCGACCAGGCCGGTCCGTGGCCCTCGTCATTGCTGGTCCACGGTGTGACCGGAAGGTTCGCTCCGTAAATGGACGAGCAGCCGGTTGCGTTCGCCACCAACATCCTGTCTCCGAAAAGCTGCGAAAGCAGTTTGAGATATGGTGTCTCGCCGCACCCGGCGCACGCTCCGGAGAACTCGAATAGCGGTTCGAGGAATTGGACGCCTCGCACATTAGCAAAATCCACCCGCGCACGGTCGTTCACGGGGAGACGCTCAAAGAATGCAATATTCTTACGTTCCCGCTCGACCAAGGACGCCTTTCGCTCCATGTTGATTGCTTTGATTCCTGGCTCGACGGCACTTCGAGCCGGGCAGGCCTCCACGCACAAGCCGCATCCTGTGCAATCCTCCACGTAGAACTGTAAGCTGAAATTCACTCCCGGATAGCCACGGGCATTGACCGGGGCTGATTGAAACGCTGGCGGCGCACCGTCGAGCAGCGACTGATCGTAGTATTTCGCTCGGATGACGCTATGCGGACACACGAAACTGCATAAACCGCATTGAATGCAGAGATCAGGGCGCCAGACAGGCACCTGATCGGCGATATTCCGTTTCTCCCAAGCTGCCGTGCCCGAAGGCCAGCTTCCGTCCACCGGAATCAAGCTTACTGGTATCTGGTCGCCTTGTCCCTCCAACATTCTGGCAGTTACTTGGCGGAGAAATTCGGGCGCGGTGCCGGCCACGACGGCCGGGCGCTCGAATGTGCTGCTGGCCTGCGCAGGGACCTGCACTTCATGCAGCTCCGCCAGTGCTCCCTCTACGGCCTTGAAGTTTTGCTGTACTACCTCTTCGCCCTTGGCGCCGTATGTTTTGCGTATGGAGTGCTTGATGTGGGTGATCGCCTGATCGCGGGGCAGTACACCCGACAGAGCGAAGAAGCAGGTCTGAAGCACTGTGTTCGCACGATCCTTGAGTCCCGCACCCTGCGCGACCCGGCTGGCATCGATCACGAAAACCCTGAGCTTGTTGTCGATGATTTGCTGCTGAACCGAATGTGGCAAATGGTCCCAGACGTCCTGGGGTCCGTAGGGACTGTTGAGTAAAAAAGTGGCGCCCTCCTCCGCCAACCGCAGGATATCCTGCCGTCGGAGCAAATCGAATTGGTGGCAGGCGATGAACTTTGCCGAACTGACCAAGTAGGGGGAACGGATTGGGCGTGGTCCAAAGCGCAGATGCGAAACCGTTTGGGCGCCCGATTTGTGTGAATCGTAGACAAAATAACCTTGGGCATAGAGGCCCGTTTCCTCAACGATGATCTTCACGGTATTCTTGTTGGCGCCCACGGTGCCGTCGGAGCCGAGGCCATAGAACACCGCTCGTACCACGTCGTCGGCTTCAATTGACCAACTAGGATCGAACTCCAGGCTGGTGTGGCTGACGTCATCGTTGATGCCCACGGTGAAGCCGTTCCTGGGATCCCGCTTCGACAGTTCGTCGAAGACTGCCTTCGCCATGGCCGGACTGAAATTTTTCGAGGACAGCCCGTAACGGCCGCCGATGACCATCGGCAACGCCGGTCGCTGACCGCTTGAGAAAGCCCGTGCGAGCGCCTGGAAGACATCAAGATAAAGCGGTTCGCCTGGGGCCCCCGGCTCCTTGGTTTGTTCGAGCACCGCGACAGCACGGCAGGTCTGGGGCAGCGCTGCGAGCAGATGCGCTCCTGAAAACGGACGGAACAAGCGGACCTGGAGCACCCCGACCTTCTCACCGTTTCGTCGCAGCGCCACGGCCGTGTCACGTGCCGTCTCCGCTCCCGAGCCCATCAAAATGACCACGCGTTCCGCGTCATCTGGACCTTCGTAGTCAAACAGATGGTATTGCCTGCCAGTCAGCTTGGCGAAGGTGTCCATGATTTCCTGCACAATGGCGGGCACCCTCGCGTAAAAGGAGTTGACCGTCTCGCGCGCCTGAAAGAAGGTGTCGGGGTTTTGCGCCGTACCGCGAATGAAAGGACGCTCGGGGTTGAGCGCGCGAGCTCGATGGGCGCGCACCAACTCGTCGTCAACCACGGCCCGCAGCTCGGCCTCGCTCAACAAGGTTAGCGTGTTGACCTCGTGAGAGGTGCGGAAGCCATCAAAGAAATGGAGGAACGGCACCCTCGACCGAAGCGTAGCAGCCTGGGCGATCAAGGCCGAATCGTGGGCCTCCTGCACGGAACCCGACGACAACATGGCAAAACCCGTGGCGCGAACCGCCATTACGTCGGAATGGTCGCCGAAAATGGACAGCGCCTGTGTAGCAATCGCGCGCGCAGCAATGTGAAATACTGTCGCCGTCAATTCGCCGGCGATCTTGAACATGTTTGGAATCATCAGCAGTAGCCCTTGCGATGCCGTGAACGTTGTGGTCAGCGCGCCCGCCTGGAGCGCGCCATGCACCGCGCCGGCCGCGCCCCCCTCGCTTTGCATCTCCTGAACAACCGGCACATTGCCCCAGATATTCGGGATGGCACTGGCGGCCCAATCATCCGCTAGCTCCGCCATCGTCGATGACGGCGTGATCGGAAAGATCGCGCACACCTCATTGACGCGATAGGCCACGTATGCGACAGCCGTGTTGCCATCCATCGCCACAGTCCGGCTGGCCCGTGTTCCATTCGCAGACAAGGAGGATGTCATGCTGGCTCCGGAATCATCTCAATGGCGTGACATGGGCAATGCTCGAAGCAGACAGCACACCCGGTACATTTACTGTAGTCATAGCGATACCGCCGTCCGGGTCCCAGCTTGACGATCGCATCCTCAGGGCAGGCGGCATAGCAAGTGTCACATTCAAAGCAGTTGCCGCAGGAAAGGCAGCGCTGCGCCTCACGGCGCGCTTCCTTTTCGGACAAACCGGCAACCACCTCCTCGAATCCTCTCATACGTGCGGAAACGCTCAATGCCCGCTGCGCGGCCGGATCAGCGTCGCTGTAAACAGGCAAATGTAGCATGGCAAAGCTCACCAGCGGATGCTTGCTCGCTCGTTCATAACGCTCACCGCGAAGCCACGCGTCGATATGCCGCGCAGCACGCTTGCCGTGGCCGACCGACACCGTTACCGTCCGTTCGCCAGCAACCATGTCCCCACCCGCGAAGATGCCCGGATGGCCAGTCATCATGTCGGGGCCCACTTTCAGCAAGCCACCCGCCATCACTTCGACGCCGGGCAAATTCCGCAGAAAAGTGCTGTCGGTCTCCTGCCCGAGCGCCAACACGATCGCGTCGGCCTTCAAGCTCTCGAACCGTCCGGTCGGGTACGGGCGGCCATGAGCGTCCAGTTCCATCATCTCGACGGTCAGCTCCGGCCCAGCAATCTCTTTGATGCTTGTTAGCCACTTGATCTTGACGCCTTCTTCTATCGCCTCGTCCGCCTCGAAGGCATGCGCGGGCATGTGTGCGCGATCACGCCGATAAACGATGAGCGTCTCGTCGGCGCCCAGGCGCCTAGCGGTCCTCGCCGCGTCCATCGCGGTATTTCCCCCTCCATAGATCACCACACGTCGCCCAAGACGCGGCGGCTCACCGGCCTCCACATCACGCAGGAGCGACAGGGCGTCGAGCACGCGCGCCGCATCGCGCGCGGGAATATCCACATGTTGGGCTACGCCCGCGCCGATAGCGATGAAGACAGCGTCAAAGTTTCCCGCGGTTTTTTCGGTCCCGAGATCTTCGACCTTGTGATTGAGGACAATATGGACGCCCATCGCTTCGATGCGCGCGATCTCACGCATCAGATCCACGCGGGGCAGCCGGTAAGCCGGGATGCCAAAATGCATCATGCCGCCGGGTAGCGGTCCTGCCTCGTGAACCTCCACTGTATGCCCCAGTCTCGCCAGATGGTAGCCGGCTGATAGCCCACTCGGTCCCGCGCCGATCACCAAAACTCGCTTGCCAGTCGGCGCTGCTTCCACCTGGAGCGGCCAGCCCTGCTCGCCCGCGAGGTCACCGAGGAACCGCTCGACTGCGTGGATGCTGACGGCGGAGTCCAGTTCGGCGCGATTACAGGCGCCCTCGCACGGGTGGTAGCACACTCGGCCATGCACCGCCGGCATGGGGTTGTCGCGGACCAGCGTTTCCCAGGCCTCGCGGTGCTTGCCCGCCTGGGCAAGTTCGAGCCAAGCCTGAATGTTCTCCCCGGCCGGGCAAGCATTGTTGCAGGGCGGCAGCAAGTCCGCGTATATCGGACGCTGCATACGGATCGGGCCGGTACCCCTGCCTTGGGTCAAATCCACAACGGGCGTCATATCAATCAGCCTAGCCATTATTACTGGACCTCCTTATCCTATGAATCCCCGGAATAGCTACTACACAAGCTGGACGGTCGACATTTCGAGTGCATCCCATTAGTAGTAGTAGCATTTGAGGAAATCTCTTATCGAACCCCGTTGGGAACGGGCGGGCCCGCCAGGTTTATCCACAACAAGCATAATATCACCTTTTGAGACCTTAAAGTTTCTTCAATTCGTGGCGTGGCAGAGTTTTTATAACCACAGCCTGGACTTGCCGGACTAACACCGGGTCAGCTGAACTTAGACCACGACCCGCGCAACCGGTGGCTTTCGTATACAACTGTCCTGAGATGATCTTCGCCGCCCGCACCTAGCAGGCATAGCGCTTCCCAGTGTGTGCCGGAGGCGGTCTGCCTTGGTGCGCCGGACTTCTCATTTGGCAGCGGACGGATGTTCGGCCAATCCGAGGTAATCCACATGATAGAGGAGTCCCCGACCGTTCCTTTTGGTCGGCTCGCGCGAGGGTTCTGGATTAAGAGGGCAGAACAGGTTTCGGGCCACGTGACGGAAAGTTCAGTTCACGGTAACGCCGCTTCTCGACGGCTAAACGGAAAACCCGAGGAACCACGACTCCTGAGGGATGTGCCACACAGACATTCAGCATCCCACCGCCGCTGCATCGGCGTGCGTTTGCGGACTCCTACCAGATCGCAGGCAGAAGCTTGTATTTCACTCTGCGCCCGTAATCGGCATAGCCATCCAGCTCATTGTGGAGCGTACGGTCCTCCAGAACCGTCCGCAGTACGAACATGGCGGCAGTAATCGCAGCGGGGGCGAACGCCCACCACGAGTCCAGAATTAAGGGCGTCGCGAGACTAAACGCGGCCATGCCAGCATACCCTGGATGTCGCACGAATCGATAGGGGCCGCTCGCGACCACTACGTGTCCACGGTCCTTCTGAATGCGAATTATCGAAGAGAAAAACTTGTTGGATCGCATGGCCCACGCGATCAAGGCGGCGGACAGCACAGCGATGGTGACGGCCGCAAGAAACGCCCAAGACGGAACGCTGTTCGACCAATGAAACCGGGCATTCAGGCCCGCGGTAATCCAGGTGGCGACCGGACCCAGAAAAACGACGACGCCGACGATCGCCTTATCCCAACTCTTGCCTGCCCTGACGTTGGTACGCTCGGCAAGCAGCTCAGTTTGACGCCACAACAGAACCATCGTCGCGACGCCGGCGGCGAAGTTGAGTCCCAAGAGAATCCACGCGTTCGGCCAATCCAAGCGCCCAGACGATCCGAAGAGACACACCGACGTTATGACGAAGCTGAAGATTATCGGGCCAAACCGCCTCGCTACCGAAACGTGCATCGTCTCACCCAACACAATTCGAACACATTTCGAACCGCCATGCGCTTTTTGGCGAAAGACGCCGTTTGCGGGCGCGCCTCAACGGCGCAGGTCACCAGTGGGGGAAGGACCCACCCAAGGAGGTTGTTGGTTGAACTCGGGTAGCTTGCGAGCGCCCGAGCCGGGTAACCGGCTAGGGCGGAGCCTCGCGATAAAGCCCACGTATGGTGGGTGAGCAGCTCTACTCGAACGGTCGCCGGCATTTTGGTTCGACGGACCAGTGGGGAATGGGGTGATGAGCGGAATATGCTTAGCGGTAAGCAGATGTGAGGGTGGGGGTTAATGCGATGATAGAAGCGGGAGGACAACCTGATGGTTCTTGGCTTCCGTACGGGCCTCCTTGCGATGATCCTGGCCTTGGGCGCCATTGCTGGTGTTCTGTCGGTGACCTACCTCATCGGGCAATGGTGGAATCGCTGGTAAAGCCCACAGCCCCATAGAATCGCTCGGCAACATGGCAAGCCGGAAATGTTCCAACCGCTCGCCTCGTAGAATGCCAATTCCTCTGGCGTAGTTAGCACTGGTTGCGTCGGTGAGGCTGGGGTGGTCCTGCGGGCTTGAGCGGCTTGCCGGAACGACTCGAGCGGTATGCCCAATAGTATGCCCGTCAGGAAGCTACACCACCCGATTCTGGGTATTATTAGCCCGGAAATTGCCCAGAGCAAGGCGAGTTAGGGGGCGCTTAGCCCGCCACCCGTTCGCCATGCTATCTGGGAAGTTTTGGAAATCGAAGCGCCGATGGAATGGTGACGTTTTGGTGGTATACTCTCACGGTCGAGCAATAGAATCACCGTCTAACAGAGCGTGGGAGGTATTATGAACCTTCGTACGAATGGAATGCGGTGACCACAAGCGCCTTCACCGGGTCTTATGGTGTCTTTGGCGAGCTGTCCCCGCTCTCCTTACGTCCAGATTCTATCGAATTTTTCCTCTAGCTCCGGCGTTGTGACGTTCATGAACCCGGCGTCGGAGGTGTGGACCGGGTGGGCCCGGGCCGATGCCTTGGGAAGATCCCTCGGTGAACTGATCCGGCTGGTCAAGCCGAACGGCGACGGAACCACCGAAGTGCCGGCCGCGCTCGTGCTAGGCGACGGTCAGCTTCGAGAAATGGAACACGGCGCATTGCTGGTGACCAAGGACGGTGCCAAGCGGTCAGTTGGCGGCACCGTCGCGCCGATCCGCGACCATGTCGGACGCGTCGCCGGCGGTGCTTGCGGATGGGGCCCTGGCCCGCGCCCGCTGGCGGGCGCGCGATCCCTAGACTGGGCCGATATTCGCTGGCCAACCAGGCGGCCCATTCCAGAACGTGGCAGCCGAAAAAAACAGAGACCGTGCGTCGGTTCGGGATCATGACCCAAATCCGGGCTTGCAAGGAATGCGTCGAGTTGTGCCTTCGCCTGGTGCTGTTCTCCCTTACCAGCGGCGAGCAGCAACATGATCTCAGCTTTAAAATGGGCAGCGAATAAAAAGCTTCCCCTTCAGTGGCAGTCTTCGTCCTTTTAAATGCTAATGACCGGGCACGGCGATTCGCGCAGAATGGCGGTAGCATTCGGGAAAAGATCTTCCCTAAGTCCCGTCTTTCCATGCCGCCCTATAACCAGCAGATCGGCTTCAAACTTGCGTGCAGCAGTTGCAACGACGACCCTCGGCGTTCCAGGATTGATGAACACCTGCGCTGCGGTTCCGACTTCCTTTTGGAGCGCTTCCATGCGCTGGTTTGCTTGAGTCGTAGCGTAGTGGGCGAATTCTTCCCGTAGCTGCCATCCTGCGGCGAAAGCGTCCCCGGCGGCGCTTGCGTGCGCTATCCCTAGACTGGCCTGATATTCACCGGCCAGCCAGGCGGCCCATTCCAGAATGTGGCGGCTGGATTCGCCGAGGTCGATTGAACAAAGAACCCTGCGGCACTGAATCCCTTCCTGCGGCGATGCGGATTCCGCATGGACGCTTGTCCAGACCGGACACTTTAAGTCGTGCAGCATCTTCGCTGTGACCGAACCGAGCAGATGAGTGCGAAAAAAACCGAGACCGTGCGTCGGCATCATGACCAAATCCGCGTTCCAGGATCGCGCCGTCTCAGCTATCGTTCGGGACGGATCCCTAGACGGAGCATGAGCTGCTTCCGTGCAGACGCGGTGCGTAGTCAAGGCTTCGAGTTCGCTTGCAAGGAATGCGTCGAGTTGTGCCTTCGCCTGGTGCTGTTCTCCCTTATCGGCGGCGTGCAGCAACATGATCTCAGCTTTAAAATGGGCCGCGAAAGCCTCTACATAACGAGCCGCACCCCGGCAAGCTTCGGAGAAATCCACAGGAAACAAGATTCTTTTGATTTGTGGCATAAGAACATCTTCCCCCTGACGTGTAAAGCTGCGGTGGTTTGAAACGCGCACGCACAAAGAAAACACCTTAATGCGGTGCTCGAAGCGCAGTTCATTTGCCCTTTACGGTGGTCCGGCAGCAATTCCGTCATGTACCTCGACCAAATCGAGCGTGCACGCTGAATGCCGTGAAAATGCCCTCGCATTTAAGCGCGAGAGGGCACCCTTTTGGTGTCATAGCGTCTTCCAGGTCGACTGCACAATCTGCGTCCGTCAGGGGTGTTTGCGTCGTGTTTTCCACACGAGAGCCTCGCGGGCTACTCCTCGCAGGTGCCGCGGTCCCAGACGAATGAGGTTGATAACTACGAAATTGTGGAAATTACGAATGCAGAGCGCAGCACTGGGCACGCCCGCTGCATGATCGGTGATCTATCGCAACTCTGGAGGACGTGTCCGCGTTTGGTCCTGGAGGGCAGGGCCGGCAGCAATGCGACTATCAGCCAGTCGTGGGCTACTGGGTTCTGAGACCGCTAACGCCTTTCTTTGAGATGCGATTGCAGAAGACGCGCCTCAGAATTCTGGAACTGAACAGCCACTGAAACCGCTAGCTGCGGATTTTCGCGCAGCAGCCGGTGGGTGAAATTGCGTAGCAGGTGGAATCGAGCTAGTGTTACTAGCAACGGCACTAGCCTTATGGCGGCCGAATTCTCGCCTGGGCGGGGGCTCGTCATCGGGGCGTGGCGAAAGCATCTTGTCTCCGGATTTTTCAACCGCCTGGCCGGACGCCAGTCTTCGGCATTGGCCCGAGGCCGGATCGCACAGTCGGCAGCGTCTGTGTCCCGGCGCTTCTCCTCGCTTTGGATCGCGGAGCATTCCGGATCTCAGTGCGAGCAATAAGCTTGCCAGAGGGCCAATCCGATCTTAGTCCGGTTTTAATGGCCCAATCTTCTGGCAGACAACATGCATCTCTTGTCAACCGTCGAACGAGAATCAGATGTTTACATCCTCGACCGTACCGCGAGAAAGAGTACGACGAACCGACTGCCACCAAGAGATGGTTCTGTTGCGTGCCGCCATTTGGCCGGAAAAGGATCACCTATCCCGTAGCAGCCGTTTTCACAATAGAGACCACGATTTGCATAACGTGAGAAAGGCATCGGCGGCCGATGCTCGAACATAGGCAGTCTTTACCAATGGAAAGGTTCGTGAGACATGCCGACCCGAGGATCGTCCTCATCAGACGGCGAAGTCCGGGAAGTGACACGAAAAGCGGCAGTATCGGGTGCTCAGGACCCGAGCGACCCTGCCGGAATGAAATCCGCTTTACTGGTCAGCCCGTTCGCAGAGGATCATCAACTGCTATCGCAGATCTTTCTCGACAAGGGCTGGACGCTCCACTTAACCCACACGCTCGGCTCAGCCCTGCCCGTCCTGCGAGAACGGCCCATACCGGTCGTTATTGCGGAACGGGCTTTGCCGTGTGGGGACTGGAAAGACCTTTTTGCGGCACTGCAACTGCTGCCACACCATCCGATTCTCGTCGTCACCTCCCGACTCGCGGACGAGGATCTTTGGGTGGAGGTGTTGAATCTGGGCGGGCATGATGTGATTGCCAAGCCATTTCAGGCGGCGGAGGTGCAGTGGGTTCTGGAGGGTGCTTGGCGGATCTGGGCTGGTCGCGAGAATCGACCTTTGAATACTTCGGAAGCTGCGGTGGGCTCTGGTGCAGCGTGAAAGAACTGGCATGGCAAGGCAGACTTAAACCAAGTTAGGTCACAGTTTACGTGATTGAGCCTTACCGTGGGTATGCCGAGGCGGCCGCGATTCTGGGCGAAGAGTACGCCGGGTTTCTGGTGCATGACGGCAGACGCTGTTTCTACGGGTTTGTGCAGGCGTTTCATCAAAGCTGCCTGGAGCACCCTATCTGGCGCTGTGATCCAGATGGCCTCCCCGGCGGTCGCCCCATTCCCCCAGGCCGTCCAAACGTTGCAGCAACAGAGCCTCCGTTTGCGGGAATCGCTACCAGCAGGGCGAGGTTTCCCGGCATGGGTTAGCGGTGGCCACGGGACTTGGAAGCCCAACTGGACTGCTTGCTGAACCGGCACTATCGCTGCCCGGAACGGTTGCCAAATATCTGCGTCATGAACAGACCCCATCTGTTCACGCTTCATTAACGCCCGACGCGCGGATAGGGGCAAGTCTTCCCCAAGCTGCAGACGAGGAAATGACTCGGATGTTCACTCGCCCAACTGGTGGCCGAAGCCGAGAGGCGTGATGCCTTCGGATCGAACCAGTGATCCGTTGTTCCCAAAGTCACCGACGTGCCTGTAGCACTGCTGCTAAACCCCGAACTCCATAAACTCTGGTTCCAGAATCGCTCGAATTATGTCTCCCCGAGAGATGATCCCAACCAGTTTCTCGTGATCTGTCACCGGCACCCGGACAATACGATTTTCTTCTAGCTGCTTCATCACTTCCTCGATTGGCGCCTCCACTTCTACGGTGATCGGCGGGCCGGTCATCACCTCTCCGGCGGTTAGGTTCTCTAACCGTTTGCCTGCGATCAGTGTGCGAATAATGTCCGACTCTGTGACTACTCCTAGCACTCTGCCATCAGGATCGGCAATCGGCATCCCACTGAACCCGTTCTTAACAAGTTGAGTTGCGAGGTCTCGGAGAGAAGCACCCGTAGTCGCTGCCACGACCGGCCTCTGCATGATATCTCTTGCCGTGGCTGACGGGCGCGCTGTCGGAGCCATTGCGGCTGCTGTCGATTTCTGGGTCATTGTCATCATTCTCCTTCGTTATCTCTCTGGCGGGACGGCCCCAAACGGGTTAATTACCGCCAGGCTATGGGCTTGACCGATCCACGACCTAGTGGATTACCGAAGCCGGCTTGCTGAAGGTACAATGGCGGCGGGGCATCCTTGGGATCGCCAGCCGGCGCACCTAGGTCGACCCACCTGACGATCGTTTCGATTTCTATGGGCGTTAGACTGCCATGGTCCCCAGCTGCCGGCACGTATGGCCGTTCTGTGAACCAAGGTGGCATCTGCCTGGAAATCACGACATCTTTCATGGCTTCCGCCCATGGTCGTGTCTCCTTGTAGGTCATAAAGTTGATCGGCGCCACGTGACCGGGGCGATGGCAACTTTGACAATGGTTCTGGAGGACTGGGAGTACGTCTCGATAATAGGTCACACTTTCGTTGATAGTGGCCGAAAGCAGGATAGTTGCTCCCAGCCATAAGCCAATCAGTCGAATCCGCTTCATCGTGCGTACCTCACAAGATATTAAAGACCTGATTATCTTATAACCTAGACCGGCCTGCAATGTCAAGGACGTGGTGGCATAGGCGGATGAAGGCTAAAGGCGAGGATCTGGCACGAGCTTTGGTATATTCAGTCAAACAGGCCCTTGACACCGTTTATGAAAACGACTAAGATGAAACTGAAAGGGAGAAAAAGTCGGGAACGTTAAGCGCCTCCCGCGGGGGCAGCGGAAAGGAGGACCAGATAGAACCTGTCCTACAAGGGGCAACCCGTTGGCATGGACGAAGGATCCTGCAAAGGTGCGTGCGCGTGAGCAGGTTTGCGCCGCGGCACAATGCCGCGAATGCCTTTGCGAAACTTCTCCAGCTGGAGACGGTTGCCCTTTCTCTTACCCACAAGCGGACCGTCGCATTTACGATGTGGATGTCTAATGGGTGTGCAGCCGCTACAATGGAGCTGACGATTTCGGATTCCTTCCGCAGCTTGAAACCGATTCAGAAGATATTTGAAGACGCGAAAAACTTACGCCACGCTGTAGCAGTCGGTAGTTCAGCCAGCCAGATTCCCATAAAGGCGATGAGCGTTATCTCTGTTAAGATCGAAGGGCATTGACGTGGCCAACTGCCGTCCTATGCTTCCCTTCTGCGATGTCTCAAGGGGGAGTTGCCCCTCGCATGCTTTTTTGTGCGGTGGGCCCTTATTGGTCGAATGATCGACACTCTCTCCAATTGGGGTTGAGCCGCGGCTCGGTCGTGGCGAACGCCGGGGACTTGACGAAACTACAAGCATGAGGACCTTACGCCGCTGGTTGTCGATTTCAGGTGTCCAGGATGACGCGGACCATGAAAGATTTTCAAGGCTTGAGCAAATCGCGCGGGAGAGCCCTACGGTTGAGAAGCCCAAAGTGCGGCCACTCCTTTCAACGACCACCACGGTCAGCCAGCATGGCTTGCTTCGGGGGCGAACTGCTCTTCATCACAATGAGAAACCGACGGCCAAGTGTAGCCTCCGGCTATTGACATGCCGGACTCCTTTCCACCAACCATACACCCTGATTCACGCAACCTCACCGCGCGTTCGATCTGGTGGGCAGAACGCGGGCGGATCCGCCCTCGCCAACGCCCCGAGGATCTCCCATTAGTGGCTCGCTTCCGCCAGTGTGCCGAAATATACGAATGCCTCTTTAATCGCCGTGCGCTTGTCAACGGGACAGTTGTACCAAGTTCGGCGGGTCTTCCCAAGGAAAGCTCCTATCACGACCGAAAAGAAGGGGGCTA
>Ga0306924_10002529_pt1 | contig 17275 bp, 18 predicted proteins | sample sta12Can44000111_FD_203756 | JGI IMG/M metagenome (GOLD analysis project Ga0306924, IMG submission 203756) | Lab enrichment of tropical soil microbial communities from Luquillo Experimental Forest, Puerto Rico - statanox.12C.anox.44.000.111 (v2)... | ecosystem: Environmental > Terrestrial >... | reverse complement strand
CCGGGTGAGCCAATTTGAACCAGTCGTCCGTCCTGCCGGTTCATACGGCGGTGCCTGGCCGTGCCCGCTTCAGCGTCGCCGGCCTTAAGCGTAACGAGCGGGTAAGACGCGCCCTCGAAGTGGGTCTCGCCGGCCGCGGCATCCGATGGGTCAGCGCAAGTGCCTCGACAGGCACCGTATTGGTGCTGTTCGACACTGCCCGCGACCTCGTCGAGATTACCCGGAGATTGGGCGAGACTGCTGAACGTGTGCTCGATCCGGAAAGTTCCCCGGTCGATCCCGGTCGCCCCGCCTGGCACGCGATGGACGCGAACGAGGTTATCGGAGCCGTCGAGAGCCGGCCAAACGGATTGTCAAAGACAGAAGCAAAGACGCGGCTCGTCGAAATCGGCACCAACGCGATACCGCCGATACGCCGCCGGACGCAGCTCGAAATCCTCGTATCGCAGTTTCAGAACCTGCCGATTGCGCTGCTGGCGACCGGCGCGTTGTTGTCGATCGCCACCGGCGGGCTCCTCGATGCCGCGATCATTCTCGGCGTGATCGGGCTCAATGGCGCCATAGGTTTTATTGCGGAAGCGCGCGCCGAAGAGACGATCGGCAGCCTCGGGGAAAGCCGCGCGCCGGTGGCGCGGGTCGTTCGTGATGGAAGGGAATGCGACGTGCCGGCCGAAGAGCTCGTGCCTGGCGATCTCATCGAACTGCGCCGCGACGAACTGGTCCCCGCCGATGCGCGGGTCATTGCGGCCAATCTGCTCACCGCGAACGAGGCGGTATTGACCGGCGAGAGCATTCCAGTGGCCAAGGCGGCCAATGTCGTGGCTCATCATTCCGCAGCGATCGCCGACCGTCGCAATATGGTCTTCCGCGGCACCGTCGTGACAGGGGGAGCCGGACGCGCCGTCGTCACGGCGACGGGCCCGGAAACCGAACTCGGCCGCATCCAATCGCTATTGAGCTCGGAAGATCAGCCGACCACACCTTTGCAACGTCAGCTCGACAAGCTCGGCCGCCAACTGGTATTCGGCTCGATGGCGGGGTGCGGGCTGTTTGCCGTGATCGGCCTGATGCGCGGCTTTGGGCTATGGTCACTGCTGAAAACCGTTATCTCGCTGGCGGTCGCGGCGGTGCCGGAAGGACTGCCAACCCTAGCCACGACGACGCTCGCGCTCGCGATCCAAGATCTGCGCCGCGAAGGGATCATCATCCGACGGCTGAGCGCGGTCGAGGGGCTCGCTGCGGTCGACGTTGCCTGCTTCGACAAAACGGGCACCTTGACCCTCAACGATATGAGCGTCGTTCGTGTGTACTGGAACGAGACACGAGCGCGTCTGGTCGGCGAGGAATTCCGTACTGAACGCGGAATGGTCGTGGATGGCAGGACGGATCGCGAGCTGGCTCGCCTGCTTGAGCTCGCCGCCCTTTGCAACGATGCCGAGCTGCTCGATGCGTCCGCCAGAGATGCCAACGGATCGGCCACCGAGGTGGCGCTTGTTCGAGCCGCGATTGGAGCGGGCCTTGACATAGAGACGAGCCGCGCCCGCCACCCGCGCCGCGGGACTGTGGAACGCGCAGAAAATCGGCGTTACATGGTAACAGTGCACGATGCCGTCGCGGACCAGAAGCTCGTTATCGTAAAGGGCGACCCGAGTGAGGTGCTGGCACTCTGTCGGTGGCAGCTACACGATGGCCTTGTCGCACCGCTCGGTCCTAAGGATCGGCGCATCATCGAGGCGGAGAACCTCGCAATGGCCGATGATGCGCTGCGCGTGCTGGGGGTTGCCTATCGGTCGGCTGGGCCCAGGGACACCGGCACGCGAATCCAGCACAATTTCATCTGGGCCGGTCTCGTCGGAATGGCGGACCCGATCCGAGAGACTGCGCCAAACCTGATCGACGCCTTTCGCCGGGCCGGCATCACGAGCATTATGCTGACTGGCGACCAACAGGCAACTGCAGTAGCGATCGCCGCCGCGCTCGGCCTCTCGAACGGTAACCGGGAGGAGATCGTCGAGGCCAGCCAGCTAGACGAATTTCTATCCAGCTTCGATCCCGACGGCGATCTGCCGCGGGTGTTCGCGCGAGTTGCGCCGGGGCAGAAATTGCAGCTGGTAAAAAAGCTGCAGCGTTCCGGGCACACTGTTGCAATGATCGGCGACGGCGTCAACGACACGCCGCCACTGCGCGCCGCTGATATCGGCGTCGCCCTCGGACGGTCCGGAGTAGAGGCCGCGCGCGGCATTGCCGACGTCGTGCTGCTCGAGGACGATCTCGCTTCCTTGCCCAGTGCGGTCGAGCGCGGCCGCACTGTGGCGATCAATATCCGCAAGGCGATCCGCTACCTCGTGGCGACTAATCTCAGCGAGGTCATTTTCATGCTGGTCGCGGGCGCAGCCGGTCGTGCTCATCCGCTCAGCCCATTGCAGCTCTTGTGGATCAACCTCTTGACCGATGTTCTCCCGGCGCTTGGGCTCGCCATGGAGCCAGCGACCCCCGATTTGCTGGCCCGGCCACCGCGGGATCGGAACGAGCCGGTCGTTTCGACGGCCGAATTCGGCACTCTGGCTCGCGATGCCAGCCTGATCACCGCGAGCGCATTCGCCGCTCAGGCCTGCGCAGTTCGGCTCGGCGGCTCGGCACAATCCAGTCAGACCGTCGGGTTCAGCAGCCTCGTCTCGGCGCAGCTCTTTTACGCCTTTGCCTGCCGCTCAAGGCATGGACCGATCCTCGCTGAACGAACGCTCTCCCCCAACCGGTTCTTCTTTGGCGCGCTCGGCGGCGCTTTCGCCGCACAGGCCGCTGCATTGTTCCTCCCCGGTTTTCGAAACCTGTTCGGACCGGCACTCGGCGTCCGCGATTTCGCGGTGTCCCTGGCCGCCGGTGCAGCCCCGCTATTGGCGATCGAGGTACTGCGAAGGGCGCAGCTCACCCAGCCGAGCCCTTCTCAATAGGCGGTCTCCTCAAGGCTCTCGCCAAGATCGTCGAGAATGTCGCGGCTCCGGCCAGCATGTTGGTCCTTTGAGCGATTCACTGCCTCACGCAATTTGGTGAGATGTCGCCGGTACCGGTGCTGCCCGTCGTGCTCATTCGTCCCCCAGCTTTGCGCGCGATGACGCGCCCGGCGTTTGAACTGGGCAACCGTACGTTCAATTGCCTGACGGGTCTGGTGCGGATTGGTCGTGCGGGAGACTTCTTTATTTATCTCGGCGATCGTGCTTGACACCAAGGCTTCGATCAGCTCTTCGGTGGCTTCTGCCTCGGACTCGCCCAGCAGATCGATGACCAGCTTAACCGCTGTGCCAACCGCGGGAGACATCTGCGGGAGCAATTTTGGCAGCATCGCCGAGACGAGCCCAAAGGTCAGCAAGGTGACCAGATTAGGTTTTCCGAAATCTTCAAACATTTCTCGCCTCGGAACAAAGCCCAGTGCCACGCAGTTTAGCAGACAGGCACTTGAGGGAGAACGGAAACCGAGGAGCTGACGGCGATGGCCGAATTGGAAAAGCGGAGGGCGCGGTGGACCTACTCAACCGCATTCTGGAGGCGGAGCTGGCTGGCGAGGTGCGTTACACGCACTATTCGTTTCTCGTATTTGGCCATAGTCGAATTCCGATCGTATCCTGGCTGCGGGAACAGGCGGCCGAGTCGCTGACCCATGCTCAGCAAGCCGGAGAAATGACCACCTTGCTCGGCGAATACCCGTCATTGGCAATCGGCCCGCTGCTCGATACGCACAGCACCGACATCGGCGCGATCATGCGCGAGTCGCTAGAAACCGAGGGCAAGGCGCTGGCGCTCTACCAAGCTCCAGCCACCGACCCGCGAGCCCTCTTCCCTCGAGGTTTTCTTCCGGAGGGTCGGCCTGCCGCAGAACCCAGACTCGCGCCATGCCAGGTGCGAGCGCTGGCGCCTGTCCCGGCGAGCCCGAGGGTTAGTACAGTCTGCGAGCATCACCAGACCGAGTGAAACAGCGCCGCTGTTTTTGTCGGCGCTAATTTTTAATTTTGCGCAACATGGTTCTCGCGATCGTAATAGACCGTTCCTGAGTTCACGATCGATCCAATCGCTGCGTCCGACGGCACACCCTGGTGCAGATCAACTGGCCCGGCTGCCTGGTTCTGCTCGCCGGCAAGGTGACGGGGATGCCGCGCCCTCGAGCTGCGAGGCGGTAACCGTTCGGGATAAAGGACGGGGCGCGGCGTTGTGCATTAGCGCTGCACTCCCGATAATATCGATCTCGCCGAGGCCGCGGGTTGAACGGCGCCCGTCGGATTTCCGCCCATGCTTCGCGGCGGTTCCTCGGCGCCGAACAGAGCGCAGGCATGGAGGTGAAGAGATGCCTACTTCCTGTTATGAGCCACTAGAAGATGCGCTCGAACTTCTCGCGGCGTACGATATCGAGCTGAAAAACGGCAACAGCAATCACGCCCCGATGGTCGCCGAGGCGCTTTGCGCCATGGGCCGCCCGGACGCGGTCATGCCGTGGATTGCTCGGTACCAAGAAAGATTGCTACCGCGTCCTCCCGCCAGCGGGGCTATCGGGCCCGAGACTTGGCGCGGTGCGCTGGGCCGGCGCGATCGTTTCACGGATTGGACAGAGTTCTTTGCCGAAGAATTGCGCCAGGCGCCTTGGCCCCGGATCCTCGACCGCTGGACGGGCCGGCTGGCGACGGGGTTTTGCGCCGCTGCGACGCACGGCGTCATCCGCGTCGGCCATGCCGTCCGCAGCCTGGCGGTCGCCGAGACAGAATGGCGGAGGCGCGAGCTCGGCGACGCGCTTGCGAGCTGGGCGGCCACCTATCGGGAACTACCCTCCAGCGATCGTGCCGCGGAGCGACCGCTGGCGCCGCGCGAGGCCATCGCGAAAGTTCCTGTCATTGCGCCGCATCGTCGGCCCAGTCTGAGAAACATTACCGCCTCGCTGGCCCTGCTCGACGATTTTCCCGAATTTCCGCCGGTAATCGCGTTGTTGGATGTTCGTGGGGACATCGAAGGATTGCTGGTGGAACTCACCGACGTATTCGCACGGCTCTATCTGGCCAACGCCCGCGACGTGTTGACGACGATCGTGTTTATTCATGGCGTCACCAGCCTGGCGGCACTCGGCAGTATAATCCCCAATGTCGGCGAGGCCACTGCTCGTCTGGCGTTGCGTTATGCCTGGCAGTCCGGATGTGCGCTCTACGCGTGCTTCGGGACCGAGGCCATGGGCGAAGAGACCCAGTCGTGCGCAGAGGACGCTGTCACTCTGATTGATCGCGCTCTTGCCAATGGCGACGAGCATGTGATCAAATTTACTGAGGCCTGCCTGCGGCGCCACTCACTGGCGCCGTCCCCGACCTATTGCGCAGCTGTCGACCACGTCCTCGGGGCCATACCCCGGCGCTGATCGCTCACCCGAAAGCGCTGTCGACGCCCCAAAATAGCCTAGCGCGGGCGACGGCCTTCTCACGCCGTTGCCGGTCCCGTTCGCTTCGGTATTCTTCCAGCGCTGCGCGATCGGCTTCTGTCACTGAACCCTGTGTTGGGACCACGCAGGCAGTGGGGCAGCGGGTCACTCCTTTTGTGCGGATGTATTCAGCAATAACTGTTTGGCAGTCTTCGGTGGAGAGCATATGCATAAATGTCTCCCTGGCAATGAGTAAACCGTTTGGCAATTGCAGCATTCGTTCCAGACAGCGGTAGTGTTACTGCAACCAGGCCGAGGCCAATGATGCGGCAACCGCCCAGAGAGCTGCCCAGACACCCAACGAGGACAATAGAGCCAGTATCCAAAAGGCTTCTTTGGTCAGCACACAGGCAGCCTGGTATCTCGACTTGTCGGCTTGCGGTGGTCGGCCAGATAATCCGCAGTCAATGACAGAACAAGCGTGCCGCGATATGAAGCTGCGTTCCATCAGCTCCTCCCTCGATTGTGAGAATTGGCACTGCGCACTGGTGGCCAATGAGTAGGATGGGGGTCGCAACTGCCACCAGGCGCCGCTGACCTTAACCGTGTTTGGTCATTGTGCCGTCTATTGCACGTCAAAAAGTTGTCCGCCACGATTTTCGAATCGAATTTGACGAAAGTTTGGATAAACAGCGCTGTTTTTGCACTGCACGGTGAAATCAATAGATCGGGGTATTTGGCGGTCGCTGCTACCGCTCTCCCCGTCATCTAACCGCAACCTTGACCGACGGGGGGTACTCTGCGGATAATCTCCGAGTCCAAGGGGTGCCCTGGCAGGGGGCTGAGACGTCGCCGGCCCGAACCCAACCACGGGAGCGGGGCGCGGCAACCCTTCGAACCTGATCCGGGTCGTACCGGCGTAGGGACAGGAACGCTGCGGCAAAAGCCGCCCTCCTCTTCGCAGATGCTCCCGGGTCTTCGTGCAACTGGCGCAACGGAGATCCACGATGCCCGATTCCGCTCCACTCTCAGCTGCGAAGCTCATGCCGAAGGTCGAGGAGCTTCGGGTCACCACCGGACCCTTCCCGGCCTCCCGCAAGGTACATGCGCGGGGCAGGACGCACCCCGAAGTCTCGGTTGCGATGCGCGAGATCGATCTCGACCCCTCGGCCGGCGAGCCTCCGGTTCGCGCCTACGACACCTCCGGCCCGTATTCTGATCCGGCGATCGCGATCGACATCAACCGCGGCCTGCCCGAATTGCGCAAGCCCTGGATCCTGGCACGCGGCGATGTCGGATTTTACGAGGGTCGCGAGATCAGACCGGAGGACAACGGCCTACGCCGAGGCGAAGCGAGCGCGGTGTCGCTTTTCGATCGCGGCCGCCGCCAGGTATTGCGCGCCAAGCCGGGTTCGGCAGTGACCCAAATCGCCTATGCCAGGCGAGGCATCATCACGCCTGAGATGGAATATGTCGCGATCCGCGAAAACCTAGGTCGCGAGAAGATGCGGCGCGACGGCGCGGCGGATGGTCAGTCGTTCGGTGCATCGATCCCGGAATTTGTGACGCCGGAATTCGTCCGCGACGAGATCGCGCGCGGTCGCGCAATCATTCCAAACAACATCAACCACCCGGAAACCGAGCCGATGATTATCGGCCGGAATTTCCTCGTGAAGATCAACGCCAATATCGGCAACTCGATCGTCACCTCCTCGGTCGCCGAGGAGGTCGAGAAGATGGTGTGGGCGACGCGCTGGGGCGCCGACACGGTCATGGATCTGTCGACGGGGCGCAACATCCACACGATCCGCGAATGGATCATCCGCAACTCCCCCGTGCCGATCGGCACTGTGCCGATCTATCAGGCGCTCGAGAAGGTCGGCGGCAAGGCCGAGGAGCTGACTTGGGAATTGTTCCGCGACACGCTCATCGAGCAGGCCGAGCAGGGTGTCGACTATTTCACGATCCATGCCGGCGTGCGGCTCGCCTACATCCCGCTGACCGCCGACCGGGTGACCGGCATCGTCTCGCGCGGCGGCTCGATCATGGCGAAGTGGTGCCTGGCGCATCACCAGGAGAGCTTCCTCTACACGCATTTCCGCGAGATCAACGAGATCATGCGGGCCTATGACGTCAGCTACTCTTTGGGCGACGGCCTCAGGCCCGGCTCGATCGCCGACGCCAACGACCGCGCGCAATTCGCCGAGCTCGAAACCCTGGGCGAATTGACCAAGCTCGCCTGGGAGGACGGCGTCCAGGTCATGATCGAAGGCCCCGGTCACGTGCCGATGCACAAGATCAAGGTCAATATGGAAAAGCAGCTCGAGGAATGCGGCGAGGCGCCGTTTTACACTTTGGGCCCGCTCACCACCGACATTGCGCCGGGCTACGACCACATCACCAGCGGCATCGGTGCGGCGATGATCGGCTGGTTTGGCACGGCGCTCCTCTGCTATGTGACTCCGAAGGAGCATCTGGGGCTGCCCGACCGCGACGACGTCAAGGTGGGGGTCATCACCTACAAGGTCGCCGCGCACGCCGCCGATCTCGCGAAGGGCCACCCGGCGGCGCGCGAGCGCGACGACGCGCTGTCGCGGGCACGCTTCGAGTTCCGCTGGCGCGACCAGTTCAACCTCTCGCTCGACCCCGAGACGGCCGAAAAGTTCCACGACCAGACCCTGCCGGCCGAAGGCGCAAAGCTCGCGCATTTCTGCTCGATGTGCGGCCCCAAATTCTGCTCGATGCAGATCACCCAGGAGATCCGCGACTACGCGCGGGCTGGGATGGAGGAAAAGTCAAAGGCGTTCCTCGAGCAGGGCGCGGAGATCTACACCGAAAAGGCGGCTGCGGCCGAGTGAGCGCCGACCGGGGTGGCGGGCCTCTCGGAAAAGAGGGGCGCCGCTATCCGGAGCGGCCGATCGTGGGCGTGTTGGCGATCGTCATGCGCGAGGACCGCGTCCTCGTCGTCCGCCGCGCCAACCCGCCGATGCCGGGCCGCTGGGGATTTCCGGGCGGCGTCCTAGAACTGGGCGAGACCGTCGCGCAAGGCGCGATGCGCGAGCTTGAAGAGGAAACCGGCGTCAGCGCCGAAGCGGCCGGCCCGCTGACGGTGATCGACACGATCGACCGCGACGCCGAAGGCCGCGTCCGCTATCACTACACCTTGGTCGCTGTCATCGGCATCTGGCAATCCGGCGAGGGCTTCCCGGGTGACGATGCCGAAGAGGTGGCTTGGCTGACCCGCGACGAGATCGTTGAAGGCGGACTGCCGACTGCTCCCGCCCTGTTGCCGTTGATCGACCTGGCACTCTCACGCCGGAGCTGAAGGTCCTGCGCGGAATACCACTAAGGTTAAACCGAGGGCACGCTGTCGTCACGGAATCAGCGCAAAGTGGACCGCTCCGTTGACCACGTCGCGCACCGCCCCCAGCGCCGCGTTGAGAATATTCTGGACTTCGAAGATCGTAAGCTCGGACACCGCAGCAACCGTGGACTGGGTGTGATCGCATTGCCCCGCGAGCATAAACTTGGCCGCGTCCTCGGTCAGGAGCCCAGTCGCGGTGCGTTCTTCGATCGAGACGATCTGGGCAGCGATCTTCTGTAGCTCGGGAACGACGAACGTGGTGAAGGCTCCTTGGAGATCCTTCCCCGCGGTACTTAGAGCTCCTGCAGCAGCCTGACCTGCCTGTGTAAGTGCACCGCTCAGCGTGCTGGCGGACAGAGGCATTGGGTTCCCTCCCACAATCATACCAACATTTGCCCATATCAACGTTTGCCCGGTTAGCCGCCGGCGGTCCCGGGCTTCTTTTTGCCCTCGATGAAGACGATGGCATTGAGGTCGCCGATGATCGCACTCACCGGCGGACCGTGCGGGTCGTTCGATCCTGCGACACTCGGGGGCAAGAAAACAGCAAGACACATTGCCTGCGATTTCTCTGTCGGGCTGCCCGCGGCGGCCGTTTTGACGCCGGCTTTCATTCGGGTCCCAGCGGCCGCCGCGAGTTTGTCGTCCTGGGCCGACTCGAAGAAGGCATCATCCGCACCCGGGACCCTGCATTGTTGTTCCATAATTTTTTGCAGCAACCCGACATCCTTCGCCGCAAGCGAGATGGGAATTGCTTCGCAGCTCTTGGCTGGCGCCGAGCCGGCTTGCGCCGCTTGATCTTCCGTTGGCGAGGCGGCCGCGATCGCGCGCATCAAGGTCTTTTGCTTTTGGCTCGCGACGAGATCTTGGACCTGCCTTAGAACGGAGTCGGCGGCGGCCCGGCACTCGATCAGTCCTGGGTCGGTGCTAAACTGGAGCTGTTGCATCGCCTCCAATTCTCCCAGCCATCTTTGGAGCGCCGCCTGCACCTGGGGATTACGCGGATCCGTGGCGACCGTCCCGGCTTGGCTTCGCATCTGCATCTCCCAAGCGGAGATCTCCGAGGTCAAGTCGGAAGCCCGTTTCTGAAGATCTGCATCAAACGGCGACACCAGCTGGACGCTGCAGCTTAACAGGAACGCCGCTCCAGCTCCGACCGCCGCAATGCTCCTAACTCCGGCCAAATACACAACGGTCCCCTGTTATTGGTTTAATGCAACCTCGCGTTCACGAGAGGCCGCGATAGGCGATCTTTCCAGGGTCACCGCTGAGGATCGATGCGGCGGGCATCGTCGGAGCCGACGAGCCGTTCAATACACTGATAAAACTCGCCCGCCCGCCATGGCTTCCGCAGCAACGGGCCTGGGGGCGCGTCATCTGGGTGTTGTTCCCCCGGATACCCGGTTATGTAGAGGATCTTGAGGTCGGCGCGCATCTCCCGCGCGCGACGCGCCAGCTCCCATCCGTCGATGCCCGGCATACGGATGTCGGTGATTAACAGAGATAGCCGCGGTTCGCGGCTGATCCGGTCCAGACCTTCCGAACCGTTTTGCGCGGTGACGACGTCATATCCGCGATCCAGCAACAGTTCTTCCAAGAGAACGCGGATCCCGTCGTCATCGTCCACGACGATTAACATTTGGCGGCAATTAACATTTGGCGCAAGGTTCAATCGTAAACAGTGTTGAGTAGCATAATAGGCGAATTAGGGCAATATTTTGGTTAATAGCGATCAGCGTATGGTAATCTCGACGCGTCTGTTGCGCAGCTCTGCAACGCCGCGTGGTGTCGGCACAAGCGGGTTGTTCGCTCCGTGATAGTCGATCTCGATGAGCTCGCCTGGCAAGCCGGCGGCGACAAGGGCGTCACGCACGGTCTCGGCTCGCTTGAGAGATACGGTCAGATTGTACGCGTCCGATCCTGTCGCATCGGCATGACCTACGACACTGATATCGAGATTTGCTGTGCCTTTCGCCGCTAAGCTCGCAGCCGCCAGGTCGCCACGCGATCGAGGGTCCAGTTCGGTCGATCCAGGCAGAAAGTAAAGCAGGTAGACACGCGGCGCCCGCGGTGTGGCTGCGAGCACCCCGGCGAACTCGCCGTCGACATCCGGTCGTTGCGCCGTAAAGACGTTGCCGAGCGAGGATTCCGATCCCGCATTGACCGCAGCGAGCGGCTTGTCGAGCTGGGCGGTGCTGCCGCCTTCATGGACCGCGGCTTTGCCAACCGCGCCGTCCTCGTCGGGGAGCAGGATGACGACGTTGGTGGGCAGACCGCAGCTCGTCAGCGCCAGCAACAACCCCGGCGCGACGAGCCGCATCGTCATGGCTCTTTCTCCGTTCGGACGAGCAACCTCGTCCCGCGGGCACCCACCGTGAAGCCGGGAGTTTCGATCGACATCGCGTTCGGCGCGAGCTTCGCGGTGAGGCCCGAAATGTACTCCAGGGTTCCGTACGCCAACCGGAGGATAAAGCCGTAATCCTCGGCCGCCGGCTTGAACACGAAGCGCTTGAGCTCGATCCGGCTATTCGGGCCAAGCGCGATCCGCGTGTTGTCGCGGAACGTGACGCCGAGTTCACCATCACCGCCGGTCTCGAGCCGGTCTTTTTCGTAGACCGGCATGCCGAGCTCGGCGGCGTTCGCAACCGAGCCATGGGTCACCGCCGCGGTGCCCAACAAAGTCTTGACAAAGCCGACCGGCGTCTCTTCGGCTCGGGCCGATAGCCCCGCCGCGCAGACGATCACGAAGATGACTGGCCGCACGCCTCGCATTTACGGTGGTCTTTCCGCTTGTTGACGGGGGTTAGGTCGACCGCGGTACCAGCAATTTCTGGAGCCACATTCCTAATTCTTCCATCCGATACGGCTTGCGGATCACCGGAAATCCCCTGGCAGCGGCATCAGCGGCAATGTCGCTGTGGCCGCTGGTGAGCAGTATCGGCATATCCGGGAATTCGTCTTTGATGCTCTCGGCGAGTTGAAGACCATTCATCCCCTCGGCCATTACGATGTCTGCAAAGACGAGATCAACCTTCTCTCCCTCGCGCAGCAGCGTCAGCGCTGTGCTTGCCCGCCGCACAACCTTGATCTCGTATTGCCATTGCCCAAACAGCTCGGCGGCAAGATCGGCGAGGGCGGGTTCGTCCTCGACAACCAGAATGCCGCCGGTTGCGCCGAACGATGCCTCGGAACCGGATAAAGCTGCGCCTGAACTCGTCGTTTTCGTCGCCGGCAAATAGATCCGAACTATGGTCCCCATGCCCGGCGCGCTCTCGATCTCTACGGCCCCACCAGACTGGTGCACGAAGCCGTGCACCTGACTGAGGCCGAGACCGCTACCGGCGCCGACCTCCTTGGTCGTCATAAAGGGCTCGAAGACCCGGGGCAGAACATCCGAAGGGATCCCCGACCCGTTATCGGCGATCTCGATTTCCACATAGCGGCCCGCGAGGCCGAGGCGGTCATCCTCGATTTCCCGGTTTTTTGCCGAAATGCGGAGCTTTCCACCGCCGGGCATCGCGTCACGAGCGTTGAAGCCGAGGTTTAGCAGAGCCAGCTGAAGCTCGCCCGGATCGACTTCGACGACCTCGAGATCAGACGGGATATCCGTCTCGATCGCAATGTTCGCCGGGAAGGTTTCACCGACGAGCATTGAATTATTGTGAAGGTGCTCGGATGGCGAAATCGGTTCGGAACGGAGCGGCTGCTGGCGCGCGAAGGAGAGGAGCTGCCATGTCAGCTTGGCGCCTCGCTCCGCCGCAGCGGTGGCCGCAGCCAGGTATGGGCGGACCCGCTCGATCTCCGACCCCAGGCGCAAGGCAAGATCCAGATTGCCGAGGATAATTGCCAGCAGATTGTTGAAGTTATGAGCGACCCCGCCGGCGATCGTTCCGACGGCTTGCAGTCTTTGCGTCTGCTGCAGAATTTCCTCGATACGGCGCCGGTCTGTTACATCCGCGACGACACCCGCGATACGCGTCGGTGTGCCGTCGACACCATGGTAGACGCGACCGTCGACGACGATCGAACGGAGGGTACCGTCTGGTCGGCTGATCCGGCATTGGAAGTGCAGAGCACCGGTTTCCATCGCGGCATCTAGGGTACGCGCGACTGCTTCGCGATCTCCGGCGACCACGCTGGCCAGCAGCGTCGCCCGGCTCCACTCGGGGGACAGAGCGGGAGAGCCGAGAACCTCGTCGTAGCGCGCCGATCGGCGCCAGGTACCGTCGAGCAAGTCGGCGTCCCAAATGCCCATCCGGGCCGCCTCCAGTGCAATGGCCAGGCTCTCCCGGGCGCGCTCGGCTTCGGCTCGTAACTCGGCTCCGCGCACGGCGTCGGCAAGCTCCGCCTCCCTGCCGCGACGCGTACGGACCTCCCGATGGGCGCGCTCAGCCAGAAGGATGAGATTGGCCCCGAGCAGTGCTGCAACCGGGAGCGTCGCATCGAGCAAAACCCCTGCAGCGGCGAACGCGACGAAAGAACCGGCGGCTAGCAAGACCACCGTCCCGCCGCAGAGCAAGACGTAGGTTTTGTCACCGATCCGGCCGAACAACAGCACCGCACCAATCGCGAGCACTGAGGCAAGCAGCCGTTCCAAGCCGGGCGCGACGCTCGGACGGTGCAGGAAGTCGCCCATGAGCAAACTCTCGACCAGCTGGGCCTGGATGGAGACCCCGCTCTCCAGGTGTCGCAGCGGGGTTTCGAACGCGTCCCCCAAACCGGGTGCACTCGTTCCGATCAGCACGACCCGATCGCGAAAGACCTCACGGTCGATCTCGCCTCTGAGCACCCTATCGGCCGGGATCGAAGGCACTGTCGCATCGACCGCGTACCGGAGCCAGACACTCCCGGCGGCATCGGTTGGAATGGCTTTATCGCCAATTTCGAGCATGCGCTCCCCGGCCGGTCCTGTGCGCAGGCTGATCCGGTCCGCACGGATAGCCACGCGCACGACCTCGACGCCAAAACTTGGTAGCAGCACCGACCCGACCCATGCGACGGTCGGCATTCTCCGAATGATGCCGTCTGCGTCGGGCGGGACGGTAACGAGGCCGGTGCCTTTGGCCGCATCGGCCAGCACCGCCTGCGGCCAGGAGACAGATCGGTAATGCGGCAACCCCGCACGCGGGTCGTCGCCGGCTTCGAAAACAGGTGTGGCGGCGGGCATGGGATGGGGAGGAAACGCGCTGGCGGGCTCGGCGGCTGCGCCTAGGACGACTGGCGTCTGGTGCAGAATCGCAGCGAGAACGGCGTCGGTTTCGTCATTGCTGCCGGCGAACCGATCCGCTTCCGTGAGCAGAAGATCGATGCCGATTACCCGGGCGGCCGACGCTCTTTCCACCAACCGCGAGAGCTGGTCTCGCCGCCAGGGCCACTGCCCAATATGGCGGATCGAGTCGCCGTCGATATCGATGACGAGCGTGCGGTATTCCGGCCGCGCGCTCGGCCAGTGCCGCTCATACGCATCAAACACCCAGTTGCGCAGATTGGCCAGTGCGCCGTCGGGCGCCGCGTCGGCAACGAGAATCGCAATCAGCCCGAGCATCACCGCCGCGATCTTTGTTCGCGTCACTCCACGCCACGAGGCTAAAGCCCGGGGCAAAAGGCGGTGAATGCGCAGCAAGGCTGTGCCATTCGGACAGCACGTCGGCTCGAGTGCCGTAATTAACCATAATTTGCCAAGGAGAGCGCGTCAATGCCGCGGCTCTTCGGGACGTCTTACTGCGGCCCGGCGTCGTTAACCATTGACATACACACGGGGGTGCGCGACGGGGGAGTCCCCCGCCCGAAGACCTACCTAGCGGGCCGGCCTGTAGACCTTGGCAACAGCGTCCGCCTGCTTCATGCCTTCGACGCCTTCCGCTCCGGACAGTAAGACAGTCGTCTTGCTGGCCTTGATTGCGCCGCCTCCGGCAATGGCCAAAGCGATCGCCGACATGCTTTGGTTGTTCGGCACATCGCAGATGATGACGAGATCGTAGTCACCGAAGCAATACCAACCGCCAAGACATTTGCCGCCGACAGCTTCGCAGACCTGGCGCCCGATAGTTTCCACTCGGTTCTGAGGGTTCTTGAGTTGCGCGGCCCAAGACTCCGGGGTGTAGGCCGCCTGGTACATGTAAATCGGCATCTTCTACCTCCCTCGTTTTGTTCGTCTTACATCCCATCGCCGGCACCGCGCTTGGCTGCCTAGCTTTTCGGGGGCAGCTGACACTGCGCCGTTTTTTGCGACGTGACAACTTAATTAGACGGCACGGAAACTGCCGAAATTCGCCATCGACCAGCAGTTCAGGCTCCGGGGATGGGCGCGGGCGGATCGACGCTCCTCACGGCAGCGCCCGCTTGAGCTGAGCAAGGTGGCGACGGCAAGCATGCTGGGGTTCGCGTCGTCTTTCTGCCAAAATCGCATAGCCAGGACGGCCCGCATCCACGACACTCCTCCGACGATTTTTCATGCCGAGGCATCCCGCGCCGCTGGCGACTTGGAGATGATCCGGGAGTCGTTCAAGAAATATTGCGAGACTAGGAGGGGGAGCAGGCCCTCGTGCAAAGGGAACAGCGATCGCTGCGAGTCCGAAATACATTAGGCGATACAACCGTGTGCAGAATCCTGGGAGAATGGATTCACTCGAACATGCCGTACGAAGTGTAGTATGGTCCTAACCCTATAAACGCGCCGATCGAGGTCAGGGGGATGCCGTCGAGCGCAGTGACTACATTCACGGATCCGGACGATTATTACGGCGGCGCCTATGGCTCTTACGGCGGGACCTATTACGACGGAACCGCGGTCGTGACCCCCAGCTATCCCGGTTGGGCGCGGCTGCCGCGGTCGGTGCGACGACGGCTGCCGCGGTCACTGCCGCGACTGCCAACGCCTATGCCGCGCCGACCTACAATTACTATCCGCCGCCCTATTACCGACCGGCAGTGATCTATTAGCCATGAGCGCCATTGCGATCGGGCTTATCGTGTTCGCGCCCGTGTTCGGCAGCGCGCTGCTCGCCATGTTGGCGCGCAATGCACTGCCCGAGCACCATTTGAATGCGGATTCGAAGGATGTCGTGAAGCTTGGGGTTGCGCTTATCGCGACAATGTCCGCGCTCGTTCTCAGCCTTTTGGTCGCCTCAGCGAAAAGCGCCTTTGACACGCGCAGTAACCAGCTGGTTCAAGCAGCGACCGACATCATCCTGCTCGATCGCGCGCTCGCCCACTATGGGGCCGAGACCAAGGAGGCACGTGCGTTGCTCCAGCGCTCGGTGGCCACTGCGGTGGAACGATTTTGGCCGACTGGCGGCGACAAGACCCCTACAGTCGATCGAACCGTGTCCCCTGTCGAGGCCGTCTACGAGAGCATCGAGGATTTGTCGCCGCAATCCGACATGCAGCGCTCGTTGCGAAGCGAGGCCCTGACGACGGCGGCCGACCTGGGACGAACGCGTCTGCTGTTGTTCGAACGGTTGGGTGCCTCGATCCCGGTGCCGTTTCTGGTAGTGCTGGTGTTCTGGCTATGCATCATTTTCGCCAGCTTCGGGCTTTTCGCCCCGGCAAATGCGACCGTAATCACTGTCCTTTGCGTCTGCGCGCTGTCAGTTTCGGGCGCGATATTTTTGATCCTGGAGCTTGACCGATCATTCGAAGGGCTGCTTCAGGTTTCCGGCGCCCCGCTGCGCGCCGCGTTGGCTCAGCTTGGCCGGCAATAGCGGGGCGGCCGACCCCATGCGAGAGGAGAAGCGATTGATGCAGCGAACCTGCAAGGTGGTTTTCGCGGTCCTTGCGACCGTTGCCGGGATCGCGAGCGGGCCGCGTACGGTCTCCGCTCAGGACGTGACCACCCCGAGCGGATACCAGTTCTTCGTCACACCCTATCTGTGGCTCGCGAGCGTCCACGCCACCACACTGACGCCGCTGGCGCGCGAGCCTGAGGTGAATTCCAACGTCAGCACCATCGACCTCCTGTCGCATCTCGATGGGGCGCCCTTCATGGGATCGTTCGAGGCGCGCTACGGGGCCCTCGGCTTTCTAGCGGACGCCATCCACCTGCCGGTCAGCACAAAGATCACGACGCATAACATCTTTTTTCAGGGCGGCAACGCCGAACTGAAGGCGGATACGGGCACCGGCATAGCGCTCTACCGCTTCTTTCAGGACCCTGTGCAGTTTGCCGATGGCGGGTTCGGGTTTCGTGCGTGGGGGTTCTCGTCGGACCTGAGCCTGAACCCGGGGCAGCTTCAGGGACAAACATCGAACCACGCTGGCAGCTGGACCGATCCCCTGATCGGCGGGCGCTATCACCGCGATCTCGGCAATGGCTGGGGTCTGACCGGCTATGGTGATGTCGGCGGTTTTGGAGTCGGCGCGCATGTCGATTGGCAGGTGCTCGGCACGGTCGACTACTCCCTCAGCCCATCCTGGGACCTGCACCTCGGCTATCGCAGCCTCAATTTCAATATTACGGGAAGCCAGGGCAGGTTTGGCTTCGACGTTCATATGAGGGGGCCGATCATCGCCGGCACCTTCCG